>Ga0247609_10007232_pt1 | contig 10591 bp, 9 predicted proteins | sample 172DNAGHGlowgp2_FD_193487 | JGI IMG/M metagenome (GOLD analysis project Ga0247609, IMG submission 193487) | Sheep rumen microbial communities from Palmerston North, Manawatu-Wanganui, New Zealand - 1728 DNA GHGlow gp2 | ecosystem: Host-associated > Mammals > Digestive system > Stomach > Rumen ...
ACAGCAGCTTGTCGCCGAAGGCTTTGGAGACGCCCTCCACTTCGAGCACCTTGTTGCCCAGTCGCGGACCGTTGGGGATGAATATTTCGAGGTTGGCCTCTTTCTCTTTGGTGTCTTCGCTCATCATACGCTCGTAGGCGGCCAGACGAGCCTTACCTTTGGCGTGACGGGCCTTAGGAGCCATGCGCACCCATTCCAGCTCGCGTTCCAAGGTCTTGCGACGTTTGCTCTCCTGTTTCTCCTCCATGGCCAGACGTTTGGTCTTTTGGTCGAGCCACGACGAGTAGTTGCCCTGCCAGGGGATGCCCTCGCCACGGTCGAGTTCGAGAATCCAGCCAGCCACGTTGTCGAGGAAATAGCGGTCGTGGGTTACGGCTATGACGGTGCCTTTGTACTGACGCAGGTGCTGTTCCAGCCAGTCGATGCTTTCGGCGTCGAGGTGGTTGGTGGGCTCGTCGAGGAGCAGTATGTCGGGTTCCTGCAGCAGCAGACGGCACAGCGCTACGCGGCGGCGTTCGCCTCCGGAGAGGTTGCGCACAAGGGCGTCCTCCTCGGGACAGCGCAGGGCGTCCATGGCACGTTCCAGACGGCTGTCGAGCTCCCATGCGTCATGCTGGTCGAGCAGCTCGGTAACTTCGCCCTGACGCTCGATGAGTTTGGTCATCTCGTCGTCGCTCATAGGCTCGGCAAACTTGAGGTTTATCTCCTCGTATTCCTTGAGCAGGTCCACGGTTTCCTGCACCGCCTCCTGCACCACTTCTTTCACGGTTTTGTTGTCGTCGAGCTGGGGCTCCTGTTCCAAATAGCCCACCGAGTAGCCCGGGGCAAACACCACCTGTCCCTGATAGCTCTTGTCCACCCCCGCTATTATCTTGAGCAGGGACGATTTTCCGGAGCCGTTCAAACCGATGATGCCTATCTTGGCACCGTAGAAAAAGGAGAGATAGATGTTTTTAAGCACCTGTTTCTGAGGCGGGTACAGCTTGCCCACACCTACCATCGAGAAGATAATTTTTTTGTCGTCTGTTGCCATGAGATCTTGGTTTTTGTCTTAGTTAAAAACGTTTTGTTGTAAGTGCAAATTTACACTTTTTTTCAAATACCTCCAAAATTATTTTATGGGCAAAGCAATGCCAGGCGTTTACCGTCGCCAATAAATTATTACCCCTACGATGACGGCAAGGGCTATGGAGGCGGGGAAGACTATCATAAACACTTCGTTATGTATTAACTTCAGATAGAACACGCCATAGTTTAGGGCGAAGAGCACCGCACCGCCTGCCACGGCTATTCCCAAAGCCCGCCACATTCCCTGTGGGTTGGTCTCCCATGTGCGGTCTTTGTATATTTTCTTGCCGACAACGGCTATTGGGATAAGTCCCAGAACTAAGGAGATAACGATAACGAACGTCGTTTTGTCGCTTCTCTCTTTTTCAGCCGCCTCGCTCTTTTGGGTTACCTCGTCCATCTGCTCCTGCATGGCTTGGTACTGCCCGTCTTTGTCGTACTGGGCGTACATCTCTTCGGGCGACTGCCCCGGCTGCAGGGTGGCGAGGACAAACAGAAAAGTAAGAAAAGTTTTCATTGTGTTTTGTTTTTTTCGTTATTCTTCGCGGTAGCCGTAGTATTTGCCGTTTACAAGTGCCTGCACGTTCCACATCACGGGGCGGTAGGTTTCGGGGTTGAGTTGCAGGCAAGGACGTATGGTGTGGTCGGAAAGGCTGCTTTTCCAGCCCTTTTTCACGCTCTCGGCTTCGTCTTTTGGTACAGGCAGCGATATGGTGCCCCAAGGCGATTTTACCTCGAAGGCCTGTTTAGATTCGTCGTATTTGCCCAGCTTGAGTTCGTTCTGGCGTTGTTGTGTCTGACTGAAAAGATAGTCCTTCATCAGCCGTCCTTCGTCAAGCATCTCTTTTGCGTCGTCAGGAGTTATCGCTTTGCTTTTCAGCTCTTTGTAGAGGTTTATCGCCTGAGTCTCGCAGAACTGTTTGAAATTGTCGTCTTTTTTCTGTTTTACCGGTTTGCTGTTGTTGCTCTCGGTGAAAAAACGTTCTGCAAAATTCTCCACTTCGGTGATGGTGTAGATGGTTGGAAGTGTGATGGGTTGGTATATGTCGCCGAGTGTCAGCGCATATCGGTCGTTGTTGCCCACCATGCAGTATTGGTAACTCCGCGATAGTTTCGACACCCAGACTCTTGAGATTTTGAACATGTCGTATTTCGGTTCGATGCTCTCCACATAGCGCTTGTACTCCTTGCCGTCCTGACCTTTCATCGTCATCAGTTCGAGCACGCCCAAATGACCGTCTTTCCACACTTTTACGTAGTTGGCCAACGAACTTGGCGAATGTTCGATTTTGTCGTATTCGAAGTTGTAAAGCACTTGGCCTTCAAGGCTGAGGATGCCGTAGCGTATGCGTCCGTCGTCGTCCATTTTTGAGACGATGAGGTGTTTGGAGTAAGTACAGAGCGTGTTTTCGGACATCTCCTTGAAAGGACCGAAAATATTCAGGTTGCCCGGAGCTTGCCTGAAACCGGTGATAAGATACCAGTCGCCGCCAAGTGTCTGTGCGTAAGCGCGATAGTCGCCCGATTCGCTTTTAAGCTCTACCGATTTGAAAGGAAACTCCACGGGAAAACCGTTGCCGTCGTACAGATACCATCGGTCGCGGCCCAACTCGTCCTTCTGGTTGAGGAAAAATGCCGGATACTTTTCGTACGACTCTTTGAAATATTTGATTTCGTCGTACTCGAAATTTACAAGGTTTTCGTGTTTTTCGTAATTTTCGACGCCCCATTTCTTGGTGGTTTTCAGCTGCATGGCCGCTCTTTCGCCTTTCATAAAGCAGATGCGTTCGTAGTGCGGAGAGTAGTGCCAACCCTTGTTCATCTCGGTTTTGTTGTTGGCAGTTGCGTCGAAAAACCACATCCCTACGCCTTTGCCAGCAACATAATATGTGGAGTATGATGAATTATTGGAGGAATATTCAAAATCTTCGACCTTAGCAAGATGCCTTTCCAAATATTCGTACGAAATTTCGCCGTTGCGATACTTGCGCTGGTATTCCTCGTCTTCTTCCCTTTTCCATTTTGCTATAGTTGCTTCGGCGGAGGGCTTGTAGTCCTGCAGATGGGTGGAGGGCTTTGGCTTTGGCTTGGCTTGTGGTTTGGTTTGGGGTTTGGGTGTGGTGGGTTGTGTCGGAGTTTGCTCGTCGTCGTCGTCCGACTGGGAAGGTCTCACGTATTCGCACCACGACTTGTGGGGTTGGCCGTTCGTAGCACCGCACGAAGCGCACATCGGCGCGCTGGCAGGCGGTATCTGTGCCATTGCGATAGTGGGCAATGTTGCGATAAACGCAAAAAAACTCAGTAAAAGGATTGAAAAACGTTTCATGTTAAATTGGTTATGTGATTTTAAAAATAATTGCAAAAAAGTATGATGGCGATTGCCGTTATGACGATAAACGCCACAAGCACTTTCCAGCCGTTTTTCGACGGCTTTGCATCGTCCTGCATCTCCAAAAAGATGCGGTTCTGCTCCGTTTCCCGCATAATGCGGAACTGCTCCTGCTGTTGGTCGAATTGTTGCTGTATATTATCGTCCATGGTTTTTAAGGTATTGAAAAACTGTAAAAACAGCGGTGCAAAGTTACGATTTTTTTTTACATGATATTAATATTGTTATAAATAATCATTGCTAACCACTTGTTATTGATGACAAAGCATAGAGTGGTACAATGGTTACATGTCTTGTTGCGTTTTTTGCCTGTTGGTCTATATAATCGAATTGTCCGTAGTTTTCCAACGAGCATCGGATGGCTTGAGTGAGATTTTTTTCTCTCATAAAATCCCATAGACTTTTCATCCCACCCTGCACACAGGCTTTCACTTCACAAGGCAGTACCTGCATATTTTTTGGCAAAATATAATCTACTTCGGCGGTGGCATTCTTGGCTTGTCGTACCCAGTAGTACAATTCGTGCTTTAAATTGGGGGATTGATAATGCAACAATTCCAGGCCGGCCAACATTTCGGCTATGGGTCCTTTGTTTACCAAATCGGCACCAGAAGCAGTAAGTATCTGTGTGGTTATGGCTGAAATGTCGCCCATTGTCATATTGAGCAGTCGCAACAGCAATCCTGTATCAAGCATCAACATCTTGCGGAAGCTGTCGTCACTTTCGTCGCCCAGTGGCAATCCATTTGCATGGGAGTGTGTTACGGGAATTATTATTCCGGCTTTAATGAGCAAATCCAGAGCTTTTTTTACTTCAGCTGTTTTGTAGTTGCCCGGAACCTTTGAATACACAAACTTATTTGTTACTTGTATGGCGGTACTTTTCATCGTTGCATCCAACAATTGCGGATCAATCTTTTTTTTGTATTTTGGGAAGTCGGCTTCATAACCCGTCAATATGTCGTCCTGCACCTCTTGACATTGCAGATAGTCTGTGGTTTCTATCCACCTGGCCACAGATTCGGGCATTCCACCAACCAAAATGAAAGTGCGTAATAGCTGTACTAACTTTTCATGCAGAGGGGCTGGGAGCGGTGATGTGGCGGATGCTTCGTTGCGTGCTTCCATAAGAAGGTTCTCACCATTGGCCATAAGGAACTCATCGAAAGTCATTGGAAACATATACATGGAATGTATGCGCCCCACACCGAAAGTGGGGATGTCGTCCAGAACAAATTCGAGCAATGAACCGGCTGCTATAACATGCAGTTCTGGCATGTCCTCCTTAAAGAAACGCAAAGCCAGAATAGCCTCCTGACATTCTTGTATCTCGTCAAAAAACAGAAGGGTCTCACCCGGAACTATGGGTATGCCACACATAGCAGAGATCTGCGGAACAATGCGATTTACCAGAAGGTCTTTGCTGAACAGGATTTTGTAATCCGATTGTTTTTCAAAATTTATTTCGACATAATATTTGAATTTTTTACCAAGATTTTTTACTGCAGTAGATTTTCCAACCTGTCTGGCACCACGAAGCAGGAGAGGTTTGTGCACCTTCTGGATGCTCCATTTGTGTAAATATTTATCTATTAGTCGTTTACAATACATAATTCTTTTCTGTTTCAACTGCAAATATACGAAAAATGAAAAAATCCAAAGAAAAAAAATGCCAAAAATCGAAAAAATCCAAAGAAATAATTTGGCCAAAAATGAAAAAATCCAAAGAAATAATTTCTGGAACTCCCTCGTTTTGGAAAAGTTTAGTTGCCGTTTGATGATTATTTTACATGACCACTACGAATCAGAACAACGCTATGTTCCACCATGTTTTTCCCTATTTTAAGGTTTTTCTCGAGTCATCGTTGCATTCAACAAAGTGTCGGACGTAATATTGATGTTCTTCATCGTTTCCTTTTTGTATCCCTGGCGTTTGAAAACAAAACGGTAGTGTCCAGCGGGCAGTTCGCAGTAAAAGATATTATCATGGAAAAGGGCGGTATTTGTTTTTGCCACGCATTGTGTGGAGAACTTATTGTAAACCTTCACCTCTACCGAGTCGAGGCGGTTGCGAATGTTTCCGAACGTTTCTTCATAAACACTTTCACAAACTTCGCCGTAAACGGAAAAGGTGTTGTTTGTTTTGAACAAGTGGTACATAAAGTTGTGTAAGGAGTCTGTAGTGGGGTCTTCGCAAGTGTAGTGGCTGTGGTAGTGTCCGTTGTGTGCGTATTCACAAAAATATCGGTTGCCGTCGATAACCTGCTCTTCATTCACCCATTCAAGGGAGTCGATTTTTTCAATAAGGTTTAGAAGAATTTCCCATTTGCCTTGCGACAGACGGATAGTGCGGTGTTCGGAAATAATTGTGCTACATGTATATGAAGAAAATACACGGTTGTATTTCTGGTATCCTTTTTTAAGTGACACGTATGGTTTGCCCTTGTCCATACCCACATTATATATGGAAAATCTTGTGGTGGGCAAGTGATATATTGTCATTCGGAACAAAGAGATCTGCGGATTTTTCTTGCCTTTTTTCCAAATGCTTGGCTCGTTTGTTTTCTCGAAAAATGTTGTGTAAGTCTTGCTGTGCGACAGAGCCCATTCGGCTTTAGTAAGCAGGTGTTGCGTGTAGTTGCTTTGCCATCCTATGCCAAGGTCGGCGGAGGTGCCGCTTTGCAGAGGTACATAAAAATCGGAGGTGTCGGGATGCGTAATCGAAGGGTCGTGCGGTATGCCCAAGTAATGTTCGAGCTGGCAGATAGGGTAATACATGAATTGGTTTTCTTTTTTGTTGTAGAGGGTTTTCAAAAGCACCAATGCACTGTCGGCACTATTTTGGAAAGTGGGAGTGTGTACCCACCAATAAGATTCCTCATAAAAGTATGGATAGTACTCACCATAGTTTGCGTAGATAAAGTCTTGATAATATAGCCTCGCCCTTTCCATCGTGGTTTCAGCGTTCTTCATTTCGTAGAGGATATACTCATGGAATAGTGAGTCGCGTTGTCCTTGAGCTTTTGCCGAAAAACCGACCGACAGGAATACAGCAAAAAACGTCAAAATCAAGGCATGCCTGCGGCAATGATTTGAGATGTGGCTGCTATTTTTCATAGTGAGTTTTGTTTTTTATGTAGCTGCAAAGTTACGATTTTTTTGGAAAAGAGATGTTAGTTTTGAAAAAATCCAAAGGGAAAAAATGCCAAAAAACGAAAAAATCCAAAGAAATAATTTTTTTCGCAGGTGTTTTCATCAAATTTTTACATCCCAAATTGTACAGACGATGTGCACATCGTATCCACAGTCCCCTAACTCCCACTCGCGGTGCCTGAGCTCGTCGAAGGCCCGCCCAATTACTCATTACACATTACTAATTACTAACTAATCTCAGTCCTATTATCGAGGCTATCAGCGTGAAGATGAAAAACATCCGCCAGAAGGTGGCCGGTTCGTGGAACACCAGTATGCCGAGCAGCACCGTGCCCACGGCTCCTATGCCTGTCCACACGGGGTATGCGGTGCCCACGGGTATGGCCTGCGCGCCTTGCGTGGCACGTGCCAGCAGGTACATACTCAGCAGCGATATAATTCCGAATCCCACGTACCACCACACCTGCTCCCAGCCCGAAGTCAGCTTGGCCTTGCCCAGACAGAAGGTGAATCCGCACTCGCAGAAACCCGCTATTATCAGTATTATCCAGTTCATAACAGTTGTTTTTTTAGAACGACCAAATCAGCAGTCCGCCGCAGATTATAACGCCCGTAATTAACAGGTCTATAATGCAGTAGCCCATGATGTCCTTTGCGTTGAGTTTGGCAATGGCCAGTGCCGGGATGGCCCAGAAAGGCTGTATGAGGTTGGTCCACGCATCGCCCCAGGCTATGGCTGTTCCCGTTAGTCCTGCATCCACACCGAGGTCGGCACCGGCGGCGAACATAATGGGAGCCTGTATGGCCCAATGTCCTCCGCCCGACGGCACGAACATATTAAGCACGGCGGCGCACAGGAAAGTGAGCAGCGGATAGGTGTGCGGGTTGGAGATGGAGATGCAGGCGTTGCTTATCACCGTGCCCAGGCAGATGTCCGACTCGCCCACACCTGTGATAATGCCCATAATGCCAGCGTAGAAAGGGAATTGCAGCAGTATCCCCGCCGCACCTTTCGAGGCATTGCCGAACGCCTTCACATAGGCCATGGGCGTTTTGTGCAAAACTATTCCCAAGAAAAGGAAAAGCATGATAACCGAGTTGAGGTCGAGGGTGCCGCCACGCACAAACAGATGTATTATCAGGTATGTAAATCCCAATGCCGCAACGACATAGCTGAGCACGGGACTGTGTTCCACTTTTTCGGCAGGGGTGTCGGTGGCAGGCTTGGTGTAAGGCTCGTCGTCGGCAAGAAGCTGAGGGTCGACGCTCACCACATGCTCGCCCTTGGGGTGCATAAGGGTGTTCACCACCACAAGTGCTATTATAATAAGTACCACCATGACGAGGTTGTGCGGGTCGAGGATAGTGTTGGAGATAGGCACGGGCTCGGTGAGGATGCCGTTGGTGGCTTCTTTCAGCGCTGTGCCAGGAGTGGCCATGGTAAGCGGTATGGAGCCCGAAAGTCCGGCGTGCCACACCACGAAACCGCTGTATGCCGAGGCTATCAGCAGACGGTAGTCCACGCCGCGCACGGCACGGGCTATCTCTTTGGCAAAGATAACGCCCACAATAAGTCCGAACCCCCAGTTTATCCAGCAGGCCACCGCCGAGATACCCGTAACAAGGGCTATGGCTCCGGCGGGTGTCTTGGGCAGCGAGGCAAGGAAATGGATGCCTTTTTTCACCACAGGAGCTGCGGCCAACGTGGAGCCGCACACCAGAACTAAGGCCATCTGCATGGCAAAGGCCAGCAGCGACCACACGCCGCCGCCCCAGTGCTCGACAACCTCCATGGGCGTCTGATGACAGATGGGCATGGCCAATATCACGGCCAGAAGTGTCAGTATTATGGCAAAGATAAAAGGCTCGGGCAAGTAGCGCTGAACCACTTTCACACAAAATCTTATCAGTCGTTGGAACATAATTTTTTCTCGTTTTTTCGGACTGCAAAGGTACGATTTTTTTGTGAATTAGGGGGCAGTGGTCAGTATTTAGTATTCAGTTATTAGTGGTCAGTTATTTGGGGACGTTCCGATATTTGGACATTCGGATGTTCAGATTTTCGGATTATCCGATTATCTGAAAATATGTTAATCTGAAAATCGTTTTATCTCTCATTCGGTTGTGTAAATTCATTTTTTTTGTGTAAATTTGCAATGCGGCTTCGTCTATGACATTATTTCCGAAACCGTCACATAAACTTTTTTTAATCAGATAGATAACCACAAACAGATAACGCAAGAAAGATGAAAAAAATTATATTTTTGGCTTTAACGGCCCTGTTGTTTATGACCTGCTGCAAATCGCACAAAAACGTTGCCAACACTTCCGACGAAAAATTGGATGTTAATACCGTGTGGAGACTTAAAACGCTGAAAACCAAAATTATGGCTTACGGCGAAAGCGACCGCGTTGTAACAATAAAATTCAATCCCGAGGCGGGACAGGTGAACGGATGCGCGGGCTGCAACACCTATTTCGGCAGCTACAGCGAGCCGCAGAAAGGAAAGCTGGCGTTCGAGTCGGTAGGTGCCACCAAGATGGCCTGCCCGCAGCCGATGATGGAGATAGAACGCTCGTACCTCTCTACCCTGCGCAAGGTCAACGGCTACAACATCACCGACGGACTGCTCAACCTTTTGCAGGACGAAACAGTGGTGCTTACTTTCGAAATACAGGAAACCGTACAAGAGTAGCGTTTTCTGTCGCTTCAACAGTTTATGGACGAGAGAGTTACATATTACGTGGATGTGGTGTTGCCGCTGCATCTGCCGCAGTACTACACCTACCGCGTGCCTTTCGAGTACAACGACGCTATACTCGTGGGACAGCGTGTTGTGGTGCAGTTCGGCGGTTCCAAGGTGTACAGCGCCGTAGTGCGCAATGTGCATAGGCAGGCTCCCGACCACGCCAACGTAAAGTATATTCTCGGCATCCTCGACCCACAGCCCGTGGTTACCGAACTACAGCTACAGTTTTGGGAGTGGATAGCACAATATTATATGTGTTGCGTGGGCGATGTTATGGCAGTGGCCTTGCCGTCGGCCTATCGTCTTCAGAGTGAGTCGTTTGTCGAGGTGCACCCCGATTTTTCGGGCGAGATTAGCAACCTTTCGCAAAACGAGATAAAAATCCTGGAACTCCTCTCCACAAACGGCACTGCCAAGGTGTCGGACATCACTAAGGCCGTCAATATCCAGAAAATTATGCCGCTGCTCAAAACCATGATAGAGAAAAAAATCATTATCATGGACGAAGAGCTGAAACAACGCTACACCCCCAAAATAGAGACTTATCTCAAACTTAGCCCCGAATACCTCGATGCCGACAAAGGCCGTCAGCTGTTCGACAGTCTCGAAGGCAAAGCCTCGTCGCACAAACAGCTGGAGGTGATGCTGAAATTCATGCAGCAGACCGACTTCGGCAAACAGTCCATACGCAAAAGCATCTTCACTCGCGACAAGGATCTTTCGCTGTCGTCGCTCAAGACATTGATAAAAAACGGTGTCATCGTCGCCTACGACCAGCAGGAGAGCCGCCTTATCGACGTGGACAAGACGCAGAGTGTGAACACAATAAAGTTTTCCGACCAGCAGCAGAAGGCTTTCGAAAAGATAGACATAAACAATCCCGAAGCCCCGCAAATAACACTGGTGCACGGAGTTACCTCGAGCGGAAAGACCGAGCTGTACATCAAACTTATCAACGAGGTGGTGAAACAGGGCAAACAAGTGCTGTACCTGCTTCCAGAGATTGCCCTTACCGCACAGATAATCAACCGTCTGCGCAAATATTTCGGTGCCAAGGTCGGTGTCTACCACTCCAAATTCTCGCCCAACGAGCGTGCCGAGGTCTGGACCAAAACCCTTAATCCGGAAAACGGCGGTTATCAGATTCTGATAGGTGCGCGCTCGGCTATGTTTCTGCCGTTCAGCGATTTGGGACTCGTTATCGTGGACGAGGAGCATGACTCGTCTTTCA
>Ga0247609_10007236_pt1 | contig 10587 bp, 3 predicted proteins | sample 172DNAGHGlowgp2_FD_193487 | JGI IMG/M metagenome (GOLD analysis project Ga0247609, IMG submission 193487) | Sheep rumen microbial communities from Palmerston North, Manawatu-Wanganui, New Zealand - 1728 DNA GHGlow gp2 | ecosystem: Host-associated > Mammals > Digestive system > Stomach > Rumen ...
AGCCGGCTGAAAGAGTCGCTGCGCCACCTGAGGGACCACGGCAACACGGTGCTGATAGTGGAGCACCACCGCGAAATCATAGCAATGGCGGACCACCTGGTAGACATGGGGCCGGGCGCGGGCGACCGCGGCGGAAGGGTGATGTTTGAGGGCGGGTATGGCGACCTGCTGCGGTCGGACACAGTGACGGGCCGCATGCTGCGCCACCGCACACCGATGAAAAGCCATTTCAGAACCCCGACGGGGTGGTTCCATATACAGGACGCCACGCTGCACAACCTGCAGCATATCAACGTGGATATTCCCCAAGGGGTGATTACGGTGGTGGCCGGAGTGGCGGGGTCGGGCAAGAGCTCGCTGATGGAGCACTTTATGCAGCAGGAGAGCACCCCACTGGTTTTCATTGGGCAGAAAAACATAGGAATAAACCTTCGCAGTACCCCTGCGACCTATCTCGACATTGCCGACACGATACGCCGCCTTTTTGCCAAAGAGGGTGTGACGGAAGAGGGATGCAAAGGGAGGCCGGGAATGCAGCTGTTCTCGTTCAACAGCAAAGGGGCCTGCCCGGCCTGCAAGGGCAAGGGGGTGATAGTGTCGGATATGGCTTTTATGGAGAGCATAGAGACGGTGTGCGAAGAGTGCCACGGAAGCCGCTACAGCCGCAAAGCACTGCAATACCGATACCAGGGCAAGACGATAGCGGAGGTGATGGAGCTGACCGTGGAGGATGCCATACGGTTTTTCGAAGGGCAGCCGTTCCTGCCACAACTGCGCATGCTGCAGAAGGTAGGGCTGGGCTATCTGCACCTGAACCAGTCGATGAGTACCCTGAGCGGCGGGGAGTTGCAGCGGGTGAAACTGGCCGACAGGCTGTACAGCACCGCCATACACAGCGGCAACGGCGAAACCCGGTTGTCGGCAGGACATACCTATATTATCGACGAACCCACCGACGGGTTGCATCTGGACGATGTGAGGCGGTTGATGGAGCTGTTTGACGAGATGACCGACGCCGGAAACACCTTGATACTGATAGAGCACAGCCTGGACGTGATGAAACAGGCAGACTATGTTGTGGAGTTGGGACCCGGCGGAGGCGGCGACGGCGGGAAACTGCTTTATGCCGGCCAACCCGACGGGATGGAGCGGGCGGAGCAGTCGGTGACGGCACCGTATATAGCAGCATCACTCCCAAAATAGCTGGGTGATTCGGGAATCACCAGTCAGAAAGTTGCATTTAGGCCAGAGGGGATGCTCTTTCGGGATGCAACCATGATTGTAGAAATGCCTGCGGGCGATGCCTGGGGCAAGGATTGTTTCCGCCCATACAGGGCTGGGAAACGAAAATTAATACCAAAAGAAACCTCCCCAACCAAAATAGCGAGCCACTGGGGAAGTGTTTTTGAAACTAACTTTTCTTGCTCATAACAAGAGATTTACATCATTAATAACTATACCGCATAGGTTCAAAAAAAATGTTAAATCGCGGTGGGGGTTGTAGTTTTTTGTTGCCGTATTACGTTTTTATAGGCGAACACTGAGAGTGAATACGACAAAATCGAGACTAGCAAAACATCAAAAGAATTAAAAGAATAAATAACAATTAAATTAACAACAAAAAAACAATTTAAATTTTCAACAAAAATGAAGAAACAAATCGTTCTGATCGCAGCCGCACTGCTTCTCTGCATGACCGCATGCAAAAAAGAAACCATCACCCCCATGGACAATCACCAACCCGAGACAACCTTGGTAAAGAGCACCGCCGACCTTATTGGTACAGAGTGGACACTGACCCTGGACCTTTCAGACTCCATCTATATAAATGATGGCGGTTGCGGTTGGGCAGACAGCATCATGAGCCAACTCTTCCAGTTAGAGTTTGGCCTCACCTTCGACTCCACCTATGCCCACATTACTTTCCCCGACAATGTGACTGTGCTCAGCCTTGGCGAAGTGGACGGTGAATATACAATGGAAGAGATTGAAAGCATGGATTTTGCTTACACCTACGACCCCACCACCCATACCGGTTCGCTCACGGCCAACACCCTGGACGAGGATGGCAATCCCGATACCTACCAGATTCCCTTCACCTACGACACTACCACCGACGCTATCATCATCAACATGACTTTCGCCTTCGAAGATAGTGAAGACAACACCATCTCCTTCCAGCTGGTGTTCCACCGCAACGTCTAAGAGATTGCATAACAATAGTAACCTACTGAGGGCAGAGAAATCTGCCCTTTTTATTTTTATGTACCACGGATTGGTCTGCGAGGGATGGACATTGACCGACATGAGAGGTGGGCGACAGTGCTTGCCGAAGCGGACAGGGCTGGGAGAAGGCCACCAACGGAATGTGACGAACAGCAAAAAAAAGAGGGTACCGGAACTGGTACCCTCCCAAAATAGGATTATGAAAAAGACAATCGAGCGACAGACGGGGTTCGAACCCGCGACCTGCGGCTTGGGAAGCCGCCGCTCTGCCAACTGAGCTACTGTCGCCTGTCGCTGCCAGCCCTCTAATTAGGTTAGGCAGCTACAATAACACACTTTTTTTATTTTTATTGTGCAAAATACAATATTTTTTTATCTGCTACGCTCACCGTCGTTGTGACGGCGAGTGACACTTATGCGAGAAATGCCACAGGCAGGACTTTTTGTTCACTCGACGATGTCTGTTTTCTTATTCCTTAACTAGTTTCTTGACAACTGTTCCTTCAGCGGTGGTCACGCGGACAAAGTAGGTACCGGGGGTAACTGTTGATATGTTGATGTGTTGATACGTTGATATGAAGGTCGGGGGAATGACAGTGCGGCCTATGAGGTCAAGCATAGTGAGCGTGGCGGGACACCCAACGCTCACGGTGACATCGCTATGCGCTGGGTTGGGATATATTTCGAATATTGAATTTTGGACATCCCAAATACCAACGCTGTCGGCCACCCACTCGAAAAGGGCGACAATGGCAGTGTCGGAGGTGACGAGTATGTTTCGCGGATTTTCCGTGGGGCCGTCGTTCCAGCCTAAGAAGTGCCAATGACCTCCTGCAGCGGCAGTGTCCATCACCATGTAGCCTATCTCAACCATGCTGCTGTCGACATAGGTGCCGCTGCCGTAGGTCTCGCAGGAGCCAACAGGGCTGGCTGACACCGCTACGCTGTGCCATACGGTGTCGGGAGGCAGTGGCGGCGTGGAGATGCTGTCGAAGTAGGCGGTGAGCACGGTGTCGCTCACCAATAGCAGGGTGCGCGATGCGTTGGTGTCACCGTCGCTCCAGCCAAGAAACTGGAATCCATCGTAGGGTGTGGCACTGATAGCCACCGCGCTGCTGTCCTCATAGACTCCTGCGCCAGAGACACTGCCCATTGCACTGTCGCATAAGAGGATGACGGTACGCCATACCGTGTCGGGGGTAGGCGGTTGCATCGTATCGACAATTTCCACCCGGAAATCGTCGAGCGCCATATAGTCGAACCCGCCGCCGGGACGGCCGGTGCTGACATTGCGGAAAGCAATGCGGATGGTCTGACCGGCATACTGACCGAGCCACACACTGCGCCCGCTCCAGTCGCTCTGTCCGCTCTCGGTATAGACAAGGTCTGTGCACTCTGCCGTGTCGGCAACGCCCGTGGGCGACACACGCACCTCGTAGAGCGCATTGCCGCTGTAGGTAAAAGTGCGCCAGCTGAGCCTGGGGACGAAACCGTCTGCTGCTGCCGGGAGCGACAGGGCGGGCGTGAGAATCCAGTTGTCGGCCGTGTTGCCGTAGCCGTAGGGCAAGGGGGAACGCATGAAATAATTGCCCGTGTCGGTGCCGCCGCAGTACCAGTGGCTACCCCATACATTGTCGCCGTTGGCATAGATCCAGCAAGGGGGATTGTTGTGTTCGCAGGTATCGACCCAGGGAAACACGGTGATGGGCGGGCAGGGGCCGACAAGGGTGTCGTGGTTCTCCCCCTCCCAGATGCGTACGGTGTCGATGGCCACATAGTAGCCGTTGTTATGTGCAGCATCGGAAGCAGGACCGGTATGGACAAAGGCGAAGTGGATGGTACTGCCAGCGTATGCCGAAAGGTCTACGGTGCGCCGATTCCACATGCTGTTGCCGGTCTCGCTGTAAAGGGTGTCGGTAAAATAGCTCAGGTCGATATATCCGTCAGGATTCACCACATATTCGGTGGGTGACACAAGGACATGGTAGGTGGTGTAGTAGCAAGTAGCATTCCAGACGAGGGTGTCGCTGGTGCTGTCGGGCAGGTGTATGGGGGGCGAGATGAGCCATTCGGGCCCATGGTAGTCATATAAATCTCGGTTGCTCACCATGCAGTTACGACCTGAGTGGTGGCTGGTGCCCTCAGGGTGCCATCCATCCCAATTGAAACGGAAACGGCTGCCACGCGGATAACAGATTCTCTCGTCCTGCCAGTCAAAGAAGTGGGCGTATATGTTGCTACCACCTTCGGTGAGCGTGGCCACGAAGGGCAGCGTATCGCGCACCTCGCAGAGGATGGCACGGGTGGTGACTGTCGCCGAGCGCCATCCAAGCACGTTGGAGGCTACGACGGTGATGGTGTCGAAGTTGATGGCAGAATAGGCCACCTTAAGACGGTTTCCCTCGGGATGCAATGTGGCTTCGCCGCGGTCGGCTTTGGCCGAATGCCATGTGTAGATGAGTCCCGTGGTGTCGCCGTCAAGGAGCGTCACTTCGAACGAGGCGGTGTCGCACAAAGTGGCGTAGGCATAGCCTTGCAGACTGACGACCGGCGAGCCGGGCAGCGGCACGTATGTCACGTTGAGCACGAGGGTGGCCGTGTCGGAGCCAAGGAGATTGGTTGCAACAACGGTGAGCGTATCGGTGCCGGCGATAGTGTAAACTATCGTTGCTATACTATCTGTAGTTACTATAGTGGTGCCTGACAGGGTGCTATGCCATGTGTAGCTGAGTCCGGCAGTGCTCCCAGCCACGAGGTTGGCGGTAAAGGAATTGGTATCATAGGTGGATACTGCTGTGGGGCCCGTGACAGCCACCTGCGGCAAACCCACAACCGTCACGACACGGCTGTCGCTGTTGCTGCCGTGGCTATTGGTTGCCGTTACAGTGATAGTGTCGATACCCACAACCGGATAGACAAGTTCCCAGCTTGCAGCCGCAGGCATGATACCTGCGTTCCATGTCGAATCCAGCAACGAGGAATGCCATGTGATACTAACACCCTCTAAACTGCTGTCTTGTAGCATGGCTGTATAGGTGACTGTATCGTAGGCACTGACAATGGTCGGGGCATCAAGGACTACATGTGGCAGCAACAAATCCGAACCGGTGTTAAATACCGTGATATTGTCGATAATCACGGCCCACCAGTCGCCAGCGCTCCAACGCAATGCTATTTGGCCATCAGGCACAGTGGCTGAGGCAAAGTTGACTGCGTCGCGCTGATAGTTGTAGGCATAACCTGTAAGTGTATCCACGACGGTGAACACCGTGTCATCGTAATAGCCTACCTCTAATGTGCCATAACTGGCATTCTCGTAACGATAGTCCAGTGCAATCGAAAGGTTCTGCAGACTGTCGTCAAAACGGGGCAGTATCACTTCGGCATGGTACCCCCCTTCGATGCCGACTAACATCAAAAGGGCTTGGTCGGGAATGTTGCTTATCCATGAGTAGCCGCCGGTGGTGACGACATGCGGTGTGTAGGTGGTGTCTCTGCCGTTGAAGGCCGCCGTCCAGCAATGGGGCAGGAAACCGGCAACGTTGTAGGCGGTGGCAGTCACCCTTTCGAAGTTCTCGGTGTATGGTAGCGCCGGGGTGCAGTCGATTACCTCGATCACAATAGTGGCGGTGTCGGCGCCGTAGGCATTGGCAGCCACAAAGGTGACAGTGTCGATTCCCGCTGTTGGATAATGAAGTTCAAGATTCGAAATTCGAGCCAGAGAACTATCAACCCACGTGGTATCCAACAGGGAAGAGTGCCAGGTGTAGGTAAGGCCTGTCGAGACGCAGTTGTTGATGGTGGCAACGTAGCGGGTGGTATCGCCCACCATAACATCGCCGCCTGAGAGAGTCGCCTCCGGTTGATATTGGTAGTATATGCTGAGACTGTCAAGTTCGCAGCCATAACCAGAGACAACGTAGGAGATGCCCGTGTGCACAAAGGCCAGATGGATTTGTTGTCCTGCGTATGCGTTAAGCGAAAGGGTCTCGGTCACCCATCCTTGATCGTAGGTGTAAGCATTGTGCAGAAGGGTGTCAACAAAGCAGGTGGTGTCGGCGGCACCTGTGGTGGAGGCCAACATGGTGAGATAGGTGGTGCCGGTTGTTGACGGACCTCCATAGACTTTCATGTTGAGATTCACACCGGTGGCACCCTCCGGGATGTCAATGGCGGGACTTACAAGCCAGGCATTGATATAGGAGTTGTAGGTGTCGGCCGCTATCACATGGTGGTTGTTATCAAAACTTAATCTTATTCTCCAATCGCCCGTTTCGGGGGCCGAATAGTAACTTGACTTGCGCCAACAGGCGAGTGTGCTGTCGCTCTCGAATGGTTCGTCGAAGGGTATTCCGACCGCGGTGCAATAGGCAGATCGCACCACGACGTAAGCCGTATCGGCACCGTAGGCGTTGGTGGCCACGACAGTAACGGTATCCCAGCCGTCCCATATTCCATAGCATAGGCGCAGAGTGTCGCCTGCAACGATTGTGCTGTCTAGCAGGGTGGAATGCCAAGTATATGTGAGGCCCGAAAGGATGCCCTCCTCTATGGTTGCCGCAAAGGTGGCCGTGTCGCCGCCGTAATAAGTGTTCCTGTCGGCGGCAACCGTCACCCTGGGCGCAACGGTGGTACGCACTTCCACGTCGTCGATATACAACGAGGCGGTACGGCGCACAACGGGCTGGTTGCGGAAGGCTATGTATATTGTCTGCCCGGCGTATGCGGCCAGGCTGACGCTGCGCTGCGACATGTTGTTCCAGCCCGGCAGCAGGTTGGTGTCGCAATAGAGTTCGACGTATGCGCTGGTATCGGTACGGTCGGTGGCGGTGCTCACCATCACGCGATAGACGCTAGAGTTGTTTGCCGCAGACAGCCCCACTCTCCAGAAAAGGCGCACCGCCAATGCCGTGTCGGCCGGAATGGTGACAGCCTTGGAAACAAGCCATGAATCGGCTGCTGTAGCAGAGACGCTGGTCCGCGAACTTGCAATCCAGTTTCTGTTGTTCCCAGAACCGCTGTAGGTGCTCATCCATTGGTAGTATGTGTCGTTTTGTGTCAGATACCAGCAGCCTATGCCATACGAGAAATCTTCTCTCCAAGGCAGGACGAGAGCCGGATTGCAGTCGGCCACTTCGACAATCCGCACTGCCGTGTCGGCTCCATAGGCATTGGCCGCTATTACGGTGACGGTATCGACCCCACCGACAGAATAAAACACGTTGAACATACTCGTCCCGCTACTTCCATTATCCACCCATGTTGTGCCTGTCAGCGAGGAATGCCAATAGTATACCAGCCCGTCCGTCGCCCCACGCCGCAGCTCAATGCTGCAAGTAACGGTGGAGTCGGTGCGGCTTCGGTCAGGCGCATCTATTGGTTCCAGCACCGGCAACAAGTCGTAATCCACGCGCACACAGTTGATATTTGCCTGATAACCATCCCTAAAGAGACCCACGCGGATGGTTTGCCCAGCATAGGCCGAGAGGTCGAAAAGATGCCACTCCATGACAGTGGTATTTGCGCCAGTGCACAATGTGTCGGTATAGTCGGCCGTGTCGAGACTGGCCGTGGGGCTAATGCGTATGGCTGGCATTCTGCGACACTGCACCCACAGCCGCAGGTGTTCATAATCGGCATAGGGGATGCTTATGGCCGGAGAAAGCATATACTTGCCATTGGTCGAACTCGAGGGGGTCATTAGCTGAGTGTATCTTGTAGTCACCCCCTCCTCGTCCACAATCGACATATAGCTGCCATTGCTCAGGTGTTGCCAACCGCTGATTGCCCAGCAAGCATTGTATGTCGCCGTGTCGAGTCCGTCGAAGTCCTCGCGCCACGGAAGGGCGGCCGCTGCCTGGCAGTCGTGGACGCGCACCGCAGCCGTTCGTATCAACGTGTCATAGGCATTGCTGGCCGTGACGGTCAGGGTGTCCCATCCCGCCATGGGGTAGACAAGATGCATGGTGTCGCCACCCGCAAGGCTGCCAAGCAAGGTGCTGTTCCAATTGTAGTTTATCGGAGCTTGACCACGCGTGAGATTGAGCACTGCCTGCACGCTGTCGCCGACAGCCGCTACATGGGGAACCGACAGCGACCCCCATGGTCCGTACTGTGTATAGATGCCTATCTGCGAGAGGGTACCACGGTAGCTGTATCCTCCGGCGGACAGCCTCACCTCGAAAGCGATGCGCACCGTCTGGTTGGCGTAGGCAGCGAGGCTTACACTGTGCTGCACATAGCCTTGCCCACTATTGCCCATGTCGGCATTATAGAGGGTATCGCGCGTGTCGTTTTCTTTCAGCACCATCACCCTCAAGTTCGGGTACATGTAGTTGCGCTGGTCCTTCCACCAAAGGCGCAGCCCTGTAGTGGAATTGCCAAACTGCAAGACAGGCGTAGTGATGGTAATGTACCCCGTGGATGTGACACCGCTGTTCAACTGTCCGTAGATAGCCTGTGAGTTGGCAGCTGTCCAGTAGCCATTTCCACTCTGCTGCCAGCATCCTAGGCCGCCGGAGAAGTCGGCCTCCCAGGGGAAACTGCCAATGGTGTCGCACGTCTGTGCCCGCAGGCCTAGTCCTGCCATGCAGCACACCATAACTGCGAGAATAGTTCTTTTCATCTTTATAATCTGATATAATATTAATAATGCGATAATTGTATTTATTTTGTGAGTCTAACATTTCAATTCTCAAAACAAAAACAACTGCTGTTCTTTATATGTAGCAAAAAGGAATCGTTTTGTTACAGCCCTTGTAACTTTTTTTTTATGCACTGTGTCACCCCCCGCGCCCAGCACTGGCGCATACTGGTTTCTGGAACAACTATCCATCATATAACGAAACCATATAGCAAACAGACATGGGTATCCAATTGGACACCCATCATTGATGGCGACCAGGCCGGGAGGTCTTCTATCACAAATATCCTTCTTACTGCATTCAGATAAGCATCTAATGTGGGTGCCGACATCGACTTTTCGTCACCTTCCATATCCTTAAGAATAGTAACGTTGGTTGCCATGGTAGTTATATTGCGAGCCAAGGAGCGTAGTAGCAACTGCACGCGTTTTGGGTTTCTCTCCACACCATCCACCCTCGAGACATCTTGATGAATGATGGCACCAACATAGTTGCGGGATGGTTCCATCGCATCTTCCCCTTTCATTCGCACAGATGCAGGCCACCCTCCGCGGCAGAGTGCAAATGCAATCTGCTCTATCGTAAGATTCGAAGGCTCCATGACAGGCATCTTGTTGTCAAACAGGTTTCGAAGCGAAACGCTTCCATTAGACTCTCCAGATTCATATAGGCTCATTGTCCGCATTGGCAGACGAGATATTCTTCCCGTTCCTGTATGCATAGTGACTCCATCGGTAGGCACTGCTGAACCCGTAAGGACAAACTGACCGTAATCCTGACGCTGGTCAACAGCAAATCTGACTGAATCCCATAGAACAGGAGCCATCTGCCATTCGTCTATCAAGCGAGGTACAGCACCATCTAACAGGATTGAAGGTTTGGTGTCGGCCGCCAACATAAATGCCGCTCCTCTGTCAGGGTCTTGCATAGATACCACACTATAGGAGGCGACCAAAGCCGTTGAGGTTTTTCCACACCATTTGGGTCTTGTCACAAGAACTGCGCCTGAACACCGAAGTTTTTTATGAGTAAAGTGTCACTATTCCTTGGAAGATAATTTGTTACTTTCATAGATTATATTTGTTATCAGGTGCAAAGTTACGACTTTTTTAATAAATGGCCAAAAATTATTTTAATAAATAGCCAAAAATTATTTTAAGAAATGGCTGGTACAAAATCTCGAGTTGTGCCGCGTGGGCAATTACTGGTGCAAAAAACGGAGACGATCGACAAATAAAAAAGGGTGCCCGATTGTGGACACCCTTACATGTGATGTGGATGTTGTATTGCAATTATCTGCGACGTTCGCCACCGCCGGTGCGGCGGGGACCGCCTTCGCGACGAGGACCACGGTCGCCATCACGGCGCGGGCCGCGGGCGGGTCTCTCTTCTTCATAGCCTTCGGGCTTGGGCAGCAGGGCTTTGCGGCTGAGTTTGAGTTTGCCGTTCTTCTCGTCGATGGCAATAATCTTGACTCTCACAACATCGCCTTCGTTGAGGATGCCTTCGAGGGTTTCGGTGCGATTCCAGTCGTATTCGCTGATGTGCATGAGGCCTTCTTTGCCGGGGAGGAACTCGAGGAAGGCACCGAATTCGACTATGCTGACAACTTTTGCGTCGTAAATCTGACCCACTTCGGGGACGGTGCATATTTCCTTGATCCATTTAAGAGCGGCGTCGATAGACTCTTTGTCGACAGCGGCGACATCAACCACAC
>Ga0247609_10007237_pt1 | contig 10587 bp, 16 predicted proteins | sample 172DNAGHGlowgp2_FD_193487 | JGI IMG/M metagenome (GOLD analysis project Ga0247609, IMG submission 193487) | Sheep rumen microbial communities from Palmerston North, Manawatu-Wanganui, New Zealand - 1728 DNA GHGlow gp2 | ecosystem: Host-associated > Mammals > Digestive system > Stomach > Rumen ...
GGGTAAGCAATTGCAGTTGTGCGCTTGTGGTTGTGCGTTTGTGGTTTATCGCGTTGTCGTGCGCGCTCGGCCGCTGGCGCGGCTCCGCGCTGGCGCGCTCTCCGCTTTCATGTGCTAATAGGTTCCACCTTCGATTGCGGTTTTTCGCTTGTGGTTTTTCGATTGTGGTTTTTCGCGTTGTCGTGCGCGCTCGGCCGCTTGCGCGGCTCCGCGCTGGCGCGCTCTACGCTTACATATGCTTATAGGTTCCACCTTCGCTTGCGGTTTTTCGCTTGTGGTTTTTCGATTGTGGTTTTTCGCTTGTGGTTGTGCGTTTGTGGTTTTGCGCGTTGTCGTGCGCGCTCGGCCGCTTACGCGGCACCGCGCTGGCGCGCTCTACGCTTACATGTGCTAATAGGTTCCAATTTCACATGCGGTTATGCGCTTGTTCTTTGTGCTAAGAAGGTTTTTTTAGCTGAGTGGCCCGCCAGGAATCAGTATAGTTAAACAAAAAAGGGGGCTATTATGCCCCCTATTTCCTTTATTTAACGTCTGATGGTTCAACTATATATTTTCTGTGGTCACTCTCATAGTCGTACCATTTTTGATAACGGGCGCACACCTCTTCTGCCTTCTCCTTGGTACCAAGGCTAATGATGAACCGACGGCCTTGACTGACTTCCCATACATACCACCCGCAGTTATCGGCCAACCACATATTGCGGTAGTCGGGGTCTATGATGTATAGAACACCCTTATCGTACACCTTGCGCCCTCCGTGGTAGCTGTCGTCGAACTTCTCCCAGCGGTTCAGCGCATCGTTGAACACCTCGAAGCCAACACGACGTTCAAAGGTGGCATTCTCGTCCATGAACTTTCGGGCTTCGGCAAATGTCATCATACCGTCGAAGATTTCCTCTTTCGGGCAGTATCTCGAAATCTTGAAGTGTTGTCTTTCTTCCATAATGCTTCGTGTTTTAGTGGGGCTAGCGCCACTCTCCTGATTACTATTTCATTTCGTCCTCAATCTGGTCCCATGCGGGGTCGGTGTCTTTAGCACTCTCATCTAGATTCTTAGCTTTCGCCCAGTCGCGAACCAGTTGGTTTATAAGCATTCCTTTGTTCGCAACTTTGGCCAGAATCTCGACAACATCGAAGTCAATACGAAAACCCATGTGTTTTTGACTCCTTCCTTCCTTCGAGTACTCCTTACGTACTCTCTCTCTTTCTTCTTTCATAATTGTTAGTTTTTTGTGCAGGGGCTGTCGCGCCCCTGCTGGTTAGTTAATACGTTGATATTGCGCTCTCACATTATCGGTGAGCATGTGTGTATAGATCTCTGTTGTCTGTATGTGCTTATGTCCCATGAGTGTTGAGAGGGTCTTTAGGTCCATCCCCCTGTTTAGCTGATTAACAGCAAAGGTATGTCGTATAGCATGGGGGTGGATGCCTGGTAATTCTGCGTACATCATATATCTGTAGTTTATCTGGGTGTCCGTGAAAATGAGTCCATTGCGATAACTCATGGCCTTCACGTACTCTTCAGATAGTTTAGAATAGTATACGTATCTTTCTTTCGAGCCTTTACCGTGCACCAATATTGCTCTGTTCTTCGTGTCGATGTCTTCACCTCTCATGGAGGTGATTTCACCTATACGCATTCCTGTTTCAAGTATAAGTGCCGCGATCGCGTGGATGATATACGCTTGTCTCGTTGTGGCTGGTCTGCTTAGATACTGCATTAGTTGTTCGTCGTCTGCTGCCTTTGGTAAATCTTCACATGCTTTTGGTACCTGGGTGAATCTTGCAGGGTTATCAGTTAGTAATCCTTTGTGGTTCGCGTAGGTGAAAAGGAGTCTTACTACCTCTACTCTCTTTTTAATAGTCCGGGGTTTCATCCCTCGTTCGACCTCTTCTATTACGAAGTTGTCTATATCTTCTCTAGCAATAGTCGACCATCTGAGCCCATGGTCCTGTGCATATTTCACGAAGACTTTCAAGTCTTTTTGGTAGCCTTCAAGAGTCAGTTGAGATAGACCCTTGTTTACGGCTTGGTAGTTTAGGAATTCCTGTATCATAGTCGTTTACTTTTAATGGGGTGGGGCTTGTGCCCCTCCCCTGGTTATTAGAATAATATTACATGAATAGTATTGTCTACTATTACAGCGTACGCGTTCACGTCGAATCCTCGGGTGATGTCAGCAATCAGTCCTATGTGGTGGAATGAGTCTCCTTCGTTTTTTGTGTCTGGTCTTACATCTATCCGGTACTCCATTTCATTGTCAACTTTGATGAACTCTTCAATGTGTGCTATTACTGCTGTGGGTTCATACGCGTTGTCCTTGCAATTGTTGATTCTGTCGAGAATCATCTGTGCTTTGAATTTTTTCATGTTGTTGTTGCCCTTCCGGGACTTGGGATTTAGTTATCATTAAATGGGTATGGTGTTCTCTTCGGCCTTCCGAAGTGTCCTTGTTTCAGTCTGTCAATCACCTCTCTTATGTTGTTACAAAGGTACGAAATATATCTGATATATGCAAGTATGTTGCAACTTATTTTGCTAATATATGTTAATACATACAGTTAATATATGTTAATACATATTATCTCGATTTTTACCAATAAACAATGATATCTACACATGGCCATGTTAAATAATGTTAATTAGATATAAATCTTTGCTACCACCTTTTTGTTCCTTTGTAAAATATTTATCAGTTAATCCCACCCGGCTCCCATGCCGCTCCCACCTTTCTCCCATTTTGCGCTCACAAAAATAATTTGTACCTTTGCCCACGATGAAAAAGGCGGGTGGGGGTGTGACCATCTTGCTGAAATTAACCTAAAGGGGCACACCCCCCAGCATTTTTAAAATTATGGCTAAATTAACTGGTGCCGTTAAGTATGTAGGCAAAATGAATGACACAGTTGGTTTTAAAAACTCACTGGCAAAGGAAACCAATTCCACTTTTGTACGCGCGAAGCCCATCTCGATTAAGAACCCCAGGTCCTACAAGCAGGCAACTCAGCGTGCCAAGACGCGTCCCGCTTCATTGTTCTATGCTGCTTTTGAGTCGGTTTTGAACCACGCTTTCCTTCCGAAAGGGGCTGCCGGTAAGAACCGTCTGCGCTTCCTTGCACTGGCTATGAAGCTCGGTGTGCCTGGTGTGTTTAAGGGAGAAAACAAGATTCCTTTCAACGTGCCCTATGTCGTGTCTGAGGGCTCGCTCGGTCTAGGTGCGCTCACCAAGATTAAGAATCCGAACATCCAGAGCAACACTCTCGGTTACGGTGTCGCGTGTGCGAATATCTATGGTGCAACCGCTTGGGATGATGACCCAACAACGATTCAGGAGCTGACCGTTTCAGCTTTCTCGACTGCCATCCTTGCTGCAAACCCGAATCTGAGCGAGGGTATGGAAATCACCATTCTGGCTGTTGAGGTCGACGAGGATGATCTCGGTCAGACAATTCCCGCGCGTGTCTCGATCGTGCTTGACACGAATGACACAATCACGACAATGGCCAACCTTCTGGCTGGCTCGGGTCTTATTCTTGTCGCTGACACCGACCACCGTCTTTGCGCTTATGCTGTACGTTCGGCTGCTAACTACAGCATTGCCGCTGGTGCTGTCATTATCTCGGCTCGTAACGGTTCGACCTGGAACTACACGACCTCCGTTCTTCAAATGAATTCTTGGGGTGTCGATGGTTTCGACTTCGACGAAGAAAGCATTATCGAGTCTTATATGGACTCTGCAACATCGGCAACGAGCGACCGCATCTTGCAGCAAGCTAACAACACCATCATCGAGGGTGTACGGCCTGTCAGTGGCTCGAACCTCGCTTACACCGTGTCGCCCGCTGTAGCAGGTGCAACTTACAACTTCTCGACCGCAGCTGTCGTCGTAATGAGTGATGGTACCCGTCGCGTTGTCGTCAGCTCAAATGGTACGCTTCAGCACGCTGATGGTGTTGGTGGCTTCGACCCCATCCAGCAGACCGTAGATGAAGAAACCACTTCAGTCGGCATCAACAACACAACTTGGTCTGGAAACAATACCATCACTGAGCAGGAGGCCGCAGGCGTCCCTTTCGGAGCGTAGAAGTTATTGATTATGCTTTTGCCGTTTTCCAAGACGAACAATGTACTATACCCGTAACTCCTGGCTACGATGGAAATATGTGGATTAAATTTGGGCTAGTCCCAGAAGCATTCCACATCGCTCGTTGGAGATATAATGGGGACATAATCATTGTTATGGAAAATATGGGCCCAAACAGTGGAGTTTCCGTAAGTTATTGGAAGGGTCTTGCTGAAGTTAATCCATATTCGTTAGGTAGTGTTGGTGAATATCAAAAAGAAGCTGGTTATGAGCCTTTACCTGATTATTTGCAACCTGTATATTACCTTGAAGACGCTGAAATTGTAGAAGCTTAAACAATAACTTTCCCTGCGTGTGTGAAGGAACACACGCAGGGATATTAATTCCTAAACGATATGCAGAAACCTTTAAATATTCTCGATACAACATGGCGTAATCAGCCAACAATCAATGTCGAACAGGTGCTAAACATTCCTTTCACGGCAGATCCTGCACCCGTAGGACCTGTTCCTGTAGCTGGTTCGCTTCGAGGTTTTATCTCGGATTTTCCTGCTGTGTTAATCTGTTCCATGTCGGATGGTACCAAGCGTCTTGTCGTTACGTCGCGCGGTGTGCCAACAGGTACGTTCGATGGAACCGAGAACGTAGATATGTTTTTAGATCCTTCTCCCACGCCTTATGGCACGACGGAAGAGCAGCCGCCATCCGTTCCCTTCGATTTTGCAGAGTATAACGGCATCTCGGACAATTACCCATTCGAGCCAATTCTCGCGGAGCTGCTTTTTATAAGGTACGAGTATTCAGAAGAGGACGGAAAGGCTACCTGGTCTGCGTCATTGTTTGCGAATGGTGTGAATCTGAATTTTGGGGAGTCGTGGGTTGTTCAAGGTTCCATAGTAGTGGAAATTCCAATCTAAAATGAAATCGAATAGAATCATAGAACGTGCCACAGCGGTTAGCAGCTTCATTGCTGCTACTGCTTTGGCATTTACGTCGCTTATTATCAGCGAGTCGCACGACATCGCAGCAGGCGTTTGCATGGTAGTCGCCCAATTCCTCCTTTTGACTGCTTCGATTTTCGGCATCGACTACAAGTTGAACTCCTTCGGCCACGCTCGACCAGCTTCAGAATCCAAATAATTACACAACCAATTAGAGTGTCTTACGGTTTTGCCGTAAGAACCACCACAAAAACCCAAATATCTATGAGTACAAATCTCCCACGCGGATTGCGCAACAACAACCCATTAAACATCAGAATAAACCCCGCCAACAAATGGCAGGGCAAAGTGAAGAACAACACGGACGGTCAGTTCGAACAATTTACCTCAATGTCCTTCGGCATCCGAGCAGCTTTCAAGATCATTCATAATTGGTTGCGTGAAGGTAGGCCCTTCATCGAGACCCCCACAGACATCATATGTAGATGGGCACCACCAACAGAGAACAACACAACCCTCTATATAGACAAAGTTGAGTACATTGCCAAGCTTAACATGAAAGCACGAATCAAATGGGCTGACAAAGACAGAATCGTGCGCCTACTCCACGCTATGGCCATCGTCGAATGTGGAGCAGCATACAAAGAGCAATTATCCATAGAAACCTTTTCAAAGTGTTATGATCTGGCGTAATTTTCTTTTAATCCTTTGCTCATGGGTTGTGTGCAGCTGCCATCAATACGAGCACCTCGAGCGGCAAGATCTTTCCCTCATGCAGGCAAACACTATCCGAAATTGGTGCATGTCAGAAACCCTCTACGCCTTAGTACCCGGTTCGTTCGCATCAGTGCCGGCAGCAACTCGCTCAACAGTCGTGCCCCTCGATTCATCGAGGGTCATCAGTAATCTCCGTCCTGTTGCTGCGTTACATACTCAATACTCAGTATCATCGCAAACCAAGACAAAAGAAAATCATCTGTCAGTTGTCGACGAAGAACAGAATAAAGATCTACAGGTGAACGAGTTCACCTTCATACCCTTTGTAGTTTTAGGTAGTGTATTTTTGTTTGGGTTTTTAGTTATTATTTTAGTTGTGAGGTTATACAAAGAGCCTTACTAAGATAGCAAGGCGTTGCTATCTCTGTTATAATTCAATGTTATTACTTCTGCACCGTCCGTGAGGATACTGCAGAAGTCTTTTTATATAGAGGTACACGAAACACCTTCCGTCAGATTTGTCACAATTTCGTCCGATTTGTCACCAAGTCGAAAAATTTTCACCACAAAATTTGGTCACCTTCAAATCATTACCTATCTTTGCGGTGCGTGAGGGTAGCAGGCAACGCTGAGGAGCGACCTGTGAGCGTAGCGCAAAGGGTACGGCAGTACTTTTGAGCGGACTCCTCAGGGAGCCGCTTTTTTAGTTTACGAGAATCGGTATTCTGAAAACTTACCAAGTTCTGACAACTCTTAATTTAAAAATGTAAATTTGCCGAAAAAACCTAAATCAAAAGTACAAAATTATGTTTAGAACTTCAAACCCTCCAACTCAAAATGGCTATTACAGCTATTTTCTTATCGACGACAGCGCAGCATCTTTGCTACGACAATTTTTATCTCAGATCCTTGAAACGACTCTTGAAGAAGGGTCGACCCCAATGATTCTTACATTATCTAAGACCGAGTTCGACGCTCTGGCTACCGCTTACCACGACTTGCTCGTCGGTTACAGGCACCCTCGTCAAGATTCCATGGCCTTTCGTTTCCGCGAGCGGGACGAAACTCTACAAAAGCTAAAGAAACTCTATCCTCGATGGATTACCTCAGATGATTTGCCGCCTCAGGCGTTGGTCAACTACAAATCCTTGTCTAAATAAGGCACTGCCATCCCTTTACGAAAAAAAACCTAAGTCATAAAATCATTACAATGGAGAGAAAAGAGAACTTAGACCTGTTAGACGTGGTCGTTAGATTTTCAACAGTAATTTTGGTGTTATTAATTGGCTGTGTGCTTGTCAGCATCTGCCGTAGTTTTTAATCTTTTAAATTTTAAGTATTATGCAATTGTACTCTTTAATTGGCAATCTTGGTGCAGACGCTAAGATTGTGGACAACAACGGAAAACCTTTCATCTCGTTCAATGTGGCTGACACAGACCGATGGAAAGATGAAGATGGAAACATTCATGAATCGACCACCTGGGTGCAGTGTACTCTTAATGGTGGTGCAACTGAGAACAAGGTTTTTGAATACCTCAAGGCTGGCACTAAAGTTTTTGTAATGGGTAGAATGAGAACACGTGTCTATTCATCCGAGAAGGAAAGAAGAATGGTCGCTGGTGTAAACCTATATGTCATGCAGGTTGAGTTGGTTGGTGGTTCTTCTGACGAAGTTCCACGAAAATTAATCGACCCCAAGGACGCAACCATTCACAACGTTTACAAAGCCTACTATGTTCGGCAAGAAGAATTGGCGACTATGAGCAAACAGCTGGTCGACAAGGCTGGGCAGTTATATGATGTGAACGAGTACGGTTTCATCATTCCTGTTCAAAGTGAACAGAAAGTAGAAGAGTCTGCACCGCAGGCTGAGAATGAGCCGGGTACTAATGATGCTCCCTTCACGGGCGATGATAATCTAAATATGATATCTAAAAAAGTAAAAAATAAAAAATGATGGAAATGTATAACAAGAGGGTGGATGAATGTGTCCACTCTCTTCTTTCAGAAGGTTATATTTTGATTTCTCAGTCAGAAAACAAATCGATAACGATTCTTCGACATTCTCGCAACGGTGCGCGCATGCACGTGTATGCTACGCCCGTACGCGTTCGTCTTATTCGTAACGGGAAGCAAGTTCATTCCGAACTATTATGAAAGAACGGTGTATTAATCTGGACTGGCTCGAATGCCATTGTTGTGAATCGACTTCCCGACCGTTAACTCCTGAAATGTTTCGCGCGGATGGTTGGGAGGTCGAAGAGCGACCCTATGGAACAAGAGTCTATGAACAGATGTTTACACTCATGCAATTCTCCACATCTGAACCTCTATTAGAAATTCGACGGGTACCGGTCACTAACAAGTCTAAGGTGGCGCAGGTCATAGATCCTCATTCCTGTCATATCCGTTTGCACAACAGGACGTGTTATTTCGATGATGCAGCTCAGCTATTAGAAAACTTTTTAGCAAGATATGATATACAGATGATGCGTATTTCTCGAATCGACATCTGTCTTGATTTCGAGAAATTCGACTCAGGTGATGAACCACAAAAATTTATGTTGAGATATCTAAGTAACAAATATTCGAAAATCAACCAGGCAAACATTTCTGCACATGGTAAAGATATGTGGGACGGGCGTGCTTGGAACTCCATCTCATGGGGTGAGGATAAGTCAATGATTACTACAAAATACTACAACAAAACTATGGAATTAGCGACGAAAAAAGACAAACCCTATATCAGACAGGCCTGGGCTCGTTATGGCCTTGTATCGGACTTTATAACGCTAAAAAAGACGCTTCCAGACGGATCTGAATATTCGCCACAGATATGGAGAGTTGAGTTTTCAATAAAATCTAGTGTTAAGAGGTGGTTCGTAATCAACGGTTCGCTACCAAATCAACACAAGATACAATCTATCCGTAATACGCTCGATTGTTACCGTACCAAGCAACAATTGTTAGACATGTTTGCTTCCCTAGCTGACCATTATTTCCACTTCAAATATCTTGAACGTAACGAAAAAGGTGAGTTAATCCGAAAAGACAGATGCAAAGACAAGGTGTTGTTTAACTTCAACGAAGCTGCATGCTTCTACAAAATAGAACATGTCGCTACAGCTACTCCTAAAGATCGTTCTGCAAGTCTTCTGAAAGCAAGATTGGAGGAGTATAAATTATGTCATACAGGAGCGGAAATAATTAACGCTTGCAACATCTTGATAGAAGACATTTCAGAACGACTATTAAAGAATTCTGCGGCAAATCCATGGAACCAGTCTGAATTATTGTTACTCAGGCAACTCATTTCTAGAAGAATTAACCAGAAAACAGATGTACCAATTTCCGATACAATCGACAATATCCGCTCACTCATGCAAATCGAGGACGAAATCTTTGGCGAAAAATAGGCGGTACAATAGTACCGCCGTCGGATTTCCAATCAGACCTAAGTGAAACCCCTATATATACAGGGAAATCGAGAGAATTTAATCGCGTACGCGCACCCACGCAGGCGCACATGCGCACAAGTTATTAACAAATTAAACAATTAACATTATGGAACTCTACATTACAAAAAAAATCTATCTGCAAATCTATCTTGTAAGAAATCCGAAAACCATCTGGAAGTATTACGGATGGAATCGTACAGCTACTTCACACTACCGCGGGTGGCATTTTGAATGGAATCTTGGTCGTTTCCAATTTGGCGTGAATATCGACAAGTTCCACACGCTATTTGCATCGTATTCAGCAACTGCAATTGAATATAGAGAAAAAGAATTTGGATTATATCATAAAGGTTTCAGCGACGCAACCGAATATCTTGGAGCGGCTGCAGCTAAATCTCTACAAGAAGCTCTATATGGTATGAATCCCGAAAAAACGAGGATAATTATTAAGTTATTCAAAGAGAGAATGAATGTGAGAATAATGAACTTATGATGATATAAATTGTTAGGATGAGAGAAAAATTACAACGTAAGGTAAAATTCGCTGTTTTCATTATAAAGAGTGCAGCAAAGGCAGCGAAGAAACACGAACAGCCATTAGAGATTTGTTACTCTTGTGGCAAAGACTCCGATGTCATACTTGAACTTGCAAAGATGGCAGAAGTGGACTACAAAGCCATTTACAAGATAACAACAATAGATCCAGCTGGAACTATCAAACACGCTATTGAGCATGATGTTGAACTAGTCAGACCAAAAGAGACTTTCTTTCAACTTATCCGACGTAAGGGCTTACCATCGCGAACCATCCGGTTCTGCTGTCAAGAGCTAAAAGAATACCGTATTTATGACTATGCTGTTGTTGGTATCCGTAGAGAGGAAAGCAAAAAACGTGAGAAGCTTTACACAGAACCAGAGAAATGTAGAATCTACGCAAATAAAGATGAGGTCAAACAATACTTTCCAATACTGGAATGGACGAATGAAGACGTAGAAGAGTTTATCACTGAACGTCAAATCAAGTGTCACCCTCTGTACTACGACGAAAACGGACATTTCGACGTTACCCGTCGTTTGGGCTGTATGTGTTGCCCTCTCGCTTCAAAGCGGAAACGCATCGAAGAGTTTAAGAAGTATCCGTTGATGGTAAGACAGTATGTCAGAAATGCCAGTTACTATTTTGACAACCATTATAAGAACGTCAACAGACAGGGAAAGAAACTGTTTGATAACGTCTTTCAGTGGTTCGCAATGACTGTTTTCACAGAGTCAATGAAAGAATTTCAAGAGCGTTTCGGACGCAACCTATTTGACGATGGCATTGACTGTAAGAAGTTTCTCGAAAACTACTTCCATATAAGTCTAGACTTTGAACAATATTAGG
>Ga0247609_10007238_pt1 | contig 10587 bp, 10 predicted proteins | sample 172DNAGHGlowgp2_FD_193487 | JGI IMG/M metagenome (GOLD analysis project Ga0247609, IMG submission 193487) | Sheep rumen microbial communities from Palmerston North, Manawatu-Wanganui, New Zealand - 1728 DNA GHGlow gp2 | ecosystem: Host-associated > Mammals > Digestive system > Stomach > Rumen ...
ATTATTTTAATAGGTTTATTTAAGTTATTTTTCTTTTTCAATGATTTTTATAGCAACCTTAATACCATCTACAGCTGCTGATGTTATACCACCTGCGTATCCTGCTCCTTCACCACATGGATAGATACCTTCTAAATTACATTCTAAATCTTCATTTCTAGTAATTGTTACTGGTGAAGATGATCTTGTTTCTACTCCTGTAAGAATAGCATCGGGGTTAGCAAAACCTTTTATTTTATGATCAAATGATATTATTCCTTCTTTTAGCGTTTTATTTATATATTCTGGGAATAATTCATTTAGATTAGTTAATGTATAACCTGGTTTATACGAAGGGATAATACTACCAATATGAGTAGATGGTTTATTATTTAGGTAATCTTCTACTCTTTGAACTGGTGCATAGTTATTAGATCCACCTAAAATATAAGCGTGGTGTTCTAATTCTTCTTGGAAATACATACCAGCTAGTGGATCGGTACCAGTAAAATCAGTAGTTAAGACATTAACAAGTAATGCTGCATTAGCATTTTCTTTATCTCTTTTGTATTCAGACATACCATTTGTAACAATAGCTTCTTTATTTGAAGAAGATGCTATTACTTCACCACCTGGACACATACAGAAGGTATAACAACTTCTTTCATCGTTATGATAAGCTAGTTTATATTCTGCTGGTGGTAGATGTAATTTAGTAATGGTGCCATATTGAGATTCATTAATCATAGATTGTTTATGTTCAATACGGACTCCTACTGAAAAGTTCTTTCTTACCATATTAACATTATTATCTAATAGCATTTTATAAGTATCTCTAGCACTATGACCTATTGCTAATACTAAACAATCTGTTATAAATTGTTGATTATTTGTTTCTAATAAATAAACATCATTTTCTTTTTTTATGTTAATTAATTTAGTATCAAAATGATATTCTCCACCCTTTGATTCAATATATTCTCTGATATTTTTAAGTATTTTAATTAGATTATCAGTACCGATATGAGGATGAGACAAGTAAGTTATTTCTTTTGGAGCGCCGAATTTATAAAAATAGTTTAAAACATCCTTAATTAATGGTGAATTAATACCTGTAGTTAATTTACCATCTGAGAAGGTTCCTGCTCCACCTTCACCAAATTGAACATTACATAGTTCATTTAAATGGCCAGTACTCTTGTATTCATTTATGTACTTAATTCTTTCATCTACTGATGATCCTTGTTCTAATATAATTGGTTCATAACCATTATCTACTAGTGTTAAGGCACAAAATAAGCCAGCTGGACCAGAACCTACTATGATAGGTTTGTAAACACTTTTTCTTTTTTTGTTTATCATTTGCTTTTCTAGTTCTTTTACTACTTTTAGATTAGGATATTTAGATTCATCTTTTACTTTGATATCTAATGAATAATTATAATGAACATTTCTTTTATCTCGAGCATCAATAGATTTTTTGATGATATTAGTTTCTAAGACATCTTGTTTATCTATTCTATTCTTTTTTAATGATTTAGATATTACTTGTTCTTCAGATAAATCTTCAAATATTTTAATATTATCTAATCTAATCATAGATATCACCTATTCCATTTTAGCATAAAAAAAGAAGATTTATAAATTATCTTCCTTTTGTTTGTTCAGGAACTTCTATTTTGTAACAAGTGTCATTAATATAATAATAGCCTTCTGGTGCACCATATGAATACGTTCCGTCGTCATGATTAATGACTATTGGTTCAGTTTCTTCATTAATATTTATCCAATTTCCATATTCATCTGTTAATGGAATTGCATCAGTTACCCTGAAGTATTTTTTTCCAGCCTTCCAATAACCTGATGGTGCACTATAAGACTTTTCTCCGTTTATTTCAGTCTCTATAGCATTATGAATTTCTAAAGATTTATCGCCAACTAAGATACATCCCTCTTCAACTTGATACTTTATTTCAGAATCAACTTGGTAAAGAGTTTTATTATCTGCTCCTTTAACATATCCTTCCGGAGCATCACCAGGACATGAAAGACGATAGCAGTTGTATCCGTCATAATTATATCCTTCTGGTATTTTGTAAGTGGAGTCTTCTTCAAGATTTATTTCTGGATCTATTACTTCAACAATAATATCACCAATGTAGAAAGAGTATTTATTATTTTCTTGTTCTTTGTCTGCTAAACCAATTGTCTCTACTTGTTCTTGTGAACTAGTATTTTTAGTTGGTTCTCCAGATTTAGATAAATGAGTTGCGAACTGTAAACCTACAGATAGGGTTATTATCGCTGCTAAACCTAATAATTTAAGACGATATCGGTTAAATCCTGCAGGTTTTTCCTCTGTTACTTTAAGAGGTTTCTCATCTAAAAATACTTCTTTTGATTCTAATTCTGAATCAAATATATTATCTTCATTTTTCATTTTTATTACTCCTCTATTCATTTTTATTATAACATCTTCTGTTAAATCTTTATATATTTTTATTTTATTATTGGTTTTGATACTTCTTTTTTAAATAAAAAGAAGATTTTAAATTATCTTCCTTTTGCTTTTTCTTCTGGTTCTACTATTTTATAGCATTTATCACCAATTAGAATATATCCTTCTGGTGCACTATAGGTTGTTCTTGTTTCTGCAGATCTTGTTTCAGTTATATATCTTGTAGCTGTTGTTCCGGATAAAGTCCAGCCTGAAGGTGCACTATATGTAGTTATAGCTGTGGCATCGATTACCTCGTCACCTTTTACACCTTTAGTTCCTGATAGTGTATAACCTGAAGGTACTGTATAAGTAGTTATTTTGGTAGCTGGTTTAGTTTCAGTTATAGTTCTTGTAGCTGTTGTTCCGGATAAAGTCCATCCTGCTGGTGCGAAATATTGTGTTTCTACCATTGGTTCAGCTGTTTGGTATTTGTAGTATTCAGTTCCCATATAGTCATCTGTTTGATGCATAACTATACTAGTAACACCTAAACTTATTGAACTTAAACCGGCCATTATTGCTAATAGTGCTAATAATCTAGCTCTTTTAGTAGCACGTTCTGTCATATTATTTGGTTCTTCACCAGTAACTTTAAGTGGTTTACCATTTAAAAGTATTTCTCTTCTTTCATTATTTGATTCAAATAAATCATTTTCATTTTTCATTTTAATTTTACCCCTCTGATAATTTAATTATCTCATTTTCTTCTGTTTTAATCAAATTTTGCTATAAAAAAAGGAAACTATTTTTTCCCTAAAGTTTTAGCAATTGTAGCTTTTATTACTTTATAACCATAGTTTCCTACTTTTAAATATCCTTCTGGTAATTCATAGATAGTTTTACCATCTATTTCATATGTCTCTGGTTTTACGATGCTAAGTCCGCATTCTCCTACTGGAATATAATCTGCAGGAATTGATAATACTTCATCTTGATTTAGTCTATAAGCTTTTCCATCAGTTCCAGTAATATATCCTATTGGTGCACTATAGTGACAATGGATTCTATAACAAATTCCATCTTCTAGAGTAAATCCCTCTGGTGCTACATATACCTTTTGACCATCAAGTTCTTTTTCTTCTGGTTCACATATATAAATTTTATAGCAACCAATATTAATTGTTGCTATGTTAGGGTTTTTAGCATATTCTTCTTCAATATTACATATAAATGGTTTTTGTGGTTCATATGTTTGATGGATTTCTTGATTGTCCATTTTATTATTTAAATTTTCAAGAGCTTGGGCTCCACCAACAAATAGTCCACCAGATATAAGCAATGCTAAAGCTATTAAACTAGCCTTTTTTAAAGTATTATTAGAATAAACTGTATCTATTTCTTTTTCAACTCTAATAGCATTTCTCTCTCTTTCATATTCTTGTTCTACAAATGTCTTATCGTTTTTCACTTTTAATTCCCCCATTGGACTTTTATTATAGCAATACTTATATATTTATACAAAATTTCCCTAAAAAAAGAGATATTTCTATCTCATTGCTAATTTTAATAACATTGTTAGCTTTTCTAAAATACTTAAATCAGCTAGTTCTATTAATTCATTATTATCTTCATAATAGAATTTATATTCATTATTTATTTCTTTAACTGTATAATCAACATCATTATAATTAAATGTTTTAAAAATAATATCTTTTAGCATTTCTATCTCCTATTTCTTTAAATTTAAAGTTCCTTCATATAGTTCTTCTTGACCATTTAATACCATTTTTTTAGTTGGCATTTCTACTACTAATCTCATATCTTTTAATTCACTATATGGTTTTGTATTGATAATTGTAATATATTGATTATCTGCTAGAGTAAAAGGCTCTTGCAGGTCATCTAAAACTACTATTTCTCTATAAAATGCTTTTCCCTCTTCACTTAAGTATGTATCGATTAAAGCAATTGGCATACCATTTTTTGTGTAGTATTCGTCTAGGAATTCACAATAAAGAATTCCACGATTTTCGATTTCTTCTTGAATGTACTCACCATATGTTATAGTTTTTTCACTTTTATATTCTGATGCTAAATATGAATTGTTGTATTCTCCTAAAAATAAAGAATTATCCTCTTCTTGATATGTTTGATCTACAAATTCTTTAGCAATTGATTTATATTCTACATTCTGGTCTAATATCTTACCAACACAGAAACATCCTCCTACCATACTTAAAGCCGTTATAGCAACAACAGCACCGGTTATAAGTTTGGATTTAGTATTGTTACTAATACTCATAATATCACCGCTTTTCGCGAGATTTATTATATATTTTTTTATAATTTTGTCAATTTTTTCCTCTATTTTTTATACTTGATTTAGAAATAGTTTGGCTATATCTAGATCTTCTTTCGTTGTTACTTTAATATTCGTATAATCTCCTTCGATTACTTTGACTGTATAACCATTTCTTTCAAGTAACATACAATCATCAGTTATGTCGTCATAACGATTTTTTTCATGCAATTCTTTTAATAATTCTTTATTAAAACATTGTGGAGTTTGGATTTGATAAGTATCTACCCTTTTTGTTGTTTCGATAACTATATTTTTTTTATTAACTATTTTAATTGTGTCTTTAGTTTGAACACCAATAGTACAACCATCATAGTTTTCAATTTCTTTTAAGCAATTATTTATATAACTGTTTTTTAATAATGGACGAGCTCCATCATGAATTATGACAATATCGTTTGTAGCTATTTTAAGAGCATTATATACGGAGTCTTTTCTTTCTTTACCACCAGTTGTTATTTTTATTCGAGAATCTTTCGGAATTAGTTTAATTATTTTGTCTTGTTCTTCTTTTTTACATACTATTATTAATTCACTAATACTTTTGTTCTTTAAGAATACTTCTAGTGGATATAAGAATAAGGCTTTTTTGTTTATTTTTTCAAAATTTTTATTGATTTTTTTATTATATCTAATGCTGTTACCAGCAACTAATAGAATTCCTGTTGCTTTAGTCATTTGATACTACAGTTCCTATTTTTTTGCCTTCAATAACCTGTTTTAAGTTATTATGTTTATTAATATCAAATACGATGATAGGTATCTCATTATCCATACATAATGTGGTAGCAGTTGAGTCCATAACATTAATATTTTTATTATTTAACACTTCTAAATATGTCAATTTAGGTATTTTTTTAGCATCAGCATGTTTTTTAGGATCTTTATCATAAATGGCATCAACGTTAGTAGCTTTTACTAAAGCATCAGCATTAATCTCTGCTGCCCTTAGTGCAGCTGCAGTGTCAGTTGAGAAAAATGGTGAACCTGTTCCACAACCAAAGACAACTACTCTTTTATTATTTAAATGCTTTAAAGCACGATCTTTAATGTAGTATTCAGCTATCTGACGCATTTCAACTCCTGTTTGAACTCTAACAGGGACATCTATTTGTTTAAAAGCGTCCCCAATTGCTAGTGCATTCATTGTTGTACCTAGCATACCTATATAGTCAGATGTACATCTATCCATTTGTTGGTTTGATCTACCACGCCAGAAGTTTCCACCTCCTACAACGATTCCTACTTCTGTACCTAATTCTGTTACTTCTTTTATTTCTTTACAAATATCTAAGACTCTTTCGAAGTCAATTCCTGTCCCTTTTGAGCCAGCTAAGGCTTCTCCGCTTAATTTAATTAATATTCTTTCGTATTTCATCTTTTCACTCCTTTAAAAAAAAGACTTATTATACAAATAATAAGTCTATATAGAAAAAGGAATGAATATGTTGTTAGAAATATAATTTCTCATATTCATCCCTCCTACTAGTAATATTTTACTATAAATTTGATTATTTTACAAGTTGGTCAGTTAAGATAGCAGTTGCATCAATTTTAATAGCGTTTGCTATTTCTTCTTCAGTGAAACCAAAGAATCTCATTGCTTCTAAGTCTTTATCTTCCCATACGAAGAATCTTTCATCGCCAACTCCAATAGTAAAGTTATTATCAACGCTTGCTTGATAATTTATAGCTTCGTTTAATGTAGCTTTTAATTCGTCATCACCAAGTGATAACCAAGCTGATTCATTAGTAGCAGTATCAATTCCATTATAAGCAAATGAATCAGTATATTCATTAGAATAACCAGCAATGTTATTTATATCTCTATAATATCTATTATCTAAATTATTGATCATATTTTGTAAGTTTGGAACATTATCTAAGTTTAATTCTATTAATTGTACATAACCATTTGCTCTAGCAATAGCATAAACTGTATTGCCTTTGATTCTAATTTTTGGATAGTTAGAAACTTCAACGCCAGCATTTACTAAAGCGTTATAAACAGCATCTTCTAAATCTGCTTTTATTTCAGCAGATAAAGAACCACATGCAAAGTGTAGATAGGCATCTATAGCTGGTTTCTTGTCAATGTTTCTAGCACAGAATACTTGAAAATCATATTGTTCGTCTGCTAAATATTCATCATATAAGTCGATCATATTTAAACCTAAAACTTCAGATTTTCTAGTATTAGAATATTCGTTAGCTAAGTAACCGTTATAAGCATTAAGTTGATCTGATAAAATAATAGCTTTGGCGATTTCTTCTCTAGTTACAAAACGATTTCCATAATAATCAAATCCAGTAAAGTATTGATTAATATCTTGTGCATCTTGAAATCTAATATCAGTTCTATTTTCGTTAGTTTGAGCTTCACCTATGATATTTTGAGGTTCTACATAGGCTGCAGCTGTTGTTGGAACAGCAAGTGCTAATGATGTAGCTAAAGCAACAAGTGAAACATATTTAGTTGCTTTTTTTGCCCCTGTTATAAGAGCATTTTTAGAAATTTTTCCCATAAAATTCCCTTCCTTTATAAGTCTAATTATATGCTAAAGTTTGGTATTGTCAATTTTTACTTGAAAAAAAGCACTATATTATAGTGTTTATTTCTTTTCTAGTACTTCTTTTAAGGTTGGAAGCAGTTCTTCGTTTTTAGTAGCACGGTATTCATTGTATAATTCTGCTACTAATTTGTAGTTATCGTTATCGATAGGACGAGTATTCATTACATCAGCAATAGCAGCGGCTTTTCTAATAACTGTATTGATTTCTTCTTGTGTCATTAACGGTTCTTCCTCTTCTACTGGTTCTGCTTCTGGAATCTCTATTTTTTCTTCTACGTGTACTATTTTTTTCTGTAATTCTTTAACTTGAGTAAGGGTTATAAGAAGAGTTCCTAGATCAAATTTGCCAACAAATACATCCTCAGATAAGTATTTTGGAAATTCAACAGTGATTCCTTGATGTGTAGGTTCATTTATTGTAATGTTAAATTTCAAATTAATAAGGTCTTTATAAAGATTTTGATAGATGATTTTATTAATTAATACTGTAAAATACTTTTCACCTTTATTTAGTTCCATTTTAATTAAATCTTTGGTGTCTTCGCTTATTTTAGTAATTTCAGCAAATTGTTTATTAGTCTTTTTGTCGTTAATTGTTATATTGTATTCACCATTTAGATAATCAAGATTAATTATAGTATCTCCTTTATCAATTAATAAAATGCTATTAGAAACATTCTTATAGTAGTAAATATTAGTTGCTAGAAGATTAATTATTAATAATTCTAGGTATAGATTGTCTTTAGGAGGATTACCATTATTGGTAATATTACTCAATATTTTATATAAATCGAGATATTTCTTCTCAGAATTACGATTTATATGATAAGTACTTAGTAATTCTATAATCTTATCTTGACTAATTATAGCGATAAAATCAACATTTTCTTCTAAATTGTATATTAACAATTGATTTCTTGGTAATGTACGATATGTTAATCTTGTAAGAGCTTTAATAATTAATTCTTTTAATTTGAATTCATCAACTGCTCTAACACGCTTATTGTTTCCTAAATATTTATCATCAGCTAAAATAATCTTTAAAAGATTCTTAAATTCTTTTATACGAGGTTTAGATTCTATTAAATAAACGATTCTTTCTTGAATGATATTTAAATCATCAGGAATAGGTTTCTTGCTCTTTTCTTTTTCAACAATACTATTAAGAATACTTTTTAAATCTTTAAAAGTTATAAATTCTTTATTAGTATCTGTTTTAAGTTCACTTGTTTCTAAAATACTTTTAGAGACAAGATTGTTACTTTTGATTTTTTCAAGTACATTAGCTTGTAAAGATAAGAAAGATAACTCGATTTGTTTAGGATCATTTAAAGCGATTTCATATTTCTTTTTAAAAGTCTTTAAGACTTCTTTAGTTATGTTTTCTTCCTCTTCATTATGAACAAGGTTTTCTATTTCATTAATCAAGTATCCTGTTACATTTTGATAGTAATTTAATGGACTTTGAATATTAATTATTTCCGCAATGTTTTTTGCTTCAGCCAAAGATTTAATATCACTTTCTAAAGCTTTCTTTAATTCAGGAATCATTCTTGATAAATCTTTGTTTTTTGCTAATATGTCTAAGAAATTATTATAATTAAGCTTATTAAAATCAATAATTAATGAAGGCATTATTTCAGCATCAGCATAATCATTTATGGAATTTAAGATGATATATTTATATAAAGAGACTTCTTTTATATAGATAGAATATGATTTATATAATTCTTCATTATCAGAGCTAATTAAAGTTACATACATTAAATTTACTTTAGTTTTACTATCCTTTTCAATTGAAAAATTAATATAAAGGGTATCTTTGGTTTTTTCTACTTTTTGTTTTAGAATAGCAGCTTCTGGATAGAAATTAATTGTTTCATGAGCAGAATCTTTTAATAAAGTATAATCATTTAAATTAATATATTTTTTAATCGGCATACTAAAACACCCTTTCTATTATATCTTTATTATAACATAAAAAAAGGAAATAGAATTTCCTTTTTGGATTTTTTGCTAGAAGCGACCGCCTCCGCCGCCTCCGCCGCCTCCGCCGCCGCCAGAAGAGAATCCTCCTCCGCCTCCGCCGCCGGATGACCAAGATCCACCACCGCCTCCGCTTGAAGCAGCTTGAGCAGCTGCTCGTGCAGAAACCGCACTAGAATATGAATGATTTAGAGAATAGTTAACATTATTAACTACGTAATTAATAGATGATAAATTAACATCAGGGTTTAAAGTGGCTACTTTAAATGATAAATTGTCTATTACTTTTTTTGATAAACCGAACGCTGTTGCATATACTAGATATTTTTCCCATAATTTAACTTCAGCGATTTCTTTATCTTGCATGTGACCAAAATCATTTAGGAATTTTTTAAATGCTAGCCATTTACTCTTTTCTGTAGCACCAAACGTAGTTCTTTTTACAAATTTATTATTAATAATAGATAGAACTATCGAAATAAGTATTTCGATTACTGCAGCAATTAATAAACTGTAGTTTCCTAAGAATATAATTACAGCAAATCCCAAAATACTAATTATGATACCAATAGCAATCGAAATCTTTCTAAATGTCTTTTTAGCTTCTTGATCCTTATTGGGTTCAATAGTGTATTTATGATTATGGCTTTTTGTTATTTGTTTTTTAATTATTATAATTGCTATTATTAGTGGGATAGCAAAAGTAAATAATTTCATAAATAAGTAGATACTAAAAAGAATAATAAAGATATTGATAAGGGCATTAATACCATCAAAGTGTCTTAAATAAATTCTGTTATTTTTTTCATCAGACCAATATTCCATTTTTTTAGCATTATTGAAACATTCTTTTAAATAAGCTTCCCAATTACTAATAAAACTTGAATAATGATGCTTTGAATACTTTTCAATATCTTTTAAAGTATTTGAAGACTTATTATTTAATAGTATTTTAAGGATTTTTTCTTGTCTGAAATCTAATGTAACATCTTTTTTAGTTCGAATAATCTTTGTTGTATTATCTTCTCTTTTAATGGTTATGATACCGCTATAGACCATATCGAGAATATCAGCTGTTATTGCTTTGCTAGTTATATTTTTATCTAGAAGATAAGTTAATGTTGTTGGATAGATATCATCAGGTATATCTCTTAGATATGTTTCTTTAAATTCACTTTTTTCATCACAACCTAAATTGAAGAAGTTTTTAATTGTTAAAAATATTAAGCATCCGACAATGATAGTTGTTA
>Ga0247609_10007239_pt1 | contig 10584 bp, 7 predicted proteins | sample 172DNAGHGlowgp2_FD_193487 | JGI IMG/M metagenome (GOLD analysis project Ga0247609, IMG submission 193487) | Sheep rumen microbial communities from Palmerston North, Manawatu-Wanganui, New Zealand - 1728 DNA GHGlow gp2 | ecosystem: Host-associated > Mammals > Digestive system > Stomach > Rumen ...
TAAAACCCTTATCGATGAAGGTGCACTGTCAGTAATGGTTGGGCATATCGCGCTTCCTTCTTATCAGAAGAAGTTTAATCCCAATTATCCAAAGAAACTGATGCCCGCTTCTCTCTCTCCTGAGCTTTTACAGAATCTCTTGAGAGAGCAGCTTGGTTTTAACGGTATGATAATTACCGATGCTACCCCAATGGTTGGCTTCCTTTGCGCTATGGACAGAGAAAAATCAGTTCCATATTGTATCGAAGCAGGTTGTGACATGATCTTGTTTAACAAGGATTATGACGAAGATATTCATTTTATGAAGAAGGGCTACGAGGAGGGAATCCTCTCCGAGAAGCGTCTTGATGAAGCACTTACACGTATTCTTGCCATGAAGGCTGCGCTGAGACTTCATGAGAAAAGAGAAAGAGGAACTCTGATACCGAATAAGGAGAACCTTTCCGTTATTGGCAGCGATGAGCATGTAGCCTGGGCAAAAGAGTGCGCTGACAAGTCGGTGACGCTGGTAAAGGATACACAAGCTCTTTTACCCATATCTCCTAAAAAGCACAAGAGAGTGCTGTACGAGATCATGGGTGGATGTGCTTCCGAGAAGAGAGTTGAAGAGACCTTCGTAAAGCTTATGGAGGCTGAAGGCTTTGAGATGATCCCTTACGTTAAGGAGGAATTTGATTTCAACAAGCCAATTAGGTTTGAGTCAGTTACTGAATTCAGGAACAAGTATGACCTTGTTATCTATCTCGGCAATGTCGAGAATGCGTCAAATAAGACTACAGCAAGACTCAACTGGCACACAATTTTCGGAGCAGGCAACAACATTCCATGGTTTGTGGAAGTTGTCCCGACAATGTTTATTTCACTGCAGATTCCATATCATCTTCTGGATGTGCCTATGATAAAGACCTATATCAACGCATATTCAAACCATGATTACGTGATTGAGTCAGTGGTAGATAAAGTCCTTGGCAGGAGCGAATTTAAGGGGGTAAGCCCCGTTGATCCGTTCTGCGGAAAAGAGTACTTGGCATATTAAATTAGGTGGCATATAGGGCCTTGATATGAGAGAGTCATGTCTGGCCTTATTGTCATACTTGATAAGGGAAAAATCTGTATGAAAATCGTTGATGTAAAGATAAATGGAATTGAAAATCCGATAGGGTTCTCTTACCCGAAAATCAAGTGCAGCTGGAAAGTGGCTGCGACAACCGGCAAATATCAGGTGCACTCTAAGATAGTTGTCAGCACTAAGCCTGACTTTTCGGAGATTCTCTGGAGTAAGGAAGACCACGATCTTAACTGGATTGGGGAAAGTATTGATATAAAGCCTGAGCCCAGAACAAGGTATTATTTCTATGTTGAAGTTACAGATGATGAGAATAATACTGCAAAGAGCGATATCTGCTTCTTTGAGACCGGCAAGATGACTGAGAAGTGGAAGGCTAAGTTTATCGGAATTAACGAAGATTCTTCTTTCCATCCGTGCTTTGTTAAGGAGTTTTCTCTTGACAGAGTAAAAGAGATCAAGAACGGCCGTATCTATGTGACAGGACTTGGTCTGTACGAGGCTTATCTGAACGGCGTTAAGATTGGTGATGATTATCTTGCACCATTCTGCAACGACTATAACAAGGGTATCCAATATCAGACATATGATATTACAGACCTTCTTGGTGCTGAGAACAAACTCTCTATCATCTGCGGAAATGGCTGGTACAAGGGCCGTCTTGGGTACGACGGAGATGTTTCATACTATGGCAATAAGTTTGGTGTCATTGCAGAAGTTTACGTAAATGGCAAGCTCACAGTCACTACAGATGAGAGCTTTAAATACTGCGGAAGTGATATTGTTTCCAGCGATATTTACGATGGCGAGGAGTATAACCGCCTTTATTGGAAAGACAAGGAAAACGAGTGTAAGCCTGCATCCGTATGGAAGGATAGCAAAGAGACGGTTGCAAGGCTTGTTGAGAGATATAGTCTGCCTGTTGTGGTAAAAGAGACTCTTCCTGTAAAAGAGATCATCGATACCCCTGCAGGAGAAAAGGTCCTGGATTTTGGCCAGAATTTTACTGGATATGTGGCGTTTAAGTCAAAGCTTTCTGCTGGAATAAAGGTTACATTGGACTTTGGCGAGGTTCTTCAGGAGGGCAATTTCTACAATGCCAACTACAGAACTGCCAAGTCGCAGTTTACCTATGTTTCAGACGGTTCAGGAGAGAATGTTCGCCCGCACTTTACTTATTTTGGATTCAGATATGTGCGAGTAACCGGCTGGGAAGGAGAGCTTCGTACAGAAGACTTCACCGGATGCGTAGTCTATTCAGACCTTGAAACCACAGTATCAATAAATACTTCAGATGCCAAGCTGAATAGGCTTGCAAGAAACTGTATCTGGGGACAGAAGTCCAATTTCCTCGATATGCCAACAGACTGCCCTCAGAGAGATGAGCGCCTTGGATGGACGGGAGATGCGCAGGTCTTTGCACCTACTGCATGCTTTAACATGGACACAAGAGCTTTCTACAGAAAGTTTTTATATGACCTTCATCTGGACCAGATGGATCACGATGGAGTTGTTGCAAACTTTATTCCAAATATCAGTAAAGCTCCGGGCGGAAGCAGCGTATGGGGCGATGTTGCCACATTTCTGCCAATGGCTCTGTATGAGTACTACGGAGATGAGGATGACCTTAGGACCAATTATCCTCTGATGAAAGACTGGGTTGACCATGTCATTCGCGAGGATGAAGAGCACGGTGATGCCGGTCTTTGGAATTTTGGTTTTCATTTCGGCGACTGGCTTGCCCAGGACGGAATCAGCCCTCAGAGCATGAAAGGCGGCACAGATGACTATTTTGTTGCATCTGTATATTACTACGAATCACTGATAAAGGCAGGAAGTGCAGCCAGGATCCTTGGCTATGTCGATGACAGCATAAGATATGCAAAGCGCGCCGAGAAGGTAAATACCGCGATCTTAAACGAGTATTTTTCACCCAGCGGAAGGCTTACCATCGACACACAGACAGCGTACCTTATCTGCCTAAAATACAAGATTTTTATCAGCAAGGACGAAATTATAAAGGGACTCAAACTTAGACTCAAAAAGGACTGCTACAAGATCAAAAGCGGCTTTGTGGGTGCCACAATGATGTGCCAGGTGCTTGCTGAGAACGGTATGGAGGACATTGCATACTACATCTTATTCCAGGAAGGATACCCGGGATGGATGCACTGTATAAATCTTGGTGCTACCACTATCTGGGAGAGATGGAATTCTATCCTTGATGACGGAACCATCAGTGGAACCGGCATGAACTCGCTCAATCACTATTCATACGGCTCTGTTATGGAATACGTTTACCGCTTTATAGCAGGAATACAGCCCAATTCCGCAGGATTTAAGACTGCATTTATTGCTCCACAGCTCAGCTCCAAGCTTCAGTATGTTGACTTTAAATACAATTCTGTGAGCGGAGAGTACGGATCTTACTGGAAGATAAATGACGATGGAACCATCACTGTTAGAGTAGAGGTGCCATTTGGATGTTCCGCAAGCTACGTTCTACCCGGAAAAGGTGGCGAAGAACTGCAGCTTCAGTCGGGCGTGTTTGAAAAGACCTATAAGCCTGACAGAGACTTTAGACTCATGTATACCATGGACACAAGGCTCGAGGAATTTGCTGAGGATAAAAGAGCTGTTGAGATCATCAAAAATGATCTGCCGATTGCATACAAGCTCATGGAAAGTAAAGACGTAGAGAGCCTCGGACTTACCTTAGATGAGATGCAGACCATGTTCTTTTTGGGCTTTAACCCACCTATGGTAATGGCTGCTGCAGAGAAATTGCTTGCACTGAAAAAGGAGTGGAAATAATGAAACAGGCTTTTAACCCATATTTACCTTTATTTGAATATGTTCCCGATGGAGAACCCAGAGTATTTGACGGAAGAGTATATATCTACGGATCCCATGATTTTGCAGGCGGAGAGAAGTACTGCATGGGAAACTATGTGACCTGGTCAGCCCCGGTCGAGGACCTTACAGACTGGAGATATGAGGGCGAGATCTATAAGAGAACTCAGGATCCTTCAAATGCCGATAACAGGATGGACCTATGGGCGCCTGACGTTGTAAGGGGCGCAGATGGCAGATATTACATGTATTACTGCTATTCTTTTAACCCTGAGTTTGGCGTAGCTGTCAGCGATTCACCTGCAGGACCTTTTTCCTTCTACGGACATGTTAAGTATCCGGAGGATGTGATGGGTGGAAAAGAGCTTAATGAGAATTTTCCGTTTGATCCCGGAGTTTTGACAGATGATGACGGAAGAGTCTTTTTATACTACGGATTCAGCCCTGCCAACCCACTTCCTGCGCCTCCTTTGGAAGCATTCATCGAAATGGGAATGAGCAGGGAAGAAGCAGAAGCTCAGCTTCAGGCTATTGCTAATACCAAGTTCTCTGACGGAGCTTTTGTTGCTGAACTTGATAAGGACATGCTCACTGTCAAGGGTGAGCCACGCTTGTTGGTTCCCGGTGAGAAGATTGCTGTGGGAACAGGATATGAGGGACACGGCTTCTTTGAGGCATCTTCAATGCGCAAGGTGGGAGATAAGTACTATTTCATTTATTCGAGCTCAGTAAGCCATGAGCTGTGTTATGCGACTTCAGATTATCCGGATAAAGAGTTTACTTATGGCGGAGTTATCGTTTCCAACGGAGATATAGGATATAAAGGAAATAGCAACCCCAGAGCCATGATGGGCAACAACCACGGAAGCATTATTGAAATAAATAACAAGTGGTATATATTCTATCACAGACAGACACACGGAACTGAGAGCTCAAGACAGGGCTGTGCAGAGGAGATTAAAATTGCTCCTAATGGCAGTATTGCTCAGGTTGAGCTCACCAGCTGCGGCCTTAACGGTGGAGCTCTTGTGGGCGAGGGTACGTATTCAGCTGCCATTGCCTGTAACCTTATGTGCGGTGAAAATGACAAAAAGATCATCTATGGGCAGTCTCTTAAGGACTCCCAGCCCTATATTTTCCAGGGTGAAGCTGAGAAAGAAGAGGAGGCTGAGCACTATATAGCAAATGTTTTTGATGGTGTTGTGGCAGGGTTTAAGTATTTTGACTGCAAAGGTGTGAAAAAGATCGCAGTAGAGGCAAAGAGCTATGGAGAAGGAAAACTTGTGATTTTACTGGATTCTGAGAATTCAGCTCCGGTAGGCGAAATTTCTTTTGCGAAAGCTGAGGATGGATTTGTATGTTATGAGACCGAGGTAAATATCCCGGATGGAGTCCATGGCTTATTCTTCAGATTTTCAGGCGATGGAAAGATAGACTTTAGGAGTTTTACATTTGAGAGGTGAAAGGAGTCATTATGAAGTATAAGGCTGTAATTTTTGATCTGGACGGAGTTATCTGTTTTACCGATGAATATCATTATCTTGCCTGGAAAGAGCTGGCAGATGAGCTGAATATCTCCTTTGACAGGACTATAAATGAGAGACTCAGGGGCGTCAGCAGAATGGATTCTCTTGAGATTATACTGGAGAAGTACACAGGCCCGGCGCTTTCGGACGAGGAGAAAGAAAGGCTTGCCATTAAGAAGAATGATATCTACAGGAAAAGCCTTGAAAACATGTCAGAAAAAGACCTCTCCAATGAGGTCAGAGAAGTATTAAATACACTTAGATACAAAGGACTTAAGCTTGCTATCGGATCTTCCAGCAAGAACACCAAGTTTATCTTGAAGCAGATAGGACTTGAGAACTTCTTTGACGCCATAAGCGATGGCACAAATATCACCAGATCCAAGCCCGATCCGGAAGTGTTCTTAAAAGCCGCTGAGTTTGTATCAGAAGGGCCGAAGGACTGCCTTGTTATTGAGGATGCTGAAGCCGGCATAGATGCTGCTGTTGCAGGCGGCTTCGAGAGCGCAGGTATCGGAAGCGCAGCAAGCTACTCAAAGGCGACATATCATTTGAACAGTTTTAAGGATATTTTAAAATACGTTTAATTGTACAGTTTTTCTTTAGAATTTTGCATGGAGTGCGGCAATTCATCTGTAATAAAATTATGAAAGTTTATGAAAAATCTATTGAATTATGAAGAAAAATGACAGTATTGTGCTCCGAAAACAGTTTGTTCATAAAACTTTTGAAGAAAGACTGGCAGAATATAACGGTGAGATAACGGGCTGGATGTCGGAGCAGGGTGGCCGGTAGAGACTTGACTGATTTCGATGAAAGAGTCAAAATGTCTGATTCTACCCGCCACAGGGATGTAGGAAGTCTGCAAATAATTCTTACTTACTATACTCTCTGAGCCCATAGTAATAGAACTTCTTGATTTTTTCCTTTAGAGATGCAGGCTTAATAACTTTTGCATCTTTGCCAAAACGTTTGAAGTATTCTTCTAACTGAAGTTCAGGCCAGTCAAAATAGTACAGATCTCCTTCGATTTTTGATACGATGGGCCTGTTCTTGGTGATTACTTTAAACTTTTTAACTCCATATTTGTTTAGGCGAACAACTGCCTGAACTGTTAATGACACTGAATGAGGGCTTCGGATTGCTTTTTCCTGAAGCTCTTTTTGCATGTCACTATCTACAGTAAAGGTGTCGGAAGTTACAAAGACACTTCTAAGTCTTGATATTCTAAACGTTCTCGGGATTCGAGAATTTATATCCTTGCATAGCAGATAGTTACACTGTTCCTCTTTGGAGGGGGCAATAACATACGGCTCAACGTGGTAAGCTATATTGTCACCGGAACTTGTGGTGGTAAAAGAGATAATTCTGTGCTCTCTGAGTGCCTTCGAAATGTCCTCATAGGTATCCTTGAATATGATCGTTTCTCTTTCACTTCTCGGAATTGACAGATATGAATTAAACATGTCCTTAAGATACTGGGAAAGAGATGTATCTTTTAACATGTTATTCTCAATGATCTTGAGGATTTCATAAGAAGAGCCGCTTACAGTGAGAGTTAGGGCAGAGTTCTTGCTGCTCTGAAGGCTGTCGGTCTTGATGTAGGTGCTTACTATCTTGTCTGCCAGAAGAGCGGCATCCTTATCGCTGATTGAGGTTATACTTGTCAGATCATGTTTAATGTTGGCAAGCAGATTTTCGCTGTCATGTCTGTAGCGGTCGAAATAATTGACTATCAGCGTCTTAAGGAATGAGTTGAGGTTAACGGACTCATCCTTCTTGGTGAATTCAAAGAGCTCAGCGTCATTTATAAGTCTTGATCTTGTATCATCTGAAAGATAAATTTTATACTTCTCTGTCATAGTACACCTCTTAATTGGGGTTGCAAATATTGATTAAATAATACAAAATTTCTGAATATATTTAATTATATTGGGGTTGTGATAAAGAGTCAATCTGCATCTTTTTATCTCCAAAATGTTGCGCTATGATTTAATCACAACAAAGACACAGACAGCAATTTAATCCAACGGTTCACTACAAAGGGTAGTATCCGGTTCATAGCCGGAAGGTTTGGAGGGTTCAAATCCCTCTACTGTTAAAGGAGTGTATCTAGTGATGAAAGGTGCATACAGCAATTAAAATAAGTCCGCGACTGTAAATCGCGCCCTGCTTGTGCAGGGTGAGTGGGCCGGGCACTATATCCCGGTGGCACCTTGTTTTAGAAGAGAGGAAATGACGATGTTAGATTTTTTGAAAAAAGAAGCAAATAAAACATATACAGAGAACGGCGCGGCAACTTACGTATCAACTAAGTCTGACTGCCTGGATCTCTTTGCAACAATAGGTGCGCTTAGGCACGCATCTGATGAAGACATTATATTTAGATTCACAAGAGCCTATGTTGAGGACGCCAATCTTGCAATGAAGATGCTTTTCTTTGCAAGAGACATAAGAGGCGGCCTTGGAGAGAGAAGAGTGTTCAAGGTTATCCTTAAATTTATGGCTGAGTGTGAACCTGAATCAGTGAAAAAGAATATTGAGTATGTTGCAGAGTATGGCAGATATGATGATCTTTTGGCACTGTTTGGTACACCTGTTGAAAAAGAAGTATTGGCATATTTTGATAAAGCACTCAAAGCCGATATGGCAGCTCTTGAAGCTGATAAAGAGAATGCGCAGATTTTTCTTTTGGCAAAATGGCTTCCTTCAATAAATACAAGCAATAAAGAAGCTGTAAGAAATGCAAAGAAGATCGCAAGAGCAATGAAGATGTCAGATGCTGAGTACCGTAAAGCACTCTCGGCTCTAAGGGCACAGATCAAGATTATAGAGAATAACCTCCGTGAGAGAGACTATTCTTTTGACTACGCGAAGCAACCTTCAAAAGCACTGTATAAGTACAGACAGGCTTTTATCAGAAACGATGGGGATAGGTACGAGTCTTTTATCCGTAAAGCGACCGAAGATCCTTCGGTAATGCACACCGGAACGCTTACACCGTATGATGTTATAGCTCCTGTTTTAGGGAAAAAAGAGTTCTCTGAAGCTGAGAGACGCGCCATGGATACAACATGGAATGCGCTTGAGAATTATGCAGGCTCTGACAATTCACTTGTTGTAGTCGATGGCTCGGGATCAATGTACTGGAATACCAATCCGAGTCCTGCAGCGGTGGCGCAGTCACTGGGAATTTACTTTGCAGAAAGAAATACCGGAGCTTTTCATGATCACTTCATAACTTTTTCTGCAAACCCGAGACTCATCGAAATCAAGGGAAAAGATATAGTTGATAAAGTGCGTTATTGCATGAGCTTCAATGAATGTAGCAATACAAATATAGAAAAGACATTCATGCTGATACTACACACCGCTGTAAATAACAGCCTAAAACAGTCCGACATGCCGGAAAAGCTTTACATCATTTCTGATATGGAGTTTGACAGCTGTGCCGGTGGTGCGAAAGCTACTAACTTTGAAAATGCCAAAAGAGCATTTGAAAAATATGGCTACAAGCTTCCTCAGGTAATCTTTTGGAATGTTAACAGCCGCAATATACAGCAGCCCGTCAGGATGAATGATCAAGGCGTGGCACTGGTATCGGGCTGCAGTCCGCAGGTCTTTTCAATGTTAAAAGACGGAAATCTTGAACCATATAAATTCATGATGAGCGTCCTTTCATCATTGCGGTACGAAAGGATTGCTGGCTGAGAGAACCTGGCGATGTATTTTAGAGCCTGGTTCGAACGTCTTCCGGCGAGCGAATAGCGAGGGCGGAAGTTCCTTGTTAGAGAAAGTGGCTGGAAGTATGAAGACTTCCAGCCGGATTGGAAGGATACAATGAATACAATAGAGATAAGAGGTAAAGTAAATACAGCTATCTGCTACGCAAAAGTAGTGGAGGATGAGGCGATAGAGCAGATAAGACGAATGTGCGACTATCCCATGACAGAAGGTTCTAAGATCAGGATCATGCCTGACGTTCACGCTGGCAAGGGCTGCACGATCGGAACAACAATGACTATAACTGACAAAGCTGTACCTAACGTAGTCGGCGTGGATATCGGCTGCGGTATGTATACGGTTAATCTTGGCAAGCAAAAGATTGACCTCGAGAAATTTGACATGGTTGCTTTCACCATTCCATCAGGAAAAGAGGTATGGGATGGAAGAGTTGAGAAATTCGATCTTACAGAGCTTCGCTGCTACCGCCAATTAAAAGAGGCAAAGCGTCTTGAGAGATCGTTGGGAACACTTGGTGGCGGAAATCATTTCATTGAGATTGACAGAGCTGCGGATGGAACACAGTTCCTCGTTATACATTCCGGATCAAGAAATCTTGGAAAACAGGTTGCAGATCTATATCAGGCTCTTGCTGTTGACCTTGATAAGGGAATCGGCGAGTATTATGAGGCAAGAAACCTACTTATTAAGACATATAAAGAGCAGGGAAGACGAAAAGAGATTCAGGCTGCACTTAAGGAGCTCTATAACAAGAAGTTCCATGAGGGACCTATGACAATGCCTGAGGATCTGTGCTATTTATCGGGAAGATATCTTGAGGACTACCTTCATGATGTGGAGATATGCCAGAGATTTGCCAAGAGAAACCGTGAGAAGATGGCAGAGATTCTTTTGGAAAAGACAGGCCTTTCAGCCGGGGAGTCTTTTCACACAATTCATAACTACATTGACACTGAGGAGATGATCCTTAGGAAGGGCTCTATCGCGGCTCACGAGGGCGAAAAGGTTCTCATTCCCATTAATATGAGGGACGGATCTGTTCTTGCAATCGGTAAGGGAAATCCCGAGTGGAACTATTCAGCTCCTCACGGTGCAGGAAGACTTATGTCCAGAACTGCGGCGAAGAATAATCTTTCAATGGAGGAGTACAAGGAGTCTATGAAGGGAATCTACACTTCATCTGTTTGCGAGGCGACAATCGATGAGGCTCCGATGGCCTACAAGTCACTGGATGATATTATCGACGTAATCAAGGAGTCGGTGGAGATAATCGATGTGATGAAGCCTATATATAATTTTAAGGCTTCCAACTAAACTGTGGAACTTAATGATGTTCGAAGAATTTGTTGAAAAAAATATTTTAGACTATATATAATCTTGGTAGAAACGGAGGTG
>Ga0247609_10007240_pt1 | contig 10583 bp, 6 predicted proteins | sample 172DNAGHGlowgp2_FD_193487 | JGI IMG/M metagenome (GOLD analysis project Ga0247609, IMG submission 193487) | Sheep rumen microbial communities from Palmerston North, Manawatu-Wanganui, New Zealand - 1728 DNA GHGlow gp2 | ecosystem: Host-associated > Mammals > Digestive system > Stomach > Rumen ...
CCTTACCGCTGACCGTCGTGCTGCCATCGTGGACTACTTCCGGGACGAAGCAACCATCATGATTGCCACGGAAGCAGCGGCCGAGGGCATCAACCTCCAGTTCTGCTCTCTCATCGTCAACTACGACATGCCCTGGAATCCCCAGCGCATCGAGCAGCGCATTGGTCGCTGCCACCGATATGGCCAGAAGTTCGACGTCGTTGTCATCAACTTCCTCAACAAAGCCAACGCGGCCGACATTCGCGTCTATGAACTTTTGGACCAGAAATTCCAGCTCTTCAGTGGCGTTTTCGGCGCCAGCGACGAAGTCCTTGGCAGCATTGGAAACGGCGTGGACTTCGAGAAACGCATTTCCCAGATCTACACCGAGTGCCGCACTCCGGAGGCCATAGAAGCCGCTTTCGACGCCCTACAGGAAGAGCTCAAGAGCGAAATCTCTGAAAAGATGCTCAAGGCCCGCTCCACGTTACTGGAGGACTTCGATGTTTCTGTCCAGGAAAAGCTGAAGCTCAATCTTGCCCTCAGCCTCAATAATCTGGACACCTTCGAACGTCGGCTTTGGATGCTCACCGAGTTTGCTCTGGCCAAGGATGCCATCTTCGACGAAGAGCATCATCAGTTCATGCTGGAGAACGGTTCACGCTACGATGGCATCTATCGTCTCACCTCGGAGCGAGAATCCAAGAGCGAACTGGTTCTTCCTTACAAGGTCCAGCCCTTCCGCATCGGTCATCCTTTGGCCCAGAAGATCCTCTCCACCTACAAAGACACTCAGCTGCCGGTTCAGGAAGTGGAATTTTCCTATTCTGGGAACGAAGGAAAGACGGCCCTGTTGGAGAAAATTGTCGGCCAGTCCGGCTGGATGAAGGTGCAGCGTGTCTCCATTGACTCCTTCGAGCAGGAAGACCATTTACTCATTGCCTGTTATACCGACTCCGGGGAAGACGTTTTCCCGGAAATTGCCGAACGTATGCTGATGCTGCCGGCAGAAGTCACCGGCTCCGTTGAGGCTGATCAGGCAGTGATTCAAAACACCTCGATGCGCATTGAGCGAATGAAGGCAGATGTCCTTTCCGAGAGCGCCAATCGGAACCAGACGTTCTTTGAGGACGAGATGGACAAACTGGACACCTGGGCCAGCGATATGAAAGTGAGTCTGGAAAGGGAAATTACCGATCTCGACGCGGAAATCAAACTCCGGAAGGCCGAGACCAAGAAGATGCTCCAGCTCAAAGACAAGGTGGCCGCTCAGCGGAACATCAAGGATCTGGAGAAGAAACGCGCTGATAAGCGGCAGAATCTCTATGAGGCTCAGGACGAAGTGGATGCCCGCAAGGAAGAGCTGCTGACCAAGGTTGAGAAGATGCTGGAACAGAAGGTGGAGGAGAAGGAATTGTTTACTATACGTTGGGAATTGAAATAATAAAGAAATATGGGTAATAATACAAAGCTGGAACTGACTTGGATCGGGAAAGAAGCTAAAGGCTCAGGCATTGAACCGCGTATACTCATCGAGAATCCAGCATTGTCTCATGGAATTAACGAAGACATTGTTCTCGATAATGGTTGCTGTTGGCATGGCAACATGATTATACATGGTGACAATCTTCTTGCTCTTCGTGCATTGGAGAAAGAGTATAGTAGTACGGTCCAATGCATCTATATTGATCCCCCTTATAACACTGGCAATGCTTTTGAGCATTACGATGATGGAGTGGAACACTCGATCTGGTTATCTCTTATGAGGGAGCGTCTTGTTTTGTTGCGCCGCCTCCTTGCCAATACGGGATCTATCTGGATTCAGATAGATGATGAAGAGCAGGCATATTTGAAAGTTCTCTGCGATGAGGTATTCGGACGTAGAAATTTCGTAAATATGATATCCGTCAATATGAAAAATATTGCCGGTGCTTCTGGTGGTGGAGAAGATAAGAGAATTAAAAAAAATTGCGAGTATATTCTAGTATACGCAAAGGATTATGATAACCTACGAACATTTGAACCCGCTTACAAATACTCTGAAATAAGTGAACTTGTAGAGCGTTATCGACAAGAAGGAGTTAGCTGGAAATACACATCAGTCCTATTAGATGAAGGAGAAAAAGAGTATCTGACATCAACAGTAGATGGTGAAGGTAATGAGATAAAGATTTATGCAAGAAGAAATATGGTCGTTAAGTCCATAGGACAAGTTGCTAAAGAGAATCATATAACCGAGAAGGAGGTCTATTATCGCTATGGAAAACAAATATTTAGAACAACTATGCCTCAATCTTCCATCCGACCTCGAGTTATGGAACGAATGAAGCAACTCGGATTGTACGAAAACAATATTTCTATAGAGTATGTCCCTAAGTCAGGAAAGAATAAAGGGCAAGTATATACACAGTTTTACAGCGGTGAAAAGTATAACCTTTTCGCTTGGCTTCGTGATGTGCTAGAAGAAAAGGATGGTAAACTCTATAAAAAGGACTTACAAGGAACTTATTGGGATTTTACTGCCGGAACAAAGAACTTAACAAAAGAAGGAAATGTCGAGTTTCCCAATGGGAAGAAACCAGAATCTTTAATTAGTCGTATTATACATATGACTACAGTCGAGGGCGAGATTGTTTTGGATAGTTTCCTTGGATCTGGGACAACGGCAGCTACCGCTCATAAAATGGGGCGTCGATACATTGGCGTAGAGATGGGAGAACAGGCTTTTTCTCTTTGTGCTCCTCGCTTGAAGTCGGTAATAGACGGCAAAGATAATGGCGGAGTAACCGCTGATTTTCATTGGCGTGGGGGAGGTGGTTTTAGATTCTTTAATTTAGCTCCCTCACTGTTGAAAAAGGATACTCATGGCAATCTTGTTGTGAATCAGGAATATAACCCTGATATGTTAGCGGCAGCCATGGCCAAAATGGAGGGCTTTACATATGAGCCTTCAACGGAAACCTTCTGGAAGCAGGGCCATAGCTCCGAGACAGACTTCATCTTCACCACGACCCAGTTTGTGACGGTGGAGTCGCTGGGCGCTATCCTGGACACCATGGCGGACGGGGAATCCCTGCTGGTCTGCTGCAAGGCCTTCCAGCCAGAGTGCAAGAACTTCTCCTCTAGAATATCGGTGAAGAAGATTCCCTCTGTCCTCCTTGGCCGCTGCGAATTCGACCACGACGACTACTCACTGAACATCATCGAACTGCCTCAGACAGAAGAAATCGATGACTCCGAAGACCTGGATAACTCACCGGAAGCTTTCTCTGATGACACGTCATCGGAGCCGTCATTATTCTAAGAATATGGGAAACGTAGTCTATCTTTTCGGTGCAGGAGCCAGTTATGGCGTCAGGGACAAACAGACGCCCCGGCTTGATTATAGTCTTGAATATCGGGACTATAAGGGGGTGCATCAAGAGATTAAAGGTTCAGCGCCCAATATCATTGAAGGTCTTCCTGTCGTGTCGGAATTGCCGGAGCGAATGGATTACGTGCGGTATCTGATCAAGAAGGAAATCAAGGACTTTGCCATTGATGCAAAACCGGAGGCGTCAATGTTTGAGGACCTGGAAGAAAACTTAGCTTGGTTGCAGGAGGCATCTCGTGGCCATGCCACTGTGGATACTTTTGCCAAAAAACTCTGGATTACTCACAGAGACGATGAATACAAGAAACTCAAGCATACCCTCAGCGCTTATTTCATGTTGGAACAGCTCCTCAACAAGACGGATAAACGGTATGATGCATTTTTCGCTTCGATACTTGGTGAGGAAGCAGTAGATCTTCCTTCCAATGTCTGTATTCTGTCCTGGAACTATGACTGCCAGTTTGAACTTGCTTATTCAGAGTATTATCGACACGCCGGCCTGAATGATTTGGAGAACCAACTCCATTTCTATCATAAAACTTTGGGGAACGTCAACTACCATGATGATCAGAAATTCAGCATCATCAAATTGAATGGTTCCGCTTTCATGTATGATTTAAGCACCAGAGATGCTGTTGACCCATTCTTGATACAGGACAGCATGAGAGATATAGCAAGAGTCGCATCAATATGTCAGGACAATAGCAACAAAGGGTGTGCTCTTTCTTTTGCCTGGGAGCAGTCAAATCCATGGTTTACAGATAGAATTCAGAAGAACATAGCCAGTGCCGACACGTTGGTTGTAATCGGTTACTCCTTCCCATATTTCAACCGGACTATGGATAAGTTCCTTTTCCAGTCGATGCCGGGACTCAAGAGAATTTATCTTCAGGATATAGATCCGGACACAATCGAACAATCTGTTACGAATCTTTTGACAGCGTCTCATACGACTGTCAACAAAACCAAGATAGAGAAAAAATACCATACACAGCAATTCTACTTGCCTCCAGAATTATAGTATGAACACAACTGCAAACTTCATAAAACAGCGCATGTCACTCCGGGAACCTCTTGCCGAGGCTCTGGACGTGGTGGCGAATCTGGCAGATGCCCTGGATCTGAAAAAGCCGGACGAAAGCGTAGATTACGATGCCTTCCTGAAGGAGCAGCTCCAGAAGGCCCAGACGGTTAGCAAATACTGCAAAGACTTTGAGCGAGACTTCCCGTCATTCGCTTTCTCCATTGCTACCGGTATCGGCAAAACCCGTCTCATGGGCGCTTGCATCGCTTATCTGTACCTCAAGAAAGGCATCAGGCATTTCTTTGTGCTGGCTCCGAACCTGACGCTGTATGAAAAGCTGAAGCGAGACTTTGGCGACCCTTCCTATGAGAAGTATGTGTTCAAGGGCATTGCTGAATTTGTGAGCAAACCACCCATTGTCATCGACGGCGACAACTACAATAACTTCCAGCTGCACGGCGGCAACCTGTGGGATGCAGTGGAAATCAATGTCTTCAACATCGCCAAGTTCAATACCGACAGCAAGGAAAGCCGCCGCGGCGCTCCCCGTATGCGTCGGCTATCGGAGTATCTTGGTCAGTCCTACTTTGACTACCTCTCCAGCCTTCCGGACCTGGTTATCCTGATGGACGAAGCCCACCGCTACCACGCGGATGCCTCCAAGAAAGCCATCAACGAACTCCGGCCCATCCTCGGTTTGGAAATGACTGCCACACCTACCGATGAGAAGGGAAAGTCCTTCAAGAACATCGTCTATGAGTACAACCTGGCCCAGGCGCTGGATGACGGCAAATATGTAAAAATCCCCACGGTGGCTAAGCGCCGCAATTATCGCAGAGGTGACCTCAACGACAAAGAGTTGGATATGCTCAAGCTGGAGGATGCCATCAGCATCCACCGAAACACCAAGAAACACCTGGAACTCTATTCCAAGGACCACAACTGCGAGCTGGTCAAACCCTTTATCCTGGTGGTCTGCAAAAACATCGCCCACGCAGAAGAGACTAAGAAACTCCTGGAAGAAGAAATGTTCAACGGAGAGTATAAAGGAAAGGTCCTTCAGATTGACTCCAGTACCAAGAAGGAGGAAGAGGTGGACCGCCTCTTTGTTTCCCTTGAGAAACCGGACAATCAGATCGAGATTGTCATCCACGTCAACATGCTCAAAGAGGGCTGGGATGTCACCAATCTTTACACCATCGTTCCTCTTCGTGCTGCAGATGCTCCCATCCTCGTTGAGCAGTCCATTGGCCGTGGCCTCCGCCTGCCGTATGGCGGCAAGCGTACCGGCGTCCGTGACGTAGACACCCTCACAGTGATTGCCCACGACAACTTTGAAGCCGTCATCCTGGCAGCTCAGAAGGGCAATTCTGTATTGCAGCGGCTGTCCTACATCGACATCGAAGACCAGGACTACATTTCCGAAAAGAGTGAAGTGGTTGAGGCTCAGACCCAGTTTGACTTTAAGATCCTGGAGATTCAGGAAAAGGCTAAGACAGAGACCGAGAAGAAAGCGGCCGAGGTAGTTTGCGATGCCCGTAAAGCCGCCTGGGAAGTCATCTCAGATATGCCGCGCCTGATGGGACAATCCCTGTCCACCATCGGCCAGACCTTGGTCCATACAAAGGAAGACCTCAAGAAACCGGAGATGGTCAACATCATCAAGCAGCGCACCATCCAGAAGATTGAACAGGCCGCGCAGCAAGAATCTCCGCTCTTTGCAGAAGAGTACTCCAAGCCCCGCATCGAGGAAGTAGAGAAGGTGATACAGACCATCATCTACGACTACGTGGAAAACATAATCGAGATTCCCCGTATGACCGTCCAGCGGGAACAGTTCAAGGCAGAATATAAATGGTTCGACCTTGATACCCGCCTGGGCTTTGATTATCCTTCTTTACGGGAAGAAATAATCCGTCAGGGTCTTGTGGATAAGGTTACGGAGATTATGAGCGTCGAGTCCGGTCGTACATACGATGATCCGGTGGACCAGATTGTCGCGGAACTCATTAACTACGACGATGTGGACTATGACGAAAATGCAGACCTGCTATACCATCTGGCCGAAGCTGCTTACAAAGCTGTTGAGGACCACGCCGACAATAAAGCTGACGCACCCAAAATCGTCTATAACTTCCGTAAAGGAATTGCCAAGACCATCTATGAGCAGATGAAAGCGCACTTCGTCATTGAGTCCCTGGGCTATTCCAAACCAAAAGTCCTTCCTTTCACCGGCATCGTTCAGCAGCACCTTATCGCTGTGGAAGGATTCGGCCGCATAGACTTCCGTACCATGGTGAAACCGGCGCTGGTCCGCAAATACATCTATACCGGCTTCCTGAAATCCTATTACACGGAAAGCAAGTTCGACAGCACAACCGAACTGGACTTCGCTAACGTACTGGAGACCGATAAGAAAGTCAAGCGCTGGCTCCGTCCGGCCCCCACCCAGTTCAGCATCTACTGGGGCAACGGCGCTCACCGCTACGAACCTGACTTTGTCGTAGAGACCGACGATGCCATTTACCTGGTAGAAACCAAAGCTGCCGGCAACGTAGATGCAGCCGACGTCCAGGCCAAGAAAAAAGCCGCCCAGGAATACTGCAAAAACGCTAGCGAATTCACAGCAGCCAACGGCGGTAAGCCCTGGAAATACGCCCTCCTTGCTCACGATGTCGTTGACCGTACCTCCAGCTTCCAGTACCTGATGGCTTTTGCATAATAATCACGAATAATAACAGATACCTTAGAAAACCGAAAAGAGGTCAATCATTGAGGCTTATATTGATGATGTTCGATTTGCCTATGAAGACTTTGGACTGGTCAAGAACGAAGAGAAGAAGGCATACGATATTTTTCCTGAAAGCCTCCAGCGGGGAGAGCGTGAAGCTAATACGCGCCTCCTGTTGCGGATATGAGGATAAACAGAGATTTGAGCAATGGTTGGCAAAGATGAAATAGTATGGCAGATCAGATTTACACAGCCCAGAGTTCGCACGTAACTTCGGACATCGTCACTCCTTTTGTGTTGGAGGAGTCAAACACCACACGAAAAGTGGCCTACGCAAAGCTTGTCAACAATCCGAATGACAAGGATGCGTATGTCCATTGCACTATTCTTCATGAACGCAAGTCTAGGAAAGGAACTTGGGAACCTGTAGAGTCAATCAATCTGTCGACATTGAAATCCGGAGAGGGGGTCAGGCTTGACCTGAGCTGCGCAGCAACCAGGGAATTGAAAAAAGCGCTGGACACCAGCTATGCTGTTGGGAAAGAAGGCCTTCCAAAAGGCCATCAATCATTGGTCGTGGGGTCAGAAGATGAAGTTGTATTTATTAACGGTCGGGAAAAAGAGTATATAAAGAAACTGATTGATGGCAATTATGGCGAGGATATTTGGCGGCAATTAGTCGAGTCAAATCCGGATCTTGCCACGAAGTTATCCTATGCCCAGATTCAAGCATCAAGAAAGACAGAACTGGAGAAATTCGAATATGCTCTCTCGCAGGATTATGATGAGTCTTATTGGCAAAAACTGCTCTCGGAGAATGATTGGATTTTTGGATACGGGCTCTCATATTACTGCCTGACTATGCTGAATCAGCAGGTCCTTGTTGGAGGGAAGGATATTATGAATCGCAATGGCCAGGTAGTAGATTTCCTCGCAGCATCGGAAGGCCACGCCCGTTATGTGGTTTTGGTTGAGATCAAGAAGCCTTCAACACCTTTGCTCGGCAGCAGGTGCCGCAATCACGCATTCCCGATATCTTCTGATTTGGCCGATGCCGTTGCTCAGGTTCAAGGATATATTGAAGCTTGGGGGACTAATACGACAAGAGAACGATTTGATTATGAGCGGGATAACAATCTGATGACCGCTAAGCCAAAGGGTATCCTCGTAATTGGTAATACTTCTGAACTTGACACTGCTGATAAAAAGCGCTCATTTGAGCTCTTTAGAAAGGGATTAAACCAGATAGATATAATCACCTATGATGAACTGTTGGAACGCGCCAATCATATCGTTGGAACAACTACGCCAGAGCTTTCATCCGAAGGATGTTCCGGTGCTCCCTATGGCGATTCATCATCGCACCAAGTTGATTATTCCGATTTGCCATTCTAAGAAGAATTGAAAGCGGTCAAAGCCAGTTCGCTACGCTGAAGCTGCGCTCACTCGCTTTGGTTCCGTTCTCCGGGGCACGGTGCGCCCCTACGAACTCCACTTATGGCAGCTCCACTGCAAGACTCTTCCCTCCGCGCCGGGCGCTCCGGTCTGAGACTTGCGGTCGTTCCGCACCCCGGCTTCGCCAGCCGGTATTCGACTGTCATCTTTAAGAGAAAACAGCGTACCAGCGCCAAGAATTGGCCATAAACTGATTGCGGAATAATCTCAGAAATCCAGGCGATACAACCTCACGTCCAACGCCTTTCCACCCTTCACAACAGCCCCGGTCTTCGTCTCCTCCAGTCGGAATCCATTCTTCTCGAGCACCCGGGCCGAAGCTACATTCTCTGGAAACACCTGGCCGATAATCTGCTCCAGCGCCATTTCCTGGAAAGCAATCTCGCAGATTTGCCGCACCGCCTCCGTACCTATGCCCTGGGACCACCACGGCGTCAGGATCATATAGCCAATCTCGCCGATGGCCTGGCCACCTTCATCCTTCCGTTCCACGGAAATGCTGCCGACCAACTGCCCATCAGCCCAGATGGAACGCCATACACCTTCCTTGCCCTCATTCTCCGCCACCATTCCCAGCCACCAGTCTGCATCCGCCTCCGTATAAGGATTCGGCAGCCGGTCCGACAGGAACGTCCTGTCCACGGCATTGCACAGCGCCATCAGCGCTTCCTTGTCAGCGGAGGCCCATTTATGAAGGGTAATGGTCATAGGTAGTTAGCCAAAAATAAAGGATTTTATAAAAGAGTTGTGAATATCTTCTCTTTACTAATATACCTGTCATACAAATACAAACAGGTATTTACAACCAGCAAAACAATCATTCCTGCCAGGCCGGGGCCGCCGTAAAGGAGGTCGTTTGCCGGCGTGACAACCGTAGCGCTGACACCCATCACGGCATTGAACGTTCCGTGCATGATAGCGGGAACAATCACCGAACCGCTTTTCTGGCGGAAATACATCAGCATCGGGGTAAGCAGCAGACAAAATGCCACCATCATGAAGACACCCGCCACAGGATGCTGCGGATAGTTGTGCCCGTTCAGGATGATCGGAGCGTGCCAGAGGCCCCAGATGACACCAATCCACAGGGCTACGGTTAGGAACTTCTTTCCCTTGAACTCCTTCATCAGGAAGCCGCGCCAGGCAATCTCCTCGCCAAAGGCGAAAAAGGCATTGAGAGTAACTCCCATAAGCAGTCCACTGAGCAGAGAAATGCAGATGACGCCCCACACGCCGACTCCTTCCGGCATCGACTGCATGGCCTGCTGCATCATCACACTGTCCGGCGTCCATTTGGCCCCCGGCATCAGCAGCGTCACACCCAATACGGCAAGTGCGATGACCGGCATCAGCAGCCAGCCAATCCACCACCAGCGGTTCAGCTTGAAGGAAATACCCAGTCCCTTCAGGACCGGTTCTTTGAAAATGAGCTGCGTGAAGATGACCGCCAACAAGGGAATTAGCATAGCCCCGGCGCTGAAAACAAGTCCTCGCAATGCCGCGGTAGGGGCGGAATCTATCACGTCGTCACTCTGGCCTCCGAGAAAAGCCGCGCCGGAATGCATCACCAATCCCACAATCACCATAGGGACAAACGCCCATAGGAGAAATACAATCAGTTTCTTGGTATTCATTTGCTTGTTCACATTTCGATTTATCAAATACAAAGTTAAACATTTCTGCCGATTTAACTTTGCCGATGATAAGGGAAGCGGTCAAAGCCAGTTCGCTCCGCTAAAGCTGCGCTCACTCGCTTTGGTTCCGTCCTCCGGGGCACGGTGCGCCCCTACGAACTCCACTTATGGCAGCTCCTCTGCAAGACTCTTCCCTCCGCGCCGGGCGCTCCGGTCAGAGACTTGCGGCAGTTCCGTTCCCGCGCTCCGCGCGATAAAAGGAAATAACGTCAAGAGACTGTGACCGGACAAGCCGGCCACAGTCTCTTGCTGGTTTGTCCCCCACCGCCAGGGGCCATAATCGCCCGGGAGCCGCAGTGCCGGCGCGAGCGTCGGTGCCCCAATTCC
>Ga0247609_10007241_pt1 | contig 10583 bp, 8 predicted proteins | sample 172DNAGHGlowgp2_FD_193487 | JGI IMG/M metagenome (GOLD analysis project Ga0247609, IMG submission 193487) | Sheep rumen microbial communities from Palmerston North, Manawatu-Wanganui, New Zealand - 1728 DNA GHGlow gp2 | ecosystem: Host-associated > Mammals > Digestive system > Stomach > Rumen ...
TTATAAGGTTCCAGGGCCGCCAATCCAGCTTCCGTTATATCGCCATCGGCTATCATTCCTGAGTTCTCCAGTCGCTCTCTTGCTGCATCGAGTTCACTTAACGAATATCCGTATGTTTCAGTCTTTGAGTCTAAGTCCCTTTTCTCAGCAATTGAGCTGAGAATTTCGAATTCTATTCTTTCCATCTTTCTCTCCCAAATCGTGGCTGTAGAGGGAGTATATGTGTTTTTTCTTCGAAAATCAATGCTGAATCGGTGTTCCCATTGCTATTCAACATGTTTTTGATCGAAATGTTGAATAGCAGGAAACATTTCAACAAGAAACATTTCCTGCTATATATCACAAATCAAAGCTTCTCTCACACCAAAGCTTCCATCAGTTTCAGATCCTCTTCAGAGATGATTCGAAGATTACCATGACTTCCCTCACAAAATTTTAAATCTTTCCCCATATTATGTAAAAAGACAGCGCAGATCGTTTCTGTTAAACCATGCTGAATCTTAACCGCATCCGAAAATGACTGTCTGAGCAAACCTAAGGGATAGGCTTCCGGAGATTGAACGTTAATCAATCTGTATGCATCTAAATGAGTAAGCCCGGATGTCTCTTCCTTCTGATAAAATGGTGTCATGGTATCCATTCTTTCAAATGTGACCGCACTTCCGAATTGCTTACAGCATAGAATCGTATTCGATATCAGTTCCGGTTCAACGAAAGGCCTTGTCGCCTCCTGGAGCAAAACAATATCCCATGGCCGATAGGATGCTGCAAGCCACTCCACCGCATTTTTGATCGACTTAAGACCGCTTTCCCCAGCCAGAATGACATCTCGAACTTTTGAGATATTATATTTCGTGACATAAGCAGGGATCAGATCTTCCCAACCGGCAAGGCACACGACATAAATATCATCGATCATAGGATGTCTCTGGAAAGCTTCCATGGTATAGCAAATAACCGGCTTTTCCCGAACGGAGACAAATTGAAAAGGAATATTATAGCGGTTTATTCTGTTTTTTCCGCCGGCAAGGATGATTGCCGCACATTTCCGCTGCATTGCAGCCTGGTGCTGTAAATCATCCATCTCATCGTCAGCGAGAACAGAGCCATGCGCTTTTCCGCCTGAGAGCTCCCCGGTGATAATATAGTTAACGTCGGTCTGAAGGATTCTGGCCAGCGAAGGAAGTTTCTCCGGAGATACCGTCGCTTCGTTCTTTTCAATTTTGGCAATCGACGATCTTGTTTTGTACCCCAGGGCATCAGCTAGCTGCTGCTGGGTCATCCCCAATTCAAGTCGACGCTTTCGTATATTTTCTCCTGTTGTCATCATACTCACCAAGTTATCATTTCAAGGGCTGAACCGATTGCGTCTTCTTTCCTGATCAGGAAAATACATGAAGGAATACAAAAAGCCCACCATGGCCAAAGATTCGTTACTGTGAAGGGCTTATGTTTGTCAGGCACATTCTCATCACTGTATTCTATTCTTCTTATCGCTTATTTTCCCTTATGGAGTAAGTTCATGATTGAAGCCTTAACCATTTTATCCTGGTATGCAAAGTAAAGATTCCATGCAAAGACTGCCAGAACCCCTATAAACAATGCCGGAATAGAATATGTGAGTTTTACAGCATTTATAAAAATACGTAACCCTACAACAGGACCCCAGAGAAGGAGATAGTTCTTTAGAGGCACAATCAGCTTTCCGAACCATTTACATACGGAATAATAGTTCATCACGCCTTCTAAGACAGCTTGAACGCAAATACCATATATCGCAAAAAGAGGCAACTTATGCAGCACAAGCCATGCGACGATCATGATGCCGATTGACATCCATTGATTTCTGTTGCATATTCTTTCGTTTCCGGTCATCTGAAGCACACCTATAACCGGTCCGATTCCTGCGATGAAAAGTAAACACGCCGCAGTTAAAGAAAATGTCGAAGCATACTGCTCCAATTCCGAATTGAAGAGCCTAAGCACAAGATTTGGGAATCCCAGAAGCAATGCACCGATGGTCCCAATAAATACCATCTGAACTCTGACGATCATGAGGTAAGAATCTTCCAGCTTATCCTTTTCTCCAAGCTTATAAAGCCTGGAAAACTCCGGCAGAAACACCTTTGCCGTCGGCCCGGAGATAAAATTAATAAATTTCTTAATCACCGAGATTATTCCGGAAAAACCTGCCGTGAATGCACCCCCGACAATGTATTGCAGGATAGTTGGAGAATAACTGATCAAACTGTTGGCAACGTCAGATACCTGATAGTGTATGAGCTTAGACATCGGAACAGTAATCTCGTCTGTTCCTTTCGGCAGTTTCAGTCTTTGCGGCTCCAGCCACAGAATGATAGTAACAAATTCCAGGCCATACATAGCCAGCAGAACAATGCCGGTTGCGAATTTAAAATGAATTGCACTGAAAGTGCCAATCAGCATAATTATTCTGCCAAACAGATATTCTCCCAATAATGCCGGAAGCTGCTTTCCTCGTGAAAACATTACGCTGCTGCAATCATATGCATAGTAATACAGGAAAAGAATGATTCCGGCAACTACGCCATATACATTTTTCATGATTCCAAATACTCCGATGATGATGCTCATTATCGGAATCACAAAAAACAGCAGATACTTTTTTTTGAAATTACTAAGGCTTGCGGAAGGTGTTGACAGATAAAAAGTATTTAGTTTAACACTTCCGGCAAATAAAAAGAAATAGATGCCACTAATCAGATTGACGAAAAAGGTATACTCACCGTATCCGCTGACGCCCACCCCGTTGCTGATCAGCATTTGAATTGCAATTTCAACAATCGCAGAAATGCCTTTTACGCCAATACTCAGGATCATTGCATAAACCAGATTCATAGTCTATTCTCCTTATCAGCTTTCTTCACCTGAAGACTATGACTCCGATGTCACTCAGCTTGTGCATTCAAACCATTGTCCCTGACCGCAGAAGAAGCTCTCAGCATAGATGCAAATATGGCCATGATCGCGATACCGCAATCCGCTGACCATCTATAGTAATTCATAATAAGAAAGCTTAAGAAAAAACATGATAGGCAATCCGCAATTTTTTGTCAGCTACGATTCTTGAAATCGTATTCCATATTTTAACAAACGTAATTCCAAAAAACATACAGCCAAATAATCCAGGATTGAAGAGGATATTCATATACAGATTGTGAAACGATACACCGCTAGTGTTCTTTTTATCCACCCATGATCAAGTTGCATTGATCATGCAGGCCAGAAATCACCCTATCTAATATTCCAGAAAAACTCGTATGGTTGTGTCGACCCAATATTATTAATGCTCAACCGGAGTATATATTGAAGACCAGTAATAATCATTAGTATTGCTGTAAGTGTTGTTCGTTCCCTTTGCGTCTGTACGCCTTTACTGATCATACTTGGTATAAAAACAATAATGAACGGACTATATACAGCTGCCATTCTGGTACCATATGAGAGATCCATCCCTAACAAAAAGAATAAAATCTCGATCATAAACATCCAGCAACCGAGCGAGGCATCATGCAAAAGAGTTTCTCTATTTCTTGGACGAATCAAAATATACACAAACAAAACCAGGAAAAAATGAAAGGCGCCAACTAATAGTCCATCAAATCTGGACGAACTTCTCAGGAAGTATCGCTGAAATCTGAATGGTACAACTCTCAAAAGCACGGGTCTAATAGATGTAAAAAACAATCCCAGCACAACAAAGGCAATCAACAGTTTTATTACTCTCTTATGGTTTAACTCTATATAATTAACCAACCAATAAACAGGTAAAAGCAATAAGACAGACGCGTGAAATAGAGATGCAATAAGAACAATTATTGAAAAAAGAACCGGGCGTTTTTTTTCTATGAATTGAAAACTGATATACCCCAAAAAAATACCAATAGCATTGCGAGACATATTCATATGGGTCTGGAAAAAACCAAGGGTGAGATATAGCCAATAGCTCAAGACAGGTATTTGCGACCACTTTCTCACGAAAACTGCAAGGAGAAAAACAATGAGCAAGCTATTAATTATTGTGATTAATTGACCATTATCGCCAAAGAAACTAATCACTTTATTATATAGGAGGTAGCCCCTCTCGAAAGTCATGCTGTACCCACCCCAAGCGTACAACTGACTCGAAAACAGGTTTTTCAAATCGATTTTACTTATCTGTTGAAAAATCGTTACATATTGCTTTGTATCTGCTCCCACATACATTGATCTCACGCTCATAAAGAAACCAATGACAGATACCATACATAGACTCGCAAAATGATCAATATTGATATGGCGGCTATGAGAGATTCCAGATAGCACAACCGGATACAAAAACAAACACATAATTACTAAATACCAGAACATACAGAATCCCTCATTTATCCTGCGCTTTTCCAAAGAACTTATCTTCCAGCATCAGGCACCAGCAATGGTAAATAGGAAGGTGCAGTTCCTGAATCATGAACGTTTCCTCCGATGGTGCTTTTACACATACATCAGCTACAGTCGCCAATTCGCCGCCTTGAGCTCCGGTCAAACCGATCACTTTAATCCCCAATGCCCGCGCAACTACCGTGGCAGACATAACGTTTTTGCTGTTTCCGCTCGTACTTATCCCAAGGAACACATCACCGGGCCGACCGAAACCGAAAAGCTGCTGTGCAAAAACGCCCAACCCATCCACATCGTTGATATAGGCCGTGCTTAACGCCTCATGGGCTACAAGAGGGATCGCCATCAAACCGCGTTCAAGGTTCTTAGCGAGATTCTCTCCCCGTTCAGGATCAATGGCTTTCAGTCTCTCAGCAAACTCCGCTGTCACAGGCCTGGGAGTCTTAAAACGCTTCATCAGTTCCCCAGCGATATGTTCAGAATCCGCTGCTGAACCGCCATTGCCGGCAATCAGCAGTTTTCCATCGTGCTCATAGCACTCTTCCATTATCAGGTATGCGTCAATGATGGCCTGCTTCACTTCTCCAAGAGCAGGATAACGAGAGATCAGGAGTTTAATATGTTTTTCCAGCCTCGGTTCAAGTGTTCCCATCTTCTGATTTCCTTCCTTTTTCCAACCGCTAGCCGTCGGCCCTTCATGCGTTTATTATTCTCTCCACTGCCTGCAGCAACGATATTGCCGTCATATCCTGGTTGAGGTTTTCTGTTCCGAGCAGCACAGTTTTACAACCCGCAGCTATTCCAGCCTTCACATCGTTTTCTCCATCACCGATCATCCAGGACCGGTTCAGGTCGATATTAAAATCTCTGGCTGCTTTCAATAGCATTCCCGGTTTTGGTTTCCGGCAGTCACAATCGATCTTCAGTGCTTCAACCTCACCCTCATACCCCTTATGCGGATGGTGCGGGCAGTAGTAAATCGCATCCAGGTATGCGCCTTCGGCACCGAGCAGTGTTTCCATCTTGTCGTGAATCAGCTGAAGCTCCGGAACTGTTACCTCGCCGCGTGCAATCACCGGCTGATTCGTAACAACAATGGCAAGATATCCGGATATATTGATCTGCTTCACTGCTTCTGCCACGCCGGGCAGGAGTTCAAACTCATCAATATCCCGGAGGAATCCAACATACTTATTGATCGTTCCGTCGCGGTCCAGGAATATGGCTTTCTGTTTCTGCTGCAGGTTTTTCGCTTTCACCCGTCCGGCTGAAAAATCTCTGCAAACGGCCTCGTACCTGTCCGGCGTCCCCATATCTTTGACATACTCCGGACTGTCATAGCAGAACATCTTTCCCGTTCCGCAGAGAGGCTTCAAAAGCTGCCTGTCCAGATCAACCTTGAAGATCTTCCCATCAATTTCCGTACCAACCGCATCAGCATCAATTCCTGTCATATCAAGAACTGTCGGATTTATCACATGAAGTCCGGCATTCACCCGGTTACGATACCACTCCGGTCTGACGTCCTCTTTTGTGAGCCACTGTTCTACCGCACCGTCCTCATTGGCAATCAGAACGCCGCTGTCGTAGGGATGGCTGTTAGGATGCGTAAAAAGTGTGACAAGCCCGCCGTGTGTGCGATGAAAACCAACAAACCGGTTAAAATCCACATCAAAGATAGCATCTGCATTCAGGAGCAGAAAGTCGCTGTCAAGCTCATTTTTCAGTTTGAAGAGCGCACCGGCATTACCAAGGGGCGTCTCCTCGTTGAAATACCGAATATGTACGCCAAAACAGCTGCCATCGCCAAAGTAGTCCATGATCACCGAGCCAAGATGCGATACCGTGATGATCAGGTCTGTAAAACCTTGATCTCGCAGGCATTCTATCTCATGCTCCAGAACCGGTTTGCCTTCAATTTTGATCATCGGCTTGGGAATATCAGATGCCACGGAAGTGATCCGTGTGCCTCGTCCCCCTGCCATGATTACCGTCTTCATTCTTCCTCTTCCTTTGGGATGTAGCTTTCCGGCGTATAGTGAATCACTCTTGTGCCGCCGTCTTCAAATTTGAACGGTACATAGAGCAGGTCTTTCATGGCTTCCTTTACAGCCGCCTGTTTCTCAGGTTGCGCATAGAATACCAGGAAGCCGCCTCCGCCGGCGCCAAGGAGCTTTCCGCCAAGAGCGCCAGCAGCAATTCCCCGCTCGTAGAGAATGTCTATACTGTTGGTTGTGATTGCTCCGCCGGTCTGCCGCTTCAGATGCCATGTGGTATCTAATAGTCTCCCAAAATCATCAAGATCGGAATATTTGTCCTCAAGCACTCTCTCTGCATCACCCACCAAAGAATACATTTGCTGAAGCTGTTTCACTTTTTCATCGTAACCGGCCTGATTTGCTTTCTGAAGCTCGGAACTAAACCGTGTAAATCCCGTGAAGAACATCAGCAGATTATCATTCAGCTGCTTCTTACGTTCCGGGTGTATAATGATAGGCTTCACGTCATATGTTCCATCTTTATTAAAGTCAATACGGTTCATTCCGCCAAATGCTGCGGCGATCTGATCCTGCCAGCCGCCGGCTTCCTGACACAGAACACGTTCCAGATAGATAGCCTCGTCAGCCAGTCTCTTCTTATCGACATACTTTCCTTTCAATGCATAGAAAGCATTCAGCATGCCGACAGCAAAAGAGGAACTGGTACCAAGGCCAGACCGGGCAGGAAGATCCGCTTCATATGTAAGACGAATCTCGTGCATATCCAGCATCTTCATGGCGTTACGGACAGCCGGATGGCTGATCTGCTCTACATCTGTCACACGTTCGATCTTGGCATATGACAGCTCTGTAGTGTAATCAAAGAACCGCGGCAGATGTCTGACGTTCACATAACAGTATTTATCAAAGGTTGTAGAGAGAACCGCTCCACCATGCGCACGGAAGAAGCTCTCCATATCCGTTCCGCCGCCAAAGAAGGACATTCGAAACGGGGTTTTTGTGATGATCATTGTCGTCTTCCTCCGTCACTTCACTTCAAATACTTCCCGGGCCTTATCAAGGTAAATCTTATATTCGTACTTATTATGAAAAGTATCTCTTGCGGATTTTGACATTTCATCAACGTGAGCTGCGATATAACTATATGCAGCTTCGATTTCTTCATTTCTGTGCGGCAAACTTATAAAACAGCCATCCTTTTTCTCTGTAATTATTTCAGTCGAATCTCCGCGATCAGTAACAAGTACTGGAGCGCCCTGCATCAAGGCATTGGGAAGTACTCCGCTCTGGGTACTGCTCTTATATGCATTCCATGCACAAACAGATTCCCGATAATGGCGATTGATTTCATCGCTTGTCATAGGCTTGCCCGCAAATATGGTCAACAGCCCATCGTCAAGCGCTTTGTTTAAAACCGGATCACTTATATATCCATCAACATTGCTTCTGGTGGCAATGCAGAACTTGATTCCAAGATTATGAACAATGGAGAATTTGACAAAATCCAGGAATTCATTGCATCCTCGCATAACAGTAAATCCTCCAATGAAGGAGAAGAACTGTCTCTCGATTTGGTTTTCTCCATCAAAATCATCGCAAAATATTAGAGGAAATACAGCGTAATTCTTATTGCACCCTTTCATATATCTTAAGTATTTCTTCTTCCCATTTTCAGATGCAAGAATCACTTTGTAAGCGTAATGTGAAGTTAAATAATTCACCGCATTAGCGACTACCCGTCTGGGCATTCGTTGCCTCAGCGACATCAGTTCTTTGATACTGTCCCATGGCTCGTGTAACACGTAGTAAAACGGAATATTCAGTTTCTTGCATTGCTTCGCCAAACTGATATTTGCATTAGCAATGTTATAAGAAAGAACCGTATCAGGCTGCCATTGCAGGATTGGTTTTATTGCATCAATAAACTCGATATCATCTGCGCTCCCAATAAAGTCTTTATAATCTTTATTCAAGAACAAGCGTATCTCGCATCCAACTGATGTAAATAGTTTTCTATATGCTCTGAGGTGCGCTATGTGACCGGGTGCAAACCTCAAAGAAACCACTGCTATCTTCATTGTCATCGTTCTCACTTCTTATCAACGCAGTAATAAATCCCCTTATACTGCGTGTATGGGTGCTCTAAATCAATATGCTTTGTATTATGAACCGGATGTCTGGACTTCTCCGGTGGAAGCTGCATAAAATCTCCGAAATACTGGGTTAAGTATTTCTCTGCCCCAATGGGCAGGTTAATCTCGACGTCCTCAAACTTGTGTTTCTTCACATCGCTGAACCACAAAGCATCATACGGATGGAGCATAGACTTTGTATCGCACGCGAGATGCGCTATCTGCCCGGCAGTCTCCCAGTCATACTTCATCATTTGTTTCTCGCAGTGCTTCCAGATTTTATATCTGAGCTTAGGGCTCCTGATAAGCTTCAGTGCTATATTGGTCGCTCTGCGTACCATCTTGCCGTCGTTATATTCGGGAAGGCACTGAATGTTATAGACCGAGAAAACCATGGCGTTCACGACCTGCCGACAATAACTGATTTTCCCCGGGGCACAGGCATCCATAGGAAGAATGTCAATATATACGCCATGCTCCAGATCTTCATCTGCACTTCTTGTATGAATAAAAGTCGTTTGCAGATCTACCAGCTGCATAACACGATGATGATAGTTTTTTCCCTCACCCGTCCGTGTAATGATAAAGCGGCTGTCTTTGTTTATCTCTTCGCGCAGACTCCACAGTTTCTCATAGTCCGGCCTTGGCATGGCAACATCGAGGTCATCATCCCAGGGGACAAATCCGTTATGGCGCAGAGCGCCAATACAAGTTCCTCCTGAAGCCCACCATCTGAGATTGTATTTTTCGCAAATCTTCATAAACTCACGCAGGATATTGAGCAGTTCAGTTTGAAAACCTGCTATCCCATATGTGTTGTCAGCATCTTTGTAAGCCATCCGCAGTTCCTTACCTTTCGCCCCTAAAGGCCCTTATTCTACTGGTTAAACTCCACAAAACACGGTAAACGCTCTGAACTGATGTCCCGCTTAGGAGTTTCTTCACTCTGCTGTCTCGTTTTTCTGACCGCTCGGATCAGCTTCCACCTATCGTCTAACGAAGCGCTCTATTCTATCATTTGAGCAAATTGCCTGGTGGAGTCCATTGCGCTCTTCTGTCCAACAGCGACACTTTCCTGCGTTCAGACAAGAAAAGCATCATTCCGCTTTGACCGTTTCCTTCTCGTTCTCCTCTGCGTCTTCCTCACTCATCCAAGCAGTGAGGCTTTCCGCCCCCTCGGTGCTCTCCTTGGAGAACAGAATGCGGAAGGTATTGAACATCAGCTCCAGATCTGTAAGCAGATTCATCTGGTTTATGTAGAGCAGGTCAAACTCAAGCTTCTCATAGGGATTTGTATTGTATTTACCATAGACTTGCGCGTAACCGGTAAGGCCGGCTTTCACCTGAAGACGGAGTTTAAAACCGGGGAGGAATTTCTCATACTCGGCAGCAATTTCCGGCCGCTCGGGACGAGGCCCGACCACGGACATATCTCCCTTCAGAATATTCAGCAGCTGTGGCAGCTCATCCAGCCTGCAGGCGCGGACAAAGTGCCCAATAGGCGTAATGCGCGGATCCTTATCGCCGGTCGACAGCCGGGCAACTCCATCCTTCTCCGCGTCAACACGCATGGAACGAAACTTGATGATCTTGAACTGTTTTCCATCTTTCGTCAGGCGTACCTGCTTGTAAAACACCGGACCGCCGTCGTAGGCCTTAATCAGAATCGCCGTGATCAGCATGAGAGGACTGAGCACGATAAGCCCCAGGCCGGACGCGACAATGTCAAAAATACGCTTCACGAAAAGATACTCAACACTCTTATTTGCACGGCGCACAGAGAGAATCGGCGTCGAAAAAGATTTAATATGTTCCGCGCCGCTCATGATTACGTCGCCGATGTGAGGCAGGAAAAAGCCGCGTATATCCTCTTCTGCGCAATACTTGCACAGCGCGTTCATCAATGTCGGATTCACGCCGGCCACAAATAAGGCGTCAAAACCTTCGAGCTGGTCTTTGATCTCAAAAAAATCTGTTCCGTTATATTGAATATACTTTTCGTCGTTGAAAAGCCGTTCTATCGGCTTTCCGCTGA
>Ga0247609_10007242_pt1 | contig 10582 bp, 8 predicted proteins | sample 172DNAGHGlowgp2_FD_193487 | JGI IMG/M metagenome (GOLD analysis project Ga0247609, IMG submission 193487) | Sheep rumen microbial communities from Palmerston North, Manawatu-Wanganui, New Zealand - 1728 DNA GHGlow gp2 | ecosystem: Host-associated > Mammals > Digestive system > Stomach > Rumen ...
TTATTTCGCGGACGCGCTCAACGGGGATTTCCATTTCATCGGCAATTTCCTCGTCTGTTGGCTCGCGTCCGTTTTTCTGCAACAAGTTGCGCGATACTCTAATCAATTTGTTAATCGTCTCGACCATATGAACGGGAATTCGGATTGTTCGCGCTTGATCGGCTATCGCCCGCGTTATCGCTTGACGAATCCACCACGTCGCGTAAGTCGAAAACTTATAACCCTTGCGATAATCAAATTTTTCTACCGCTTTAATCAGTCCAAGATTGCCCTCTTGAATCAAATCTAAGAAAAGCATTCCGCGACCGACGTATCTTTTGGCGATTGAAACTACCAGCCGCAAATTTGCTTCAGCAAGTTGCTTTTGCGCCTCTGAACGTTCTTCCTCATCCTCCGATTCCATTTGCATTGCAAGTTCTTTTTCTTGGTCGGCGGTAAGAAGCGACACGCGTCCAATTTCCTTTAAATACATGCGAACAGGATCATCAATTGAAACGCTATCAGGGATATTCAAATCAATTTCAACGGGAGCTTTGCTCATTTCGTTTTCATCTGTAGAAGATTCGGTAGATTCGATTTGATTGAGCGTTTCCGCTTGTTCAAGGGAAGTGCCTTCACCAGATAATTCAGCGTCAACGCTTTCTACTGTCACGTCGTCAATCTCGTTTTCCTCGTCGATTATTTCTATGCCATCGCGTTGACAAAGGATAAAAATTTCATCCATCTCATCGGTATCAGTCGCTATACCTTGACTTTGCAAAATCTTATCAAAGTCGCCCCAAGTCAATTTTCCGCCGGTTTGCTTACATCTCAACGTTAAAAGCGAAAAAGTTTTTGCCAAGCGGCTTTTAGAATTTTTTTGCATTAAATCTGCAGTATTTTCTTCGGACTGAACCTCAGATTTTTTGTGCGCGGAATGGTTTTTCTTATTTTCCGACAGGCTGCCGCTCCGGTCGTCCTTGTTAGGCTCGACAGTTTTATTTTCTCCTGTCATATTGCAGCCTCCTTTCAAATGCCTGCTAATTTATTTTCAGATTATCTATCTGGTATTTAATTTTAATTGATTCCATAATCATTTTTTTGTAACCTTCCTTGTCGCTTGAAATATTTTCGGCTTTGGCGCGGAGTTCGTCGTATTTTTTTTTGAGGGCAGCTCTTTTTAAAACGGCGACAGCGTCATCAAAATAATCAACTTCGTTCGTGCGCGGGTCGTCCGAGCCGCTAAGCAATATCCTTGAAAGTTCCGTATTTGCCTCTTGGCTTAAATCTTTTATCATATTTATTTGGTCGGGGCGTTTACCCTCTTTGCTGTAGGTTTCAAAAAGATTGAGTATTTCCCACTGAACAGCCGTAAAAGTTTCTTTTGGGAACGTTGACAAAATATAATCCAATATATCATCATCATGCCAAATCATACGCAAAATTATTTCGCGGGCTTCTTTAATTGAAGGCTCTTCCTTATAGACGGGTTTAATTTTATTTTTGGTATCGTGATTTTGTTGGCTTAAAATAAATTTTTTCAATTCGTCCGCTGTAATTTGTTCGTCTAAGGCGAGAGCTGCCGCGATTTTTTTGTTGTATTCGGTGCGCAAAGGATTACTTTTGACGTTTGCAACAACAGGTAAAATTTCACGCAACGCCGCCAGCTGTCCGCGAGTTGTAGATAAATCTGCGTGGGCAAGGATGTAGTTCATGCGATAATCAATCAGCGTCGCCGCGTTTTTTATAAGCTCCTCGAATTCCGTTTTGCCGTGCTTGCGGATAAATTCATCAGGATCTTTACCGTCGGGAACTTTTACAACGAAAACATTTGCGCCCGCCGCCTGAACAATCGGCAAAGCTTTGAGCGTGGCGCGTTGCCCTGCCTCGTCGCTGTCGTAGCAGAAAATAATTTTCCTTGCGTATTTAAGGATAAGCTTGACATGTTCGGAAGTAAAAGCCGTGCCGAGCGTCGCGACAACGTTTTTTATTCCCGCGCTGAAAAGAGAAATGGCATCCATATAACCCTCAACAACGACAGCCGCGCCCGCCTTGCTTATTTCCCGATTGGATTTGTCCAGTCCGAAAAGCAAATTGCGCTTGTTAAAAATTTCCGTCTCTGGAGAATTGAGGTATTTGGGATTTATATCGTCTGCGGCTTTTAAAATTCGCCCGCCGAAGCCGACCGTATGACCGAAAACGTCGCTTATAGGAATCATGACGCGCCCGCGAAACCTATCGTAAAAGCCCGAAGAATTTTTACGCCTTACGATCAAGCCCGCCGCCTCGACTTGTTGCGGAGAAAATCCTCGTCGCGTGAGATTCGACAAAAGATTTTCCCATTCGTCCGAAGCCCAGCCAAGTTTAAAAGTTTCTATTGTTTCCGTTGTAATTCCCCGCGCCGCAAGATATTTCCTGCCGACTTCGCCGCGAGCTGTTTTGATTAAACATTCGTGATAAAAATCCTGCGCCAGCTCGTTAATTTTGAAAAGAGATTTTTCTTCGCGTCGTCGCCTTTCTTCTTCCGGCGAAACTTTTTTTTCGGGGAGGGGAATACCTAAGCGTTGTGCTTGGAGTTTGACCGCCTCAAAATAGCTTATATTTTCAATGAGCGAAAGGAATTTGAAAACGTTGCCGCCCGTTTGACAACCGAAACAATAAAAAAGTCCTTTTTCGGGGCTGACACTAAAAGAAGCAGTTTTCTCGTTGTGGAAGGGGCATTGTCCCCAAAATCGCCCGCTTTTTTGCGTGAGCGTCACATATTGCGATACGACGGAATAAATATCAGTCCGTTCGTTCACCCGTTCAACGAATTCATCAAGCTCCACATTTCGCAACGTTTTTCAACCTCCGCCGTTTATATTCCCTGCGCATTTTAAATTTCCTTTTTGCCATCTAAGAATTTTTAATTTGATAGAATGAAGCGGCGATATAAACGCAAAAGTGCCGCCCGAAGGCGACACTTGAAATTTCGATATGGTGGGCAGGGATGGATTCGAACCATCGTACCCAAGGGGAGCGGATTTACAGTCCGCCGCGTTTAGCCACTTCGCTACCTACCCGCGATCTTGGAGGGACTTGAACCCCCGACCCTTTGATTCGTAGTCAAATACTCTAATCCAGCTGAGCTACAAGACCATTTATTTTAAGTTGGTGGATCCACTAGGACTTGAACCTAGGACCGACCGGTTATGAGCCGGTTGCTCTAACCAACTGAGCTACGGATCCCCTTGAACCGTTCGGCTACCAACTTGTTAGCAAAAAAAATTGGAGCGGAAAACGAGGCTCGAACTCGCGACCCCAACCTTGGCAAGGTTGTGCTCTACCACTGAGCTACTTCCGCAAATTCTGGAGCGGAAAACGAGGCTCGAACTCGCGACCCCAACCTTGGCAAGGTTGTGCTCTACCACTGAGCTACTTCCGCTCGTATCAGTCGCTTGACCAACACAAGCGGCATTATAAAGGCTTAGTAAATTTTTGTCAAGAAAAATTTTAGGAAAATCAAACGCGCAAATTCCCCTCGTTCAACATTTAGCCAAGTCTTCAGAATATTTATCTATATCATTTAAGTGCAGATAAGAATTGGCGCGGCACTTATAAAATTTCTTTTTGGTAGGGTTAATCTCTATCGCCTTTGTATAATCTTTAACTGCCTTTTCGTACTCCTTCAATTTGTGCCAGACAAGCCCGCGATTACAATAAGCGTCCGCGTATTGCGGATTGATCTTTATCGCTTGATCATAATCTTTTATAGCGGCTTCGTAATTTTTCATTTTGTAATGCGTCAAGCCGCGATTGTTGAAGGCAACAGAATCTTTAGAATTGAGTTCGATTGTTTTGTTATAGTCGGCAAGGGCTTTATCATATTCATTAGACTTTCTATAAGCATTTCCACGATTAAAATAAGCTTTGGCACTATTTGGATTGGAATTTATCATTTTAGTAAGATCTTCAATCGAATATTGCGGCTCGTCAGCGGTGCTTTCTTCAGGAGGTCTCCATTTCTTATCAGTTTTGGCTAAATCCTCTTGCGCTTCTTGATGTCTTCCTAATGCTTCATAAACTTTTGCGCGGTCTTCGTAGTAATATCTATCGTTCGGGTCGAGTTTGATTGCCTTACTGTAGTCTTCTAATGCGCGGTTATAATTTTTCATGATGAAATATATTTTCCCGCGATGATGATAATTGCCGGAAAAATTCGGGTTAATATTGATAGCCTTTGTACAGTCGTCAAGAGCCTTTTGATATTCGCCAAGCATTTCATAGCATTTAGCTCGATCTCTGTAATGGGCGTCGTTTGTAGGTATAAGGTTAATTGCCGACGTAAAATCTTTTATTGCCCGATTGTAATCTTTAAGTTTCATATAAACTTCTGCGCGGAGTGTATAAACATAATCGTATTTGGGATTCAACTGAATTGCTTTTTTATAATCTTCAAGGGCTTTTTCGTGTTCCTTGAGCAAATAATAAGTATGAGCGCGGGAAGAATAAGCCTGCGCATGATTCGGATCAAGTTCTATTACCTTGTCGTAGTCTGCAAGGGCAAGTTTATGATAGGAATAATCTTCCTTGTAATTTTCCAATGAACCGTAAGCAGTGCCGCGCTCGTAATAAGCCTCAATGTTTTCCGGCTCAAGTTCAATGACCTTTGTAAAATCCTCAATGGCGCGTTGCTTATCTTCCAAATCATAGGCATAAAGTTTGCCGCGATAAAAATAGGCAAGCGCGTAATTTGGAACAAGTTCAATCGCCTCGCTGTAAGCTGCTTCGGCGGCGTAATTGTCGCTGTAGGTTAAAAATCTACCTTGCCGGAACTTTTTGACTGCTAAAATTTCCAAAAACTCTCTATCGTTTTCTTCCAGTTCAGATTTGATTCTTGCCTTTTCGGCATCGGTTTTAGCGTTCAAATATTGTTCTCTTAAATCTTCCGCTCTTTTATCGTTTGCGGCAAGCAAGGCGGTATCTTGTTTACTTTGCGCGATTAACTCCGCCTTTTGGGAAGCGTCAAGGTTAATCCAATTATGAATCTCCGCGTCGTCAACGTTTACATTAACAGTTGCTCGCCAAACTATAGCGGTTGTCAAGTCTGTTATCTGCTGAAGAATTCTTTTGTATGACGGCTCGCCAACCGTTTCGTACTTCGTGCTTGTTATGGCAGAAATTTCTTCTTCGGTAAGTTCGCTGTTAATGGAGCGCGAATAATTTAAAAGAATAACGCCCGCTTGCTTTGTGGCGTTTTGAATGGCTTTTTCTCGTGCGCGAATTTTAACAACTTCCGCCGTTTCAATTTCGCTCATTTGGCTTTCGCCAACGCCCGTATACATTTTGACTTCTGCGCGGACGACGGGAATTAAATTTGAATCATAAATTTCCGGCGTGAACGTCAGACAACTTGCCGCCAATGTCATTATCATAAATTTTTTTACGTTCAAAATAAACACCTCATCTGTTATTCCAAAATTCATATTGCGCAAAATCTGCCTGCGCCTTTTCAAGCTCGCCTAATTTTTTGTAGCACTCGCCGCGCAATCTGTAATTGATTTCATTGTTGGGTTGAAGTTCAATCGCCCGCGAATAATCTTCAATCGCCCGATTATAATTTTTCAAAAGATAATAGGTGAAGGCACGCGAAGAATAAGCGTCGGCAAATTTCGGAGTAAGTTTAATTGCTTTATCAAAATCCAAAATTGCCTTCTCGTAATTGTCTAAATTTTTGTAGGCGTTGCCGCGCTCGTAATAAGCGTCATCGTAATTTGGCTGAATCTGAATCGCCTTGCTGAAATCTGCAATCGCTTTTTCGTCCTCGTCGAAGTCATAGAAATAAATTTTCCCGCGCTCGTAATAAGCCGCCGCGTAGTTTGGATTTAAAGTTATCGCCGTGTCATAACTTTCTATAGCTTTGTGATAATTACGTTTGCCGTAGAAATTATTTCCCTCCTCGAACTTTTGGACGGCAAGAAATATTTTGTCGACTTCCAGAAGTTCCGCTTTAATTCTGTCGCGCTCGGCTTCGGTCTTCGCGTTCAGATATTGCCGCCTTAAGTCTTCAACCTTTTTATCATTTTCGGAAAGGCTTTCTAAGTTGTCTTTTGTCAATTTAATCAGAGTAGCTTTTTCGGCGGCGTTAAGATTTAGCCAATTCCTAATCTCTTCATCGTCAACGTTGACATTTAAAGTTGCTTGCCAAACTATAGCAGTCGTTACGTCCGTCATCTGTCGAATAATTCTCTTGTAAGACGGCTCGCCAACCGTTTTATATTTCGTGCTTGTTATGGCGGAAATTTCTTCTTCGGTAAGTTCGCTGTTGACGGAGCGCGAATAAGTTTTCAGATAAACGCCCGCTTGCTTTGTGGCGTTTTGAATGGCTTTTTCTCGTGCGCGAATTTTAACAACTTCCGCCGTTTCAATTTCGCTCATTTGGCTTTCGCCTGTGCCCCTGTACATTTTGATTTCCGCAAGAACATCTTTGGCAAAGAACAGACTGCCGAAGATTAACGCGGCGATTATTATTTTGCGCAAAAAATTTTCAGTCATCATAAAAATTGCTCCCATAAAATTATTTGAAACAAAAAATGCAGGGCGTCGCCTGCTAAAAATATTTTTTTATTCGTCGTCTTCAACTTCCATTTCTACATTTTCCATAATTGAATCGTGCATACTGTCAAGATTTTCCTTTTGGGCTTTATTGAGTTCGGCGGCGCGTTTTAAATCCGTCTTAGCTTTGTCGTCGTTGCCCAAAGCCTTATGACATTTTGCGCGGGCTTCATAGAACATTGGCATTTCAGTATCCGCAATCGCCTTGTTAAAATTTTCTAATGCCGCCGTATAATTTTTCTCATCATAATCGATAAGACCGAGACCGTAATAAGCTTGGGCAGAATTATGAGGATTTAAATCCAGCTTGATACCCAGCTTAGCTAACTCGTTTTCGATAGACGGATCATAAGCGGAATCTTTTTTAATGGCGGTGTTGTAATCTGCGCGGGCTTTATCGTAACTTTTGGCAAGATAATAAGTATAGCCGCGATTCATATAGTTGAGCGCGTTTTGTGGCTCCAACGAAATTACTTTATTAAAGTCTTGAACAGCTTTATCATATTGTCCAGCGTTGCGATAGGCAATTCCTCTGTGAAGGTAACCTCTGACTTTGTTTGGCTCAAGTTTAATGACCATCGAAAAATCAGCGATAGCTTTATCATTTTGTTCGCCGTTGTACATCAAGCCGCGATTAAAATAAGCTTCGACGTCTTTTGGGTTCTGCTGAATCTCTTTGGTGTAACGATCAACCGCAAATGAATCCGCCGCGTGAACGCTTTCAGCGGGCGAGACCAGCGCAACTCCTCCGACGATTAAAAGCGCGGCTACAGCCCGGCAAGCAAATTTTTTCAAAAGCATAATCATCAACCTCCATTCGCAAAAAATATAAAAGAACGGTAATTTTTTGTCAAGCATTGCCGCTTTTCTTTGCAAGAAAATTTCTGCGCAAAAAAATTTTTATTCAAGCTGTTTTCATTGACGCGAAAAGCTAACTGGTTTAATATAAGCGTGCTGAAAATTTTAACTGTGGAGGTGAGCAACGTTTGAACGTAGCAGAAAATTTTAAAGCAATAAAAGCAAACCTTGACGATAAAATAATTTTGGTTGCCGTGACAAAAAATCATGGCGTGGAAGTCATGCGCGAGGCGATAGACGCGGGCGCAACTGACATCGGAGAAAACCGCGTGCAGGAGGCAGCGGAAAAATTTCAAACCCTCAACCGCGAAGTCACGCGCCACCTAATCGGGCATCTGCAGACCAATAAAGTTAAACAGGCAGTCAAGCTGTTCGATTTGATTCAATCAGTCGACAGCGAACATTTAGCGGCGGCACTCGACAAAGCGGCAGAAAATTTTGGGAAGGTGCAAGATATTTTAATTCAAGTCAACCTTGCACGCGAGGAACAAAAATCAGGAGTTGCGCCCGAAGATTTGAACGCGCTGATAAATTTTGTGGACGGCGCAAACAATCTTCGACTGCGCGGGCTGATGATGATCGCGCCGAATTTCTCTAACGTCGAAGAATGCCGCCCGCTGTTTAGGCAAATGCGAAAACTTTTTAACGAGCTAAAAACTTCGCGGCAAGATTTTGATTTTCTGTCAATGGGCATGACGCACGATTATAAAATTGCAATCGAAGAAGGCGCAAACGTCGTGAGGCTCGGCACGGCAATTTTCGGCGAGAGGAGTTTAACGAATGGAAATCATAGACAAATTTAGTCGAACTCTCGGACTGTCGGAAAAAGATAGGGAGAAGGAAACTCAAATGGAGACTCAAGAGGGCTTGCAAGAGGAGCAACCCGAACAAAAAGAACCGCCGATACAACCGCCGCCCGTAGATGTCATTGGGCGCAACGTAGTTGATTTTAATTCGGCGAGAGCGGCGAGGGATAATTTGATGACAAACAACATTCCAACCAAATCGGAGATCAAAACGAAAATCACAACGGTAAGACCGAAATCTTTTGACGAGGACGCAAAAATAATTGCCGACTGTCTGCGCGAAGATATTCCGGTTATCGTCAATCTTGAGGAGACGAGCCCCGAACATGCGCGGCGAATTATCGATTTCGCATTGGGCACGACTTATGCCATTGATGGCGAAGTTCAACAGGTAAGCGAATATGTTTTTGTCTGCACGCCCAAAACCGCAATGGTTACTTTCAACCGCGAAGAGATAAGGCAGGAGCGGGATTTTTCCTGGCTCACCAAAAAGCTTTGATTAGGTTAGTAGGGAAGTAGGGAAATAGGGAAATAGGGATATGCAAGACGCAAAAGAAAAAATTATTCGCTACTACAAAGGCACCGAAGGCGAAGCGACCGCAATTAAGCTTGTCGACTTCGCCGCGCAAACAATAAAAAATCGCAAGTGCAAGCTTACGGGTTTTTTGTCGCCGTTTGAACAGGAAATGGCTGGCGTCATTGCCAACAGTCTTGGCGAACTCAAAGTCGATTTTTATGGCGGCTTCGGTGGGGCGGAACGTCAACGCGCCGCCTTTTGTCATGAAGATTTTCGCGGCACGCCGAATTTTGAAATTGCAGTTATCAAAGCGGAATGGAACGGCGAATTTGCTAGGCTTGGACATCGCGACGTGCTCGGCTCGATTTTGAGTTTGGGCGTTGACCGCGAATATATCGGCGACATTATCGCAACTAAGGACTGCGCAAGAATTCTCGTTGATAAAAAGATGTGCGATTATTTCACGGCGAACTTAACGCAAATCGGCGGCACCAACGTTACGACTTCGATTGACGAGCTGGAAAATATTTCCGCTAAGGAAGAGCGCACCAAAGAAATTAAAGCAACGGTTGCCTCACTTAGAATTGATTCGATAGCGGCGGCGGGCTTCGGCATGTCGCGCAGTAAGGCGGCAACGGAAATTTCAGCGGAGAAAATCAAACTTAATTGGCAGACCGTTAAAAATGCGTCGCAGTCGATTAAGGAAGGAGATATTTTGAGTATGCGCGGACGCGGACGCTTAGAGGTTGCCGAAATTCGCGGGCAAACTAAAAAGGGTCGTATCGGCGTTTTGTTAAGAAGATTTTTTTAAGAGGAGGCGATTTATTTTGCCAATGACGGAGGAAGAGAAAAGCAAATGCCAAAAGATAATTCACGGGCACGCGGCAGCGGCGGCGGCAGGAAATTTGATACCTGCGCCGGGCGTTGGAATTGCGGTTGATACCGTGACGATGACAACAATGGCAATGGCTTTGGCGTCTGTATTCGGCGGTTCAATGACGGAATCAGTTGCAAAGAACATGGCGACCAGCGCGATTATCGCGACGATAAAAAAGCAACCGCTAAGAGTCATCACAAAAGAAATTTCAAAGGTCTTGCCGTTTATCGGGCAGTTGGTTGCGCCGACTATTTCGGTAGCAATGCTTGAGTCGGCGGGCTGGCTCTTGGCTGATGATTTAGCGGCGGAACGTGATAAGAAGAACGAAAATCAGCCGACAATTCGCGGCGGGCACAACTTCCGCTACGATAAAAAGTTTGAAGAAGGGAATTAGGTTAGTAGGGAAGTAGGGAAATAGCTAAAAGCTAAAAGAAGTTTGGAGGCGATGTATTTGCTTACGCCAATGGATATTCATAATCACCAATTCAAAAAGAGTATTCGCGGCTACAACGAAAATGAGGTCGATGATTTTCTTGACAGAATCGTTGCCGACTTTGAAAAAATTTTGCGCGAAAATGAGCGGCTCCAAAATAAGTTGGGCATGATGGAAAATGATTTGGCAAAATATCACAGCTTGCAAAAGACAATGAACGATACTTTGCTTGTGGCGCAGAAAACAGCGGACGATGTCATTTCTACCGCAAGGAAAAATGCCGACCTTATGAAGGAGAATACCGCCCGCGAATGTCAAAATATCCGCGAAGAGGCGCGGCTTGAGGCGCAACAGATTATTGACGCCGCCAACGCGAAGCGCGATTCTATTTTGGAAGAATACGCTAAAACTATCAGCGAAAAAAATTCTTTCTTGCTCAAAATTCGCACGGCTCTTGAATCAGAATTGGCGATAACCAATCAAAATCTTAAAACAATTCCGCAAGTCGAAATCCCCGT
>Ga0247609_10007246_pt1 | contig 10579 bp, 7 predicted proteins | sample 172DNAGHGlowgp2_FD_193487 | JGI IMG/M metagenome (GOLD analysis project Ga0247609, IMG submission 193487) | Sheep rumen microbial communities from Palmerston North, Manawatu-Wanganui, New Zealand - 1728 DNA GHGlow gp2 | ecosystem: Host-associated > Mammals > Digestive system > Stomach > Rumen ...
GACCGTCGGAGGAGAAGTAGAGGTCGCCGTTGGGGCGGAACGTGGGGAACATTTCGTCGCCGGGCGTATTGCTGGGGGCAGGCAGATTCTCAACGCCGCCAAGCACCTTGCCTTCAACGCTGATGCGCCAGATATCCTTGCCGCCGTGGCCGCCTGGCATATCGCTGACGAAGTAAAGCCAGTCGCCATCGGGCGATACGGCGGGATGGGCAAAGGTGGAAAGGGTGTCCTTGGAGATCTTGAGCTCCTGCGGTTTGGACCATGTGGCATCGGAACGCTGCGAGGTGAAGATCTGGGCGTAGCGCGGGTAGTCGGGGTCAGTGGTGCAGCGCGTGATGTACATCGTCTTGCCGTCGGGCGAGAAGCAGCAGACACCCTCCTCCAATTCGGAGTTGAGCTCACCCTCTACGATGGCGGGCTGTATCCATTTGCCTTTCTCGTCCTTCTTGGTCCAGAAGACGTCGGCACACTTGGTTCCCGTGATGCCGCTGAGCTCTTCGCCGGTGGCCTGCGGACGTGTGGTGGTCCAGTAGAGCTGTTCCCAGTCGTCGCCCACGAGGGCTGGCGAGAAGTCGGAGCGCCGCGAGTTGAGCAGCGGCTCTTTCTTCACGGTATATAGCGAGCCTTTCTTCTTGAGGATGGTGGCTTGACGTGCGCCGATGAGTCCGTTGATGGCGATGGTGTCGTTCTGCGGTGTACAGATGTCGGTGTGCTGGGCATATAGGTTGCGGGCGTCCTCGATGTATTTCTCGTAACTCTTGATGGCCGCCTTGTAGTCGCCGTTCTTGTGCTGCAGGCGGGCGAGCTTGAGCGTGGCATCGAGGATGGCAGCCTCGGCGATGGAGTCGGCGATGGCGATGGACGTTGCTGCCTCGTCGGGAGCTGTTTCGGACGAGGCTACGGAGGTGCTGTCGGCGTCTTGGGCTTTTTTCTTGTTGCGCTTCTTCTTCGCTGAAGCTTTAGCCTTCTCCTGGAGGCGTTGGGCCTCAGCTTTGTGGCGGTCGGCCATGGCCTTTTCCGTGTAGCGAATGCCGTTCTGATACGCACCGATAGCCTTCGCCGTGTAGTTGATACGGCGGTAGCAGTCGGCCATCTTCAGCGCTCGCTCACCACGCTTGTCGCGCAACCTGATGGCGGTCTTGGAGTAGGCGGTCTTGTATTCGGCCGCTGCATCGTAGTATTCGCCACGGGCGTAGAACTGATCACCTTTCTTCAACGCGCTCTCGGCGTTGCAGGAAAGCAATAAGGGGAGGAGAAAGAAAAGGAAGACCCACCCCCAGCCCCTCCCGTAGAGGGAGGGGAGTTGCTGGCGCGTTGAAGGGTTTATTAAATTCATTAGTTTTTCAAGAGGACATTCGCCCCTCCCTCCACGGGAGGGGTCGGGGGTGGGTCTTTATATTTATAACGCACATCCGCCCGATTTATTGTGCAACGGGTACGCGACGGTTGGAATTGTCCTGCATTACGGTGTTTACGATGTCGGTGACCATCTGCTTCAATTCGGCGATGAAGGTGGCAGCGTCGTACTCGTGGCGCTCAATCTGTCGGAGCTTCTTCTCCCAGATGCCGGTGAGCTCAGCGCTCTTGAGCAACTCTTCGCGGATGAGGCCGATCAGTTCGATACCTGTGGGTGTGGGTGCAAGGCTCTTGCGTACGCGCCGGATATAGTTGCGTTTGAAGAGGGTCTCGATGATGGCGGCACGTGTGGAGGGGCGTCCTATGCCGTTCTCCTTGAGGGCATCGCGCAGCTCATCGTCCTCGACGAACTTACCTGCCGTCTCCATGGCGCGGAGGAGCGTAGCCTCGGTGTAAGGCTTCGGCGGTGTCGTCTGCTTCTCGGTGAGGGTGGGCACATGCGGGCCGCTCTCGCCCTTGCGGAAGGCGGGCAGGGTGCGCTCCTCGTCCTGGGGCGTTTCCGGACTATCGGGATTTTCCGGACTTTCCGGATTGTCCGGTCTTTCCGTATTCTCCGGCGTTTTCTTCTTCTCCCACAGCACGCGCCATGCAGGATCGATGATGCGCTTGCCGGTGGCACGGAAGACAGACCCACCCCCTGCCCTCCCTATAAGGGAGGGAGTGGTCACCTCTGAAGAAGAAGGATTGCTGCTCTCAAGGGACTCTGCCCCCTCCCTTACAGGGAGGGCGGGGGATGGGTCTCTCACCTCGCCCGTCACGGTCGTCTGCTCGAACTTGCATTCGGGGTAGAAAGCGCCGATGAAACGGCGCGCGATGAGGTCATAGACACGCTTCTCATTGACGTTCAAGTTGGCGGTGGTCACGGGTACGCTGGTCGGGATGATGGCATGGTGATCCGTGACCTTCGTGTCGTCGAACACCTTCTTGGTCTTGGGCAGCTTCTTGCCGTCGGCCATCAGGGGCTGGATGAACCCTGCGTAAGGGGTCATGGAGGCTAAGATCTGTGGACATTTGGGGTACACATCATCGGGCAGGTAGGTCGTATCGACACGCGGATAAGTGGCCACCTTCTTCTCGTAGAGGCTCTGGATGAGCTGCAGGGTGAGGTCGGCCGAGAAACCGAACTTCTTGTTGCACTCCACCTGCAGCGAGGTGAGGTCGAAGAGGCGTGGCGCGGCCTCCTTGCCGGCTTTCTTCTCCACATTGGTGATGGTGAAGGGCAGCTCGCGGATGGCTTCCAATGCCTTCTCGCCTTCCTCCTGACTCTTGAAACCGCGGTCGCCCTCTTCCATGACGGCGGTGAACGTGGTCTCGCGATAGACCGTCGAGAGCACCCAATAGGTCTCGGGCTTGAAGTTGTCGATCTCGTGCTGACGGTTGACGATGAGGGCCAACGTTGGCGTCTGCACACGTCCGATGCTCAGCACCTGGCGGTTGACGCCGTATTTGAGGGTGTACAGTCGTGTGGCATTCATCCCGAGCGTCCAGTCGCCGATGGCACGGCAGAGCCCTGCCTCGTAGAGGCTTTGGTACTCGCGTTGGTCCTTCAGCGTCTGGAATCCCTCGCGGATGGCCTCCTCGGTGAGCGAGCTGATCCACAGGCGCTGCACCGGACATTTAGCCCCGGCTTTCTGCATCACCCATCGTTGGATGAGCTCACCTTCCTGCCCGGCATCGCCGCAGTTGATGATGCTGTCGGCGGCTTGCATCAGTTTCTCGATGACGGCAAACTGCTTCTCGACGCCCTTGTCCTCTTTCAGCTTGATGCCGAAACGTTGCGGAATCATCGGCAGCTGAGCCAGACTCCACGCCTTCCACATCGGTGAATACTCGTGCGGCTCCTTCAGCTCGCACAGGTGGCCGAAGGTCCACGTCACCTGGTAGCCGTTGCCTTCGAGGAAGCCGCCCCGGTCGTGTGTGGCCCCCAGGACATTACCGATGTCCCGCGCCACGGATGGTTTTTCTGCTATACAGACGATCATCTGGCTCCTTTCAAATGTTATTCATTGTTTATTTTGGCCGCAAAGGTAAGAAAAAGATTAGAGATTAGAGATGAAAGATTAAAGATTTTGCCTTCGCACTATTTATTTTTCATTTTTCATTCTTTCATTTTTCACTTTTTCCTTATCTTTGCAACCAAAATCAAACAAGCATACTTCTTTCATGGCACAAGACGTCATCATCAGTAAGAACTTGCAAGCCGAGTTGTCCGATGCCATCGGGCGCATCAGCCCCGACCGCCTCTTCGTGCTCACCGACACGACAACGCTGTCTTTGTGCTGGCCCGTGGTGCAGGATTTCGCCTGTCTCCGCGAGGCGCGGATGATCACCATCGGCGCCACCGACGAGGCAAAGACGCTGGAGTCGCTGGCCGACGTATGGACGGCGTTGGGCGAGGGTGGTGCCACGCGACATTCGATGCTCATCAACCTCGGCGGTGGCATGATCACCGACTTGGGAGGCTTCGCCGCCTCGACCTTCAAACGTGGTATAGCCTTCGTGAACGTACCCACAACTCTCTTGGCCATGGTCGATGCCAGCGTGGGCGGCAAGACGGGCATCAACTTCCGGGGACTGAAGAACGAGATCGGCGTCTTCAACGAGGCCGCAACCGTTGTCCTCGACACGCATTTCCTGCGCACCCTGGACAGCCACAACATCCTCTCGGGCTACGCTGAGATGCTGAAACACGGACTCATCAGCAACCGTCAGCATTGGACGGAGCTGCTCGCCTTCGACATCTTCAAGATCAATGACGACCGCAATGACGACCGTTATGCAGCCTTGGCTCACCTCGTGGCCGAGAGCGTGGCCGTCAAGCAGCGCATCGTTGCCGAGGACCCGCACGAGCAGGGCATACGCAAGGCGCTGAACCTCGGGCATACCATCGGTCACGCCTTCGAAAGCCTCGCCCTCATGAACAACCGGCCTATTCTCCATGGCTATGCCGTAGCATGGGGCATGGTCTGTGAGCTCTACTTGAGCGTCAAACTCATGGGATTCCCTAAGGACGCGTTCTACAAAACGGTCGGTTTCATCGGCGATAACTACGGACGCATGCCTCTGGACTGCCGCGATTACGACCGCCTCTTCGAACTGATGACCCACGACAAGAAGAATGTCGCGGGCCGCATGAACTTCACCCTCCTCGCTGACATCGGTGACATACGCATCAACCAGCAGGTCACCAAAGACGACATCTTCGAGGCGCTGGACTATTTGAGGGAGGGGTAGAAGTTGAAAATTGAAAATTGAAAGTTGAAAATTGAAAGTCAGCAAAGCTAAAGTTGAAAGTTGAAAGTTGAAAGTCAGCGAAGCTAAAATTGAAAGTTGATAATTATAATCGATAATATATTACACAATGAAAAAGGTTTTATTCTTCTTGTTCCTTATTGCCTTCGCCTCCCCCTTTGCCTCTTTTGCCAAGAGGTCTGCGAGGTCTTCCGGCAACCCCATTCTCCCCGAGTTCCATGCTGACCCCGAAGTGCTGTTCTCGGAGCAGACGGGACGCTTCTATATCTACTCCACCACCGATGGCGCTCCGGGGTGGGGCGGGTATTACTTCACCGTGTTCTCCAGTGCCGATCTCGTCGAATGGCGTCACGATGGCATCATGCTCGACCTCGCCACCAACCAGGTGCCGTGGGCTACGGGCAATGCGTGGGCGCCCTGCATCATCGAGAAAAAGATCAATGGACAGTGGAAGTATTTCTTCTACTATAGTGGTCACAACCCCGCGAACAACCGCAAGGCCATCGGCGTTGCCGTTGCTGACCATCCCGCAGGACCTTTCACCGACCTTGGCCGTCCCCTTGTCAACCAGCTGCCGAAGGGTGTGCGTGGCGGACAGCAGATCGACGTGGATGTCTTCCACGACCCCGTATCGGGCAACGATTATCTCTACTGGGGCAACGGTTACATGGCTGGTGCTAAGCTCGGCGCTGACATGATGAGCATCGACACGACCACCGTCACCGTGATGACACCCCAGGGGGGCACGCTCGAGGATTATGCCTATCGCGAGGCACCCTATGTGTTCTATCGCAACGGCCTCTACTACTTCCTCTGGAGCGTTGACGACACCGGATCGCCCAACTACCATGTCGCCTACGGCACCGCCACCTCGCCTCTCGGTCCCATCCGTGTGGCCGCACGGCCTGTCATCCTCATCCAGGATCCTGCCAACGGCATCTACGGACCCGCTCACAACAGCATTCTCCAGCTGCCGGGCAAGGATGAGTGGTACATCGTTTACCACCGCATCAATGCCAACTACCTCGATCGCGACCGCGGGCCCGGTTTCCATCGCCAGGTGTGCATCGACCGGATGTTCTTCAACACCGACGGCACCATCCAGCCGGTCAAACCCACGAATACGGGTGTCAAACCGGTGAAAGTGAAGAAAAGAAGAAAGTAAGATAGAAGTCCTGTTTAGGATCCCCCTAATATTCAATAGATGCGTAAACGATCATTTCTTATTTCCTGTTCATTGTTCCTGCTTTCCGCCTCCCTGTTCGCGCAGCCTGCGCTGACGGTGAAGTCGGATGTGGTGAACATGGGTGAGCTGACCTTTCAGCAACCCCGCACAGCCTCCTTCGAGCTGACCAACAGCGGCTCGGCTCCCCTGCAGCTGACCTCCGTGAAGCCCTCGTGCGGCTGCACATCTGTCGAATGGCCCAACTCGCCCATCGCACCCGGACAGTCGGCTAAGATCACGGCCATCTATGATGCTCGCATGCTCGGCTATTTCCAGAAGGAGATTGAGGTCTTCAGCAATGCGGGCGATGAGCCGGTCTATCTGACCTTGCAGGGGCGTGTCGTGGCCACTGCTACCGATGTCGAGGGCGACTTCCCCATCGAGATGGGGGATGTGCGACTGTCCACCAACACCATCACCTTCGACAATGTCAACCGCGGCGACCGCCCCGAGGCACATATCGACATCCTCAACAACACGCGATCGAATATGAAGCCTCAGCTGATGCACCTCCCCACCTACCTCACCGCCTCCTGTCATCCCGAGACGCTGGCCGGAGGACGCGTAGGACGCATCACCCTGCGCCTCAACAGCGAGCGCATGAAAAGCTATGGTCTGAACGAGGCCACTGTCTATCTCGCACGCAAGGCGGGCGAGAAGGTGTCGGCGGCCAATGCCATCAGCATCTCCACCGTGCTCCTGCCTAACTTCTCCCACCTCAGCGAGCGCGAGCTGCAGACCGCACCCCTCCTCGTCCTCTCCGCCGATAGCATCGACTTCAGCAACACCGATGCCAAGAGCGCCTCGCAGACCATCACCATTGGCAACGCCGGCGAGACACCCCTCACCATCAGCAGCGTACAGCTCGAAGGACGAGGCATCAACGTCAGCCTCAGCAGCCGTAACATCAAACCCCAGAAACGTGCCAAGCTGAAGGTGACCTACAAACCCTCTGCCCTCAGCTCTGTCCTCCTCGCTCAACATCCCGAAGACCCCCACATCCTACTCATCACCAACGACCCCACCCACCCCAAAGTCATCATCAAAGTCAAAAAATAACCCACTTCCTCATGCTTCATCCTGAGAACAACGAAGAATACAAGGGCTTGACCGTCAACAGCGGCGTCGAGCAGCCTTCCATCGTCAACCCCTATCTGCAGCGTGGCCGCTTCGCCCGCCGCCGTCTCACCGCCGCCGATTATGTCGAAGGCATCGTCAAGGGCAATGTCACCATCCTCGGCCAGGCCGTGACCCTCGTCGAGAGCACCAACCCCGACCATCAGGCCATCGCACAGGAAGTTATCGAGAAATGCCTGCCCTTCAGCGGCAATAGCATCCGCATCGGCATCAGCGGTGTCCCGGGTGCCGGCAAGAGCACCAGCATCGACGAGTTCGGCATCCATGTCCTCGAACGCACAGGAGGCAAGCTCGCCGTGCTCGCTATTGACCCCAGCTCCGAGAAGACCAAGGGCAGCATACTCGGAGACAAGACACGCATGGAAAAGCTCAGCGTACACCCCGACTCCTTCATACGCCCCAGCCCCTCGGCAGGCTCACTCGGAGGCGTGGCACGCAAGACGCGCGAGACCATCATCCTCTGCGAGGCTGCGGGCTTCGACAAGATCTTCGTCGAAACAGTGGGCGTAGGACAGAGCGAGACGGCCTGCCATTCCATGGTCGATTTCTTCCTCGTCATTCAGCTTGCCGGCACCGGCGATGAGCTGCAGGGCATCAAGCGAGGCATCATGGAGATGGCCGATGGCATCGTCATCAACAAATGCGACGGCGACAACGTCGATGCCTGTCACCTCGCAGCACGGCAGTTCCGCAACGCCCTGCATCTCTTCCCCATGCCCGAGAGCGGATGGACACCCAAGGTGCTATGCTACTCCGGCTTCTACGGCCTCGGCATACGCGAGGTGTGGGACATGATCTATGAGTACGTTGATTTCGTCAAGGCCAACGGCTACTTCGATCACCGCCGCGCCGAGCAGGCCAAGTACTGGATGTACGAGAGCATCAACGAACAGCTGCGCAACGGATTCTACAACCATCCCACCATCGCAGCCCTCCTGCCCGCTGCCGAGCGCACCGTCCTCGACGGACAGAAGACCTCCTTCGTCGCCGCCAAGAACCTCCTCGACACCTACATCAACCTCATCAAAGGCTGAGGCCGTACATCTGCTTCACCTCGCTCATGACGAACGTGCTCTCGATGGACGCCACCGAGTCGATGTCACCCAACTTGGTGAGCACAAATTCCTGGTATTGCTTCATATCGCGCGCGCGTACCTTCAATAAGTAGTCATACGCGCCCGATGTGTTGTAGCATTCCGTCACCTCCGGGATGCGCAGGATGCGGCGCGTGAAGCTGTCTGCGATCTCGTGGTTGATCTGCTTGAGCTTCACCTTGCAGAAGACCTGCAGGCTCTGGTTCAGCTTCTCGGCATCGAGCACAGCCACATATTTCTTGATATACCCCTGCCGTTCGAGACGTTTCTGGCGCTCAAACACCGGCGTTGGGGTCAGATGCACCGCATCGGCCAGCTCTTTCGTGGTCAGTTTGGCGTTTTTCTGCAGCGTTTTCAGGATCTGCAGGTCAATCTCGTCTAACGTGTCTGCCATGTTTTGGAATATTATTCTTTTAAGGACTTCGATAATACCTTCGCTTGGAAATATTTTCTTCCAGCGCCGCAAAAGTAGGAATATCTTCTGAAATAGCCAAGAAATTTGGAGGATATTTCCAAAAAGCCGTACCTTTGCAGCGCAAAAACAAGGATAATCGAATGTTAAACTTAAAACAATAATCATTATGTCACAGAACAAACTTCATTTCGAGACCCTCCAGCTTCATGTAGGACAGGAGCAGGCTGACTCCGCCACCGACGCACGTGCCGTGCCCATTTACCAAACCACGAGCTATGTGTTCCACAACTCGCAGCACGCTGCCGACCGATTCGGTCTGCGCGATGCCGGCAACATCTACGGCCGCCTCACCAATTCCACGCAGGGCGTCTTCGAGGATCGCGTGGCAGCACTCGAGGGGGGCGTAGCAGGACTGGCCGTGGCCAGCGGAGCAGCGGCCATCACCTATGCACTCCAGAACATCGTTCAGGCCGGGGACCACATCGTAGCTGCCGACAACCTCTATGGCGGATCCTACAACCTCATCACCCACACCCTCGCCACGCAGGGCATCACCAACACCATCGTTCGCATCAACGACCTCGCTGCCGTAGAAGCTGCCATACAGCCAAACACAAAAGTTATATATGCCGAGACCTTCGGCAACCCCAACTCCGATGTCCTCGACATCGAGGGCGTAGCAGCCGTGGCCCACAAGCATGGCATACCGTTCATCGTCGATAACACCTTCGGCACGCCTTACCTCATCCGTCCCCTGGAGCACGGTGCCGACATCGTCGTGCATTCTGCCACCAAGTTCCTCGGCGGCCATGGCACCTCGCTGGGCGGTGTTATCGTTGATGGCGGCACGTTCGATTGGAAGGCTGACCCCGACCGTTTCCCCACCCTCGCCAAGCCCGATCCCTCCTACCACGGCATCATCTTTGCCGATGCCGTAGGTGCCGCAGCTTACGTCACACGCATCCGTGCGGTGATTTTAAGGGACACCGGCGCAACAATTTCACCCTTTAATGCGTTTATATTATTGCAGGGAGTCGAGACGCTGTCGCTGCGCGTGGAGCGTCACGTCGAGAATGCGCTCAAGGTCGTCGATTTCCTGGCCCACCATCCCAAGGTGACGAAGGTCAACCACCCGGCACTCGAGAGCCATCCCGACCATGCCCTCTACAAGAAGTACTTCCCCCAGGGCGCCGGATCCATCTTCACCTTCGAGATCAGTGGCGGACAGGAGGCGGCATGGCGATTCATCGACAAGCTCCAGATCTTCTCGCTCCTGGCCAACGTCGCCGATGTCAAGAGTCTCGTCATCCACCCCTACACCACCACCCACTCCCAGCTCTCCCCCCAGGAACTCGAGCAGCAGCACATCACCCCCTCCACCATCCGCCTCTCCATCGGCACCGAGCACATCGATGACATCCTCGCCGACATCGCACAGGCACTGGACGATTAACAATGTATAATTGACAATGTATAATGTATAATTGATAATGTACAATGGACAATTGACAATGGATAATGGACAATGGATAATTGACAATGGATAATTGACAATGGACAATGGACAATGGATAATGGATAATGTATAATGTATAATGGATAATGGACAATTGACCCCGCCCCGCCGCTTCGCTCCGCGAAGACATCCCTCTCCCGCAGGTTAGGTGTAGCGCGTATTCGCGCGTCTTAACTTTCAACTTTCAACTCGTCAACTTGTCAACTCGTCAACTTGTCAACTCGTCAACTCGTCAACTTTCAACTTTCAACTTTCAACTTTCAACTCCTCATGTCACACATAGCAAAACAGCTCACCGAGCTCATCGGTAACACCCCCCTTCTGGAGCTCAACACCTATTCCAAGGCCAATGGCCTCGCCACCCCCCTCGTGGCCAAAGTAGAGTATTTCAACCCCGGCGGCAGCGTCAAGGACCGCATCGCCCTCGCCATGATCGAGGACGCTGAGCAGCGTGGCATCCTCAAGCCCGGCGCCACCATCATCGAGCCCACCAGCGGCAACACAGGCGTAGGACTCGCCCTCGT
>Ga0247609_10007248_pt1 | contig 10578 bp, 14 predicted proteins | sample 172DNAGHGlowgp2_FD_193487 | JGI IMG/M metagenome (GOLD analysis project Ga0247609, IMG submission 193487) | Sheep rumen microbial communities from Palmerston North, Manawatu-Wanganui, New Zealand - 1728 DNA GHGlow gp2 | ecosystem: Host-associated > Mammals > Digestive system > Stomach > Rumen ...
TAAAAAAAATAATAATTTTATGCAAAACAATAATGCAAATCAAAGAATGAATAATAATAAAATGGCAAATTTTGGTTCAAACATCATGAATAGCAACTATAATATGTCAAATGTCAAGAATAGCAATTATAATAATATGTTTATTAAAAATAGTAGACGCAACAATAATCCTTTTATAAATAATAATTATGGTTATAATAATATAAACAATAATAATGGAAGTTATCTAATAAATAGTGGTTATAATTATAACAATGGTTATATTATATAATAATTTAATTGATTTTTAAATTTGTTTTAAAATAAACATTTGTTGCGATCGTGGTGGAATGGTAGACACGTAGCCTTGAGGTGGCTATGCCGAAAGGTGTGGAGGTTCAAGTCCTCTCGGTCGCACCACTTAAATATAATTGATTTTGTTAAATCTTTTTATTACTAAATAAAACTTGAAAAATAAAAAATATTTTTCATATTCATAATATGAAAAAATTCGTTGTTTTTTTTATCTTACCATTGTTTTTATCAAATTGCAATAAGAGTATATCATATGGTGGAAAAGATATGTGGCAAAGACAACAACAAAAAGATTATGACAGTAGTGTTTTTTATCAACAAAATCAAAATAATAATAATTACAATTATAACAATCAAAGAAACAATAACAATGGGTATAATCAAGCCAATCAACAATATAATGAAAATAATAACAACAATAATGATAACTATAACAATTATAGTGAAAGCAATAATAGACAATCTAATAATTCAGGAAACAATACGCAACCTGTAAATATATATATTACCAATCCAGGGCAACAGGCGCAATATGGAAATGTTAGAAATTCACAGCTTGAAGATGCAATTAACAAAGCGGAAAATGGAGGTGGTATAAAATCAGCACTATTGGAACAAGGCAAACAAAGTGGCCAAGTGGATCTTGCGCCAAGAGAACAATTTACGAATGAAAAACAAAAAGTAAAATATTCAATAGAACCAAAAATTGAAAAACAACAACAAAAATTTCAAGAATCACAAGAAAAACAAATAATGCAAGAAATCAAACAAGAAACAGCAAAACAAATAAATACAACAAGCAAAGGATACAAAATACAATGCGGTAATTATGCAAGTAAAACATCGGCAGACGCAATAGCAAAAAAAATAAGAGAAGCGGGCATAGAAGATGTCAATGTCATAAGTGAAAATGGTTCAAATAGAATTTTAGTTGGTAATTTTGCATCAAAAAATGATGGAGCGGAAGTTTTTTCAAAAATAAATGAGTTAAATTTAAAAGATAGTATATTTTGGTCATATAGATAGTTTTGTTTTTTTGTTTATGAATTTAGATAAAATTTTTAAAGCTTGTGGATTTAACAAAGTTGATGAAAAACTTGTTGAAGATATTAACAAAATAGTTGATTGGCAAGAAATATTAAAAGAAGTAAGTATTGAAGGGGTAGAACCAATGTTTCATACACTTGGAGAAAATGCAAAATATATTTCAAATGAAGATGAAGTTAAAAATGAAAATATTGATGTTTTAACAAATGCACCAGAGGAAGAAGATAATTTTTTCTTAGTTCCAAAAGTAATAAAATAGAGATAAAATATTATGGATTTTAGTGGTTTTGAGGATGTTTTGAGCGATTTTGAAAGAACGGATGAAAGCGAAAAATCAAAAGTAGAAACAACAAAACAAGATAAAAATATTGATAATAACAATACAAATAATATTTTTGGTGATGTTGAAAATCTAAAAAATCAAGTTTTTAATTCAAACGAGCAATTTAATATAAAACAAAATAATAACAAAAAAGACAAAATAAATCAATTACATTCAGGGCACAGACAAAGGGCAAGAGAAAGATTTTTATTAAATCCAGAAGAAGTTAGTGATTATGATTTATTAGAATTGTTATTATTTTTAATAATTCCAAGAGCCGACACAAAACCAATGGCAAAAATGTTAATAGATAAATATAAAAATCTTAGAAATGTTTTTAATGCTAATGTAGAAGAATTAAATAATATTGGAGTAAATGGAAATTCTTTAAAATATTTATTCACATTAACAAACATTTTTCAAAAAAGATGTTTAAAACAGGAATTAAATAATTTAAATATTATTGATAATATAGATAAACTATTTGAATATTGCAAAACTTCCATTGGTTCATTAAAACACGAAGAGATGCATATTTTATTTTTTGATGTAAAATTTCATTTAATAGAAGATAAAAAAATTGGGAACGATGATGATTGCAATGTTCTTTTTAATATTAAAGAAATTTTACAAAAATGCATTTCTTTAAAATCATCTTGTATTGTTTTATATCATAATCATCCATCAGGCGATATTGCACCTTCCATTGAAGATATTGAAAATACAAATAAAATTGTAGAAACATTGCAAAATATTGATGTAGAAGTTATAGATCATGTCATAGTTGGAGGCGAACAATGTTTTAGTTTAAAACAAAATGATTTGTTTTGAATACTTTAATATTGATAATAATTTTTATATTTTTACTTTTTAATTGATTTTGATTTTATGACATTGCTTGAAGAATTAAAAGAACTTGGTTTTGTTAAAGATTGCACAAATTTTGATTTATTAAATAAATTATTAGAAGAAAAAAAACATACTTTTTATGTTGGGACAGATTTAACAGCCGATAGTTTGCATGTAGGACATTTAATGCCTTTTATGTTTATGAGAAAAGTATTGTCAAGAGGACATAGAGTTATAATCATTCTTGGTGGCGGAACTACAAAAATAGGAGATCCAAGTGATAAAAATGAAATGAGAAAAATGTTGTCTAACGAACAAATTGAAGAAAATAAAAAAGGAATAAAAAAATGTTTAAGTCAAATATTTAATAGAGATTTAGAAAATCAAAAAGAAGGAGAGTTTGTTGATAATTTAATGATTATTGATAATGCAAAATGGTTGTTAGATATAAATTATATTTGGTTTTTAAGGGAAATAGGAGTTCATTTTACAATAAATAAAATGATAAATATGGAAATTGTCAAAAGAAGATTAGATAATAATTTACCATATACTTTTTTTGAGTTTAATTATATGTTAATTCAAGGATATGATTTTTACTATTTAAATAATAATTTTGGCTGCAATATTCAAGTTGGTGGAAGCGACCAATGGGGAAACATTATACAAGGTTGTGAGTTGATTAGAAGAAAAGCGGTTGCGAATAGAAAGGTAGAAACAGAAAACGAGGTTGAGGTTTTTGGTATAACATTAAATCTTTTGACAAAAAGTGATGGGACAAAAATGGGCAAAACAGCAGGTGGAGCTGTTTGGCTAAGGAAAGATAAATTATCTACAAATGAATATTTCCAATATTTTAGAGATTGTGCTGACGATGATGTGATTAAATTTTTGAAAATTTTTACAGATTTATCTTTTGAAGAAATTGACAAATATTCAAAATTTTCAGGAGAACAATTAAATCAAGTAAAAGAAATTCTTGCATATGAAGCAACAAAAATTTGTAGAGGCGAAGAAGAGGCCAACAAGGCAAAAAATAGAGAAATAAACGAAAAGGTTAAAGTAAATAAAGGTCAAAATATAGTTGAAGTTTTGGTGCAAAATAGTTTTTGTAAATCTAACGGAGAGGCAAGAAGATTAATTGATGGAAAAGGTGTGAAATTTAACAACGAAACTATAACAAAAGATTTTAATATTGAAAAAGAAGGCGAATTAAGTATTGGTAAAAAAAAGAAAGTTAAAATTATTTTTTAAATGATTGTTTTATGTGTTTGTTTATGAAAAAAGTATTCTTATTTATATTTTCATTTTTTGTTTTTTCTTCCTATTTTAATACAACTGGAAGATGTGCAAATAATGAAATGTTTTATGTTAAAAAAGTTATTTCCGGACCTAATAAAATTGAAAATTTAGATAGTCAATTAACTTTTGCATTATCTTGTAAAGGAACCTCTTGCAACAAAGGAGAACAGATATATTTACTATTTGCTTTTTTAGAAGATATTTCACTAAAAGATAAAACAACTTTTAATGTTCCTGATGGTTATTATTCATATAATTTTGGGACTGTAAATTTAAAATCAGTTGGAACTGTACCTGTATTAGTTATAGGCCCTGCAACTTATATTGGTTCTATAAAAGTATTTTTAAAATTATTAGGGACTTATTTGAAAGATAATATAAGCAAGGAATAGTTTAATTTATTTACTTTTAAATTTTGAAATACACCCTGTTATGAAAAGTAGTTGAATTAAATTTAGATGTTATAAAATAAATGCAAATTTTATGTTAAATGAGCAGGAAATTAATAGAGAGAATACATTGAATTGTTCTCACAGGGCTTAACACTTCGCCAAATAGTTTAAAAAATGGATGGAAAAATCAAACTTCAAACTGCTTTCTTTTGGAGACACAAGATTTTAGAGGTTATGAAGCACTTTGATAATCACGACAAATTAGATAGAATTATTGAAGCAGACGAAACTTATTTTGAAGAAAATCAAAAAGGAAGCAGAAATGTTAAAGGCAGAAAAGCAAGAAATGTTTAGATTATCAAAAAAAAACATCTTTTATGCTTATAATCGCACCATCACCAACTGTTTCTTGTAAACCTTCAACTTTTTTTGAAAAAATACGATAGAATAAGATATTGTATTTAACATATAGTCATTATAACAAACAACTTTTTTTAAAACAAGTTGCATCTTCTTCGGAAGTTCTTTTTTTATTTTCAAATACTTTTTTCAACTTTTCACAAAACATAGTGAGTACATTTTTAAAATTATCTATCATAATAACAACTACTTTTCATAGAAGAGCGATACATTGTGTTGCGCTGCCCGAGGCCACGCCCTTGCCATTTGGCACAGCTACACTGCGCCTCGCCCAATCTGCTCTCGCTACGCTCAGGCTCCGCTCGGCGGTCAAATGCACTCCGCATCACACAACAACACATCTAAACAAATTGTGCTCCTCTCAAGTTCAAATTTAACTTCACAATTCTTATTTTTGTTTGCTTTTTCAACTTTGAAACAAAATCATCATTTTCATATAAACACAACATCGTAGATCCCGCACCACTTATGCACAGACCAATGGCATTTTTGTCAACAAACTGTTTTAGGTTTTCAAATTCTGGTATCAAACTCGCCCTATAATTTTGATGTATTTTATCATCAAGACAGTGCTTTATTAGCCACGCATTGCCAGCTTCAAAACCTTTCAACAACATACAAGAATGCGATATATTAAACACAGCGTCCCGCATATCAACATGCTTTGGCAGAATTGCCCTTGCCATTTCTGTTGAGAGTTCAAAATCAGGAATTATCGCACAAAATTTGATATTTTTAGCCACCTTTTGTCTCCTCACAAAAACATGTCCGTTTTTATACATTGTTAAAACAAATCCGCCGAATATCACTGGTGCAACATTGTCAGGATGACCCTCTATTTCCGTGGCAAATTTAAGAATATCATTCCTTGAAAACCTGTTTCCATGCATTTTGTTGCAACACATGAGACCAGCAACAATTAAGCTTGAACTGCTGCCAAGTCCTCTGGATATTGGTATTTTGCAGTCAAACGTTAGCTTCAATTTAAAGTCTTCGTCAACCTTATTCATCTTCGCCAGCAGATAATAATAACTTTGGATAAATAAATTGTCATCATTTACAAAGCGTTTTTCCACGCCGACAAACTCGTGGCACTTGCCCGCAATTTTCTCACATTCAATAACATTACACAAATCCCATGCCATGCCAAAGCAGTCAAATCCTGGGCCTATATTCGCTGATGTTGCTGGTACTAATATTTTAACTTTATTCATATTATTCATCCATACACTTCAAGACATATTCCATCATTTCATTCGGTTTGATTATGTCTTTAAACCTCTCTTTGCCTGTCAAAACTTTGTCTAACTGGTGCGGTATTTCTACCTTACCAACCTCCGCAATTTTCTCAATTTTGTCAGCACAATTATATCCGCTTGCGTCAATACCTAATGAGCTCAAACATGCATCAGCAAATTTAAACGGCGAGGCGGTTGACAACAACACGCATTTTGTCTGGTCGCCAGTTTCTACTTTATAGTTTTCCATACACTTATAACCAACGGCAGTGTGCGTATCCATCAAATAACCAAACTTTTCAAACACTTCTTTTATTGTCTTTTTTGTGTTGCCGTCATCAGCATATCCACAGCTAAAACTTTGTTTGATTTTCTCCAATTTTTCTTTGCCAATGTGGTATTTCCCGCTCTGTTTGAGATCTTCCATGCATTGACTGACAAATGCAGTATCTCCTGAAATCATGTAAAGAAGTCGCTCCAAATTGCTTGCAATCAAAATATCCATGGATGGAGAAATTGTGTTTTTGAATGCTCTGTTTTTGTCATAAATCCCAGTGTTTATGAAATCTGTTAGAACATTATTTTCGTTTGATGCACAGATGAGTTTTTTAATTGGCAGACCAAGCAACTTTGCAAAAAATCCAGCAAGAATATTGCCAAAATTCCCAGTAGGAACACAGAAATTTATTAGCTCTCCTAATGCTATTTTATCATCTTCAACCAGCTTTGCATATGAGTAAAAATAATACGCAATTTGCGGAACAAGCCGACCTATATTTATTGAGTTTGCACTTGAAAGTATTATGTTTTTCTGGTTCAAAAAATCCTTATCTATGTTTTCAAAAATGGACTTCACACCCGACTGTGCGTTATCAAAATTACCTTCTATTCCACACACAAAAACATTATCCGCATCAACAGCAGTCATCTGCTTTTTTTGTATTTCACTTATTCCAACTTTTGGATAGAAAACACAAATCTTGATATTGTCTATGTTTTTGAAGCCATACAGCGCCGCCGAGCCCGTATCACCACTGGTTGCAGTCAATATGAAAATGTTTTTGTTTTGCTCTTTTTTCTTCAATGCCAACGACATCAAACGTGGCAAAACTGACAATGCAATGTCCTTGAATGCGAGAGTTTCTCCATGAAAAAGTTCAACAATATAGCCATCTCCGACCTGCTTGATTGGCACAGCATCATCGCAATCAAAAGTTGCGTATGCCTGATTGGCAATATTGTTGATTTCCTCGTGTGTATATTCATCAAAAAATGCGCCGAGAATACTGGCCGAAACCTCTTTGAATGTTGACTTGTTGTTGACAAAATTCTTATAATCAACCTTTGGCAACTCGCTTGGAACGAACAGTCCTCCATCGCTGGCAATGCCTTTTAATATAGCAGACATTGGCGACAATGCATCACTTCCTCCTCTTGTGCTTGAAAATTTCATGCCATCACATTAAAACATTTCTTCCTATTTTTGCGTAAAAATAATCTTTTCTATCTTTCAATAGGTTGTTTATCTCCACCAGTTGAATTTCCTTTGTTATGACAAAGCAATAATCCAAGTCAACCTCCTTCTTTTCAATCCATTTTTCAGGAATTGCATTATAGTTGTCTTTCTTGAACCTGACATAATATTTGTGTTTTTCATCGCTGTTATCAACCTTCAAGTTGCTGTTATTTTCCTTTTCCGTGAAGTATAGATCTCCTTGTTGCACTGACAAAATGTCGCGCACAACATTGCTTCCTGTCGGCCATTTTCCAGCGCCTTGACCTGTAAAACTAAATGTTCCGCAATTTTTACATTGATACCAAGCATGGTTTATGTTTTCCAAAATACTACTCTCAATGGAATTTACTGCCACAAAAACTGGCTCAACAAATGCTGATATTTTGTCGCCTTTTTTCTCTGCTCTTCCGCACAAACGCACCCTTGCATTGTGTTTTTCTGCAAATTGCACATCCACATCTTCTATGGTTGAAATGCCGTAAATATTCATGTCTTTTACATTCACAAAAACGTTATATGCAACCATACAGCCAAGAGTAATTTTATATGCCGTATCAGTTCCGCAGACATCTGATGAAGGGTCAAGTTCTGCATAACCAAGCTGTTGTGCCTTTGCCAGAGCCACTTTATAGCTCAACTTTTCTCTGTGCATTTTATCCAAAATGAAGTTTGTTGTGCCGTTTAATATTCCACCGAAGCTATCAATTTCGTCCATTTTTCTGGCATTTCTTAAATTCTGCAAAAATGGTATTCCTCCACCACAAGCTGCACTGTATAATAGAGCCACACCATTTTCATAGGCCAATTTCGTTAACTCTTCGCCATGCTCGCTTATAAGTTTTTTGTTTGCAGTTATGAAATGCTTGCCATGTTGCAGACACCTCTTGGCATAATCATAAGCCGCGCCAACCCCTCCAACCGTTTCCACAACAATTTTGATATTTTTGTCATTCAAAACATCATCAAAATTATTGGTTGTAACATTTGGCTTTTGAACTATATCTACAACCGACTTTGCATTGGCAACCTTGTTCTGTTGTAAAAGGTCAAAAACACCAGACCCGACAACACCAAACCCAACTATTGCAACATTTTTACTCATAAACAAACTAAAATAAAACTGAAATTAAAAAAGATTTTTGCTAAAATCTTGGAAAACTACGGCAGGGGAATACTTAAATTCCCATAAGTGTAATTGTAATGTTAATAATAATGTTACTGTTCAATCGTGTAACATCTCCACAATTTTGCGAACAAGAATAAAAAATCACATGCGATTGTTGATTGAAATAAATAATTGTCAAGATAATTATTTTAGAACAGAACAACAATGCATAAATTATTTCATAAAACAAAGATGGAAAGGAAATATTACATGTCCTCATAAAAATTGTAAAAAATTTTATAATGTTGATAACAAAATTTATAAGTTAAAATCTGGAACTGATTTCAAATGCGCATGTTGCGGTAGAATTTTTAGCTATAAAACAGGAACAATTTTTGAAAACTCAAAATATCAATGAGAAAATGGTTTATGGCCATTTACTTGCAAACGGCAAATAAAAAAGGAATATCCAGTCCTCAATTAGCAAGGCAAATAAAAGTAAAACAGCAAACTGCTTGGTTTATGTTGCAAAGATTGAAAGAAGTTGAAAAGAATAATTTTTTTAAGAAAAAATTTGCTGGAAGCACTACAACCATGAGTTTGTAAAACACTGCGCTGGTTAGTATAATAGAGACAAGAAGGACAATCATGGCAGGACTGCATATAAAATAAACACAAACAGCATTGAATGTTTTTGGAGCCAGTTGAAGAGAGGAATTTATGGCGTTTATCACTGGGCTTCAAATAAACATATTCAGAGATATGTTAATGAGTTTGCGTTTATGTATAATACAAGATATAATACAATAGCACACCAAGATTTTGAAAGATTTAACAACTTCCTGTTAAGCGTTGAAAGCAGGACGTTGAAATATAGTTGTTTGGTTGGTTGATGTTATTGAAGTGAACTTTGATAAAGTGCTTGATTGCTGTTTTTACAGGTGCGGTGACACATCGCAGATTGCAGATTGGTTTATAAAGCGCGCATTTTCAGAGCGTAATGCTGGCACAATTTTGACACAACTGAAACTTCAAAAATGTTATATTATGCCTATGTCTGGTGGATAATTATGAAAGGGAAACAACTATTTCATGATAAAATTGAAGCATGGGAATTTGGCCCAGTCATCAGAAAACAATATACAAGATTGAAAAAATACAATAAAAAGGCAATCAAACTGCAAGAAATCAACACAAGTCCATAATAAATTCCGCAAGAAATTCAACAACATTTGGAAATCATTTTGCACAAATATGGAAAATATGAAGCACACCATTTAGTAGAGAAAACACACAGCGAAAGGCCTTGGCAAGATGCTTTTAATTCAAATGAGAAGAAGAAAATTATAACATATGAAATGATTAAAAATTATTACACGAAGGAGATGTTAGAGGCGGTTTAGAAGGTTGTCAATTCTCTTCTGCATCTTGTTGTCCATAATCTCAATCAACTTTTTGTTTTCTTCAATTATTTTTTCTTCTTGTTCTATTTGATTGACTATTTCTTGTTGAGTTGAGAGGTCGGGGAGTGGGATTGTTAGATTACAATATTCACTTATCCAGTATCTTTTATTGGTTTCAGCATTAAAATTTATTTTTTTCATTTGATAAAATACATATTTTAAAATTGCTTTGTTGTTGTTTTTCAATTTCAATATTTTCATAGCCGAGCTTTTGACTTTAAACGGAAAATCAACATATTTTATTTCAGTTGTGAAATCATCAAAAATAATTACTGGTAAATCAGTTTTTATTCCTTTTGTTTCATTTGTATAACCAAGTATAAATGTTTTTCCTGCTGTTAAAACTGGGGTTTTATATTTATCATCATATTGCTCACTTTCAACAATATAATCTGTTGGCTGTTCGTAATCAAGAATCTCACCAAGTTTTACAACCCCTCCACCAATTTCATCAAATTCACCATCTGCTGTTTTAGTTGTTTCTTCAAGCGGTGCAAACCGTTCTCTCTCTCTCTCTCTCTCTCTCTCGGCTGTCGCCAAGCAAATCATTAAAATCAATTTGTGGTTTCCAGTTTTCAATAACTTGTTTGCATCCGTCAATCACCGCCTGCATTTTGTCAAGTTCTGCAA
>Ga0247609_10007250_pt1 | contig 10577 bp, 7 predicted proteins | sample 172DNAGHGlowgp2_FD_193487 | JGI IMG/M metagenome (GOLD analysis project Ga0247609, IMG submission 193487) | Sheep rumen microbial communities from Palmerston North, Manawatu-Wanganui, New Zealand - 1728 DNA GHGlow gp2 | ecosystem: Host-associated > Mammals > Digestive system > Stomach > Rumen ...
TATCCAGTTGGACGGTCGGGAACTCTATATCAGCGTGTCCATGGCGGTCGTGGTGAACAAGGACGTGGACTGCGTAGAAGACTTGCTGTCTAACGCCACGGCGGTGCTCAGGGACTTGAAGAAGGGTGGTAATCACGGTGGCATCCAGTTCTTTGCTGGTGGAATCCGCGAAAAGGCCATGAAGCTGTACAAGCTGGAGTACGAAATCCGCAGGGCCATACAGGCCCAGGAATTCGTGCTGGTGTTCCAGCCCATTGTAGATATTGAGCAGGGAAACAGGGTGTCCGGTTTCGAGGCCCTTGTCCGCTGGAATAATTCTGAGCACGGGGTTGTATCCCCTGCAGAATTTATCCCTCTGGCCGAAGAGACCGGCCTGATTGTGCCTATGGGCGCCCAGATTCTGCGGATGGCCTGCGAGCAGACCAAGAAATGGGTAGATATGGGTTTCACCGATATCCGTGTGGCCGTAAACTTCTCCGCAAAGCAGTTCACCCTGGACAACATGGTGGACGACGTGAAACGGGTTCTTGCTGAAACCCACCTGAACCCCAAGAACTTGAAACTGGAAATTACGGAATACACCGCCATGTGTGAGGTGGAAAAGGCCATAGACATTATGCGGGCTCTCTCCAACATGGGACTCCAGATTTCTATCGATGATTTCGGTACGGGTTACAGTTCCCTTTCTTACCTCAAGCGCTATCCGGTGCATACCCTCAAGATGGACAAGTCCTTTATCGACCACATCGCCGACGACGAAGAGGATGCCACCTTTGCCCGGATGGTGATTAGCATTGCCAACACCTTGAACCTGGACCTGATTGCCGAAGGGGTAGAGACGGAAGAACAGCTGCAGTTCTTGAAACGGGAAGGCTGCCGCTACATCCAGGGCTACTATTTCAGCAAGCCTCTGGCTCCCGAAAAGGCTCTGGCCTACATGCGTGAGCATTATGATGTAGGGGCTAGGGTTTAGGATCTAGGGGCTAGGATTTAGGGAAATGTGGGATGTGAAGTGTGAGGTTCAAGGCTCGGGACATAAGGTATGTCATCCCCGACCTGGTCGGGGATCCGTTTGACGTGTTAGGGGTTAGGATCTAGGATTTAGGGGTTAGAGAAAAAGTCTTCTTGAGTGCATGTTCGGGTCTGCGGACATGCGCTCTTTTTTTATTTTTACATCAGATGTCTGGAAAGGTTTATCTGATTGGTGCTGGTCCTGGCGATCCGGGACTCTTGACCCTGCGCGGCAAGGAGATTCTCGAAAAGGCGGATGTGGTGGTTTACGACCGTCTGGTGTCCCTTGCTATACTCGGGATGTGCAATCCGAAGGCGAAGATGGTGGACGTGGGCAAGATGCCGCAGCACCACAAGGTCAAGCAGTCCGAAATCAACAAGCTGCTGGTGCAGTTCGCCTGCGAAATGCCGGATGCGACCATTGCCCGCCTCAAGGGCGGCGACCCCTTCGTTTTCGGTAGGGGTGGCGAAGAGGCCCTGGAACTTGTGAATGCCGGGGTGGAATTCGAGATTGTTCCGGGCATTACCTCTGCCATTTCTGTGCCGGCCTATACAGGAATTCCCGTAAGCCACCGCGGGATTGCTACCAGCTTCCACATTGTCACCGGCCATGAAAAGGCTGAATCCAACGGTGAACTTTCCCTCGACTTCGAAACCCTCGCGCATTGCTCCGGCACCCTCATCTTTTTGATGGGCATCGCCAACATGGACTTTATCGCACAGCGCCTTGTGGAATGCGGTAAGGACCCGAAAACGCCGGTTGCCTTTATCGAGAAGGGAACCACTCCGTACCAGCGGACGGTAATGACGACGTTAGCGACGGCGGGGGAGACCATTGTTCGCGAAAAGGTGACGGCCCCTGCCATCACCATCATGGGGGGCGTCGTCGAGCTTGGCAAGAGTCTCGCCTGGAAAAAGAACTTGCCCCTTTCGGGTAAACGACTTGTAGTAACCCGCGCGGTAAAGCAAGCAAGCGGGATTACTGCAAGGCTTACGGCTCTCGGCGCCGAAGTCATCGAGACCCCGATGATAGAAACTCGTACGCTGGAATGCCCTTCTGTCATCCCCGCTGTCATTCTGGAGGGGCGACGTCCCGATAGAATCACGGGGATCTCCTCTGCCATTTTTGACACCCTCGCAGACTTCGATGTTCTTGCTTTTACCAGCGTGAACGGCGTCGAAAGTTTCTTCAAACAGCTGTTTGACGCCGGTTACGATGTGCGCATCCTTGCCGGCAAGAAAATCGCCAGTGTCGGGAAAATTACCGAAAAGAAATTGCTGGAGTACGGCATCCGCTGTGATTACGTTCCCGAGGACCATACCGGCGAGGGACTGGGAAAACTGTTGGCTTCGCAGTGTGCTGAATGTCGTATTTTACTCTTGCAGGGCAACCTTGCCGACGACACCTTGCAGAAACTATTGCCGCTGGCGACCCGCTGGGTAGTTTACGAGACTCTCCCTGTTTCTGAACTCCCGGAATGGAAGCGTGAAGCCGTTGAATCTGCCGATGCTGTGGTCTTTGCAAGTTCCAGCGCCGTGGAAAACTTTGTTAAAGTCATGCCACAAAGCGTTGAAGGTTCGGACTCGTACTCCGAACCTCGTGCCTCGAACCTCAATCCTCGAACCTCTTTCTGCATCGGTCGCCTGACCGAAGCTACCGCCCGCAAGCATGGCTTTGAAACCGTCACCTCAGACGAGACCACCATGGACTCCCTCGTGAAAAAAATTGTGGAATACTACGCAGTGGAGGGCGCATAATGAAAGCAATCCTGATTATCGCCCATCATTGCATTTTACCGGGAGCCTACAAGGGCTTCGAGGAAATACTGGACAAGTTGCACCATGACTTGCCCGGTACCCGTGTGGCGAGTACTAGCCTTCTAGATCTTGAAAATGACTTGCGGACCTTGCTTCGTGAAGATGTGGAATCGGTGACGCTCTTGCCGTTTTTGCTTTTGAACGGGCAGCATGCCAAAAACGACGTGCCCCGCGTGGTGGCCCGTTTGCAGGCGGAATTTCCGCAGATTCCCATAACCCTTTTGCCTTGCCTTGGCGATTGGAAGGAATTTGGCGACATGGTGGTAGAAGGAGTCCGCAATGCACAAATTGCAAGCTCGCAAAGCACCTTGGGTTCGACTTCGCCCTTTGAACCTCGCACCTCGAGCCTCGAACCCCGAGCCTCGAACCTTCTTTCCATCGAACTGAACCTCGAAGGCCGTAACGTTCTTGTGGTCGGTGGAGGCCGTATTGCTTTCCGCAAGGTCAAGACTCTTTTGCCTACGGGAGCACGCATTACCGTAGTGGCCCCGCAGTTCGACCCTGAATTCGAAAATCTTACTTCAAAGGGCGAAGCCCGACCTCATACCTCAAACCTCATAGCTATAAAAAATCGACCATACGAACCACTGGACCTTCGTGGTGTCTTTATGGTGTTTATCTGTACTGACCAGCCGGCGGTAAACGCCCAGGTGAGTAATGACGCCCGTGCCCGTCGCATTCTGGTGAACAATGCCTGCGACTACTTGGACGGGGATTTTATTGTACCGGCCCGTATGGACTTTGGCGAAAATATAGCGGTAACCGTCTCTACCCAAGGACGCGCCCCTTCTTTGGCCAAAAAACTAAAACAGAAAATTCTGGCCGAATGGGGCAAAGAACTAGAACAAGTGGAAAAAGATTTCCACATCTAATAGCGCCAGAAGATATCTGGGCGTTGGAATATTTGTTAAATGCTCGTAATATGGTCTAGGAACAGATGCTGGGCCTTGGAGTCGTACATGACCACGTCGTAGAGTTCACCCAACTTGCCGGTGCGGGATTCTACCATAAGCCCTGCGAGAGAGCCTTTTTCGGTGGGGAGGAACGCTCCCTTGCCGTCGGGAGATTCCTTGAATTCCAGGTAGCCTTCGGATACGAACCAATCGCGGATTACTTTGTAGTAAATACGTTCTGTGCTGGGGCCAATCAGGGCGTTGAGACGCCTTGCAATCTCGCTTACCGGTATGGGAGTTTCGTCAATGGGGTAGTTGCTCAGTTCTTCTGCAGAAACGTGGAATTTTTCACGGGCTTTGCGAGGGAAGTTTTCTTCTTCGGCATCGTCTTCGTCGGCTTGGTTGGATCTACGGTTTGCAAAGCGCTCGTTGGCGATGTCGATACATTTCTGGAGGTTGTCCAGCACGTACTGTTGGGCTTTTTCCCAGCATTGGGTATAAATGTTGTGGTGGCCCCGCAGGTCCGATTCGCCCTTTTCGAACCCGTATGATTCACCGAGCTCCGTGGGCAGGTTCGCTTCTGTTCCGTTTTCGGTCATCTGCCGGGCAAGGATGCCCTGCTGAACCAAGAAGTTGGCCACGTCGGCGTAGAGCAGGTGGTTCATGTTCACGCCTGCAGGGATAAGTTCGTTGATATTGCGGACCACCCGGGAAATCGAGACGGGGTAGTCGAAGAAACGGTACTTGCTGATAGATTCGGGAGCAATAGAAAGGGGCTGCCTGGGGGCCTTGGGCGCTTTGGGTGCGGGCTTGCGGGGTACGGTTACGGGCGCAAGCTGTTCGTGGTTCAGCTGTTGTTGCAACAGGGATGCCACATAGGCAAGGCACTTGCTGATTCGTTCCTGCTTACAGGAGTCCCCTTCGGGGAGGATTTCGTCGGTGAGGGGGTTGATGCCGCAAGACAATTTGCGCAGGTACATTTCGGCACGTTCGATAATTGCATTTTCAGAAGCCATTTTTACTCCTAGTATTTCTTTTTATTTAGGCGTGGCAAAGATAAAAAATTATTGACAGAGGTCGAGAGTCTGTAAGCACGCATCCATGTTCATCGTCTTGATTGCGGCTGCAGTGGCCTCTTCTTCGGTACGACCTGTTCCTACGTTTGTCCATTGACAATGCTTTTCTTTATGCGAAAGAGTAAGCGATGTATTGTAGCTTGTCAAATTTTTAAGAGAACGCATAGGTGTTGCTTGTACTTGTACAAAGGTGATAGATGATTGGGTAGAATGTTCGATCTGGCCGAATGTGTCCGAAATTTTATCGAATATGGCAGCGCATGTAGTAGGAGTAGCTTTACAGGAAATATTTAACTTACATCTTGGAAAGTTTATTTGATAGTGAAGTGTGATAGGTTGAATTGCGGCGGCATTACGTAGGTTTAGAGGCAGTTCGGAGATGACGACAAGTTCATGGGGGCTACTTATCAAGTCTTGTGGAGAAATTTCAAAAATTGCAATACCGTTTGAATCGGTGGAAACTTTTGCGATGGGCTTGCCGTTGTGTTCGGCCGTAAGTATAAAGTGTGGAACTGCAATTTCGTTTTTTTTGACTTTTATGGTGAATGACTTTTCATCGACTACCTGAATTTTTAGTTCCCTGAGTTCGCGAATAAGGGATTCTTCAAGGAGGGTGCTGTTGGATTTCAGTCTCATGGAGTTGTCTAGAGTCGTATAAATTGACATTTCGTCAAGTATGGCGCGATATTGCCTTTTTTTGTGAGGAATTTCGCTCAAGAGCCGGTTTGCTTCTGCGTAGAACTGAGCGTCAAGGTTTTTTTGAACATGTAGTTCTATGTCGGAAACTTCCCTCTGGATGGTTTCAAGTTTGAACCGGTAGTTGGAGGTTAGTTCGTCTAGATCCAATGTTGCTGTGGTCCCGAAATTTTTTCCTTTTTTAGGAAGCATCTGAAGACGAATGCCCTTGAGGAAAACTTCCGAACGGATTGAATTTTGAGTTTGAATAGACTTGCTTGTTTCGGAAAGGGCTCCGACATCCCTTTCATTATGAGCCACGGTAGTGGAGGCGTCCACTTGGGCGGAAATCTGCTTTGCAATACCGGCAATGGCTTCTTCGTCTGCTGCGGCTTGGGAATCTTTTGAATAGGCTGTCCAAGTGATGACGCGGGCAGTACAGAACGCTACGAGAACCAGCAAATAACAAGCAAGACGAAAAAGCATGGCGGAGCCCTGATTAGTTCAGTTCTAGGATAATCAGCTTGTTTATGATATTGTTTTTCTTGGTTTGGGCAAGATTTGTTGTGGATTGTCTGATTGTGGAATATATGGCAAAGGCGTCGGGATATTCCTGTGGGTCCGCGTAGATTATTAGGTCAATTGTTTTTTCGGTCATTGCATTTACTTTGACGGACTTAAATCGGCTGCGAAGGGCGGAGATGGTTTGATCTTGTAGGTCTTCTAGGGTGGAGCCGTTGAATTTTTCTCCTATACGTATGACGACCTTGTATTGAATGCCTTTTTTGAGGTCTTCGGACCAGTAGGAATGTATGGTGCGTTCAAGGCCGGGCATTGCTTTTTGCGCTGCAGAAAGGATTAGGTAACGCATGTTGTCCTTGCTTGAACCATGGTCTTGTACAGTGCCGGTTTTTGTGCCCAAAATTCTTGCAGTGGATGTTTCGTAGGCCGAGATTTCTGCAGTAATCATGTCGTCTTTGATTGAACTAGAGAACTTAATGTAGATATCAGCTCCAAACGCAAGGCTCGCAATGTAAGCTATGTCGTTTCCGTTACCCGAAATGTCTCCTTGCATCTGAATAAGGCTTGAAAGGTCTTCGGAACCCTCCAGGGAGCGGACTTCATAGCCTTTTTCAGTAAGGTATTCGTTGATTCCTTCCATTGCGGCCTTATTGAACGTTTCATTGCTTGTGTTTGCTGGGAGTACCATCAGAATGGGGCGAGAAATGTTACTGTAAGAAACAAGTGCTCCTGTGCCCGAGTAGTCAGAAGCGTAAGCTTGTTGGTGGGCGGTTGATGTCGAATTTGTGATTGCACTGGTGGCGCTTCCTAGTTCGTTGTAACCCATATGAGCACTAGCCCTCTCGGCTTCGTAAGAGGGCTTTGGCGACGAAGAACAGGCCACAAGGCATAGAAATGCTGCGACCAGGGCGTAGCTTTTGACTTGAATCATTTCTGGCTGGCTTTGTACTGGTCAAGGGCGGCTGCGGCCTTGTCCAGATCGGCATAACCCTTCATGGCGCGAGCGCGATCTACGTTGGCTTTTTGAGCGGCAAGGGCGGCTTCGAAGGCTTTCTTGAAGGCTTCGGTGTTCATGGCTGCGATGGAATAGACCTTGAACTTGCCTTCTTCGGTGACTTCCATGTCCATTTTGATTACGCTGACACCGTTTTGCATGTCAGAAATGACATTTTTCTTGACGGCTTCCTTGTGCTGGGTCAGTTCGTCGCCTACCTCTTCTTGGTAGTTGCGGATAAAGGCTTCTACCTTAGACTCCAAGGCACGAGCCACATCGGTGCGGGCGTTCAGGTCAGCTTCGTCATAGGCCAGCTGTTCGGACTTGGATTCGCCGATGCCGATACCGGCCACGACTCCCATGTCGAGCAGTTCCTGCTTTTCTTTCTGCATCTTCATCATCTTGCTTGCGGACTGTTCCTGGGGAGTACCCGCGCAGCCAATGATGAACAGGGCAAATGCCAGAAGGGCGATAATCTTTTTCATTGTGTGTCTCCTGATGATGGTTCCTGTTTTCAATATACAATTTTTAGGATTTGTTATTGCTAATTGTTCGAATCAATGACTTTTAATAACTCAATTTCATATACTAGAACGCTATACCCGGGAATTGTCGGAGGATTTCCCTCGCGACCATACGCCAGATCGCTAGGAATCCAAGCGGTACACTTTTCGCCAACTTTCATAAGCTTGAGCAATTCGATTATGCCCGGAATGAAGCTGCCAATAGGGGCCGTTGTGAATTCACTTTCGAATGTTGTAGTACCATCGAGAAGTTTTGTGGTGTACCTCACTTCCACGTTGTCATCATCGGTTGGAGTAGCACCCGTACCTTCGGTAATCGTCTTGTATTGGAGGCCACTTTCCGTGGTCACCACGCCTTCGGCAGTCCTGTGCTGTTTGAGAAAATTTTCGCCGGTAGCCTTGTTTTGGGCGAGGATAGCTTCGTTTTCGATACTATCTAGTTCTGCAGATGTCAGCTTGCGCCATAGTCCGGCCTCGTCTTTCCATTCGCAAATATAAACCTCTTTGGATTCTGTGGTGTCTATCTTTTTATCGCAAATCTCTGTACAAGTTCCAAGTTCGGCAACCAGCGCGGCCTGTTTTTTGTCCTCTTCGGAGATTTCTCCGCTATCGGAGGAACCGCCATTGCTGTCAGAAGAACCGACTCCCTCTTTGTTACCGCTTTCGCTACTGCTGCTTTCGGTTTTTGGGGTTTCACTGCTACGGCTTTCCGTTTTGTTGGCTTCGCTACTACTTTCGGGTTTGCTGGTTTCGTCTTCAGTCTTTTCTTTGGTAGGACAAAGTTCCTTGAACTTTGTGTCCGTAGCGGGAAACCATTGAGATCCGTCGCATTGGAAATAGTCATCGACCATTCCGTCTTCTACGAATACCTTGGCGCACTTGACGGATTCGTCGCATTTCAAACTATTAGCCGCCTCGATGGAACTTACCTTTTCGGGAAGGTCGTCGCTGTTGGTGCCGGAGTTTGAAGAACTGTCATCACCACAGGCTACGAAACCGACTATGGAAATGAAGAAAACAAGGAAAAAGATTTTTTTAGACAACATGAATATTCCTTTTTTCACAAATATAATCATAGACTAATTCTTACTGCCAGCTGTTCAGGAAGCCCATGCCCAGGTTGAAGCGGATGCGGGTGGGGGCGAACCTTTTGGGAATCAGGGGCAAGTCGATGGGGCTCAGCTTGTAGCCAACACCGTCTTCTTCGCCGATGCGGTCCAGGGCTCGGGCGAACGTGAGGGACATGTCCACCGGAATGCTTTCGAAGAGCTTGTTGGACCACCTGATGCCAAAACCTGCGGAGCGGTCCCAGAAACCGTGTTTGGTGAAGTTGTCGGAGTTGTTCCACTTGCCGTTCCATGCGGCTCCCGCCTGGGCGAACACGTCAAGGTACAAATCCCTTGTGCTGAAAATCCAAAGACGCTTGCGCCAGTCGTCGTAGACGGGGAACAGGTAGTGGATTTCGGCTATGGCGGTCTTGGTGCCCGAGCGGGTGTAGCTTTCGTTGCTACGTACGTAGGGGTAGCCTTCCAGGAACACGGCGTTGTAGTAGTAGGAATCCAGGGTGTCTTCCTTGGCGTCGGTACTCCAGTTGAAAATTCCGCCCAACTTGCCCCCTGCGGCAATCCGTGCGCCTGTGAGGGGGCTCTGGACAGACCCGTAAAGGTTCAGGTCCACCTGGTGGATGTTGAAATTCATGTAACGGGGCTTGATGGAGCCGCTTTCGGTGACGTAGAAGCTTTCGGCGAAGGTGCCTGGCCTGTACAGGTCGCTGTTGGAATACTGGTAAGTGACGACGGCTCCGTTCCCCTGGCCGCTGATTCCCGAACCGTCTTCGCCTTCGTGGTCGCTGTACAGTCCGAAGGTGGCGAGGGCGCTTATCCGCTTGTGGTAAGTCCAGGAAAAATCGTCTTCGTACAGGTTGAAATCCGCCCAGTCGTAGCCCAGGGCCACCTGCAATGTGTCAATGGACTTGAACAGGCTGTAGCCAGCCATGCCCGCCACGGCCTGCTGGGAAATGGCGTAGTGGTTGAACCCGAGGGAGTCTCCGCCGTGGGCGCGCACGTCTTCGTAGCGGACGGTATCCCTGCTGGTGTAGTTGGCGTAGCTGTAGTTGATCCCCAGGTCAAGAGGTGTGCTCCTGTTGAGCCAGCTTACAAAGAATTCTTTTTCTTGCTCGGGATTCAGGCCGTCGGCATTGATGTAGTCGATGCCTTTGCCCAACTCTAGCAGTAGTCCCAGCTGCACGACGTTTTTCTTGAGAGGATCGCTAAGGAGTGCCAGGAGCCCGAGCTTTGCTTTGCGTTGGCCTTCGCCGAATACGGTCAGGTCTGGGGCGTTTTCGTTGAAACTCAGGAGCGGCACGAACAGCGGTATAAAGGGGATGGGATGGTAGTCCTGTTCGCCTCCGGCCAGCTCCCGCGACTCCAGAGGGGTGAACTTCTTTTCGGGCCTCAGGGGGCTTCCGCGCAGCACGATGGGAGCGGGCGCTTTTTGCGCGGAGTCGGCGGCTTGTGCGCCGGCCTGCGACTGTGCAATTTGAGCGCCGGTCAGGGAACTTGCCGCCACCTTGACCTTTAGGGTGTCCCGCATTTCAATCTGGATTGTGCTGTCCCGTTCGGCAAGGACCGCTTCTGGCGTGCACAGGCTATCTTCGGGCGGGCATGCGCTCCAGAGGGTGTCCGGCACGGTGACGGTAGAGTCCCGATAGGTCACGACGATACTGTCAACGGTCACGCTATCCGGACCCGCATCGCGGTAGGGCAGTTTGTAAAGGGAAAATCCGTCCTGGTCGTATTGCGTAAAGTACAGCGTGTCATGCCCGAGGGCCGGGGTGAAGGCGCCACCCACTACGTTGGTAAGGGGCCGCTCCGCCCCGGTGGTAAGATCCTTTTCTATCAGGTTGAAAATGCCGTTCCGGTTGCTGGCGAATACAATCTTTTCGTTGGAGAGCCAGTTGCCGTCCCGTTCGTCAAAGAGGGTGTCGCTTACGGTCTTGAAATTCTTTCCGTCACTGTCGATGAAGGCAAGTCCACGGTGCACGTCGTCAAAAAATCCGAAGAGA
>Ga0247609_10007253_pt1 | contig 10576 bp, 6 predicted proteins | sample 172DNAGHGlowgp2_FD_193487 | JGI IMG/M metagenome (GOLD analysis project Ga0247609, IMG submission 193487) | Sheep rumen microbial communities from Palmerston North, Manawatu-Wanganui, New Zealand - 1728 DNA GHGlow gp2 | ecosystem: Host-associated > Mammals > Digestive system > Stomach > Rumen ...
CAAACAGGATGGCAGCGCGCACCTTCGGGGCCATGCTGCCTTCGGTGAAATGGCCTTCAGCCAGATATTGCTTGGCCTCGGCAACCGTGATTGTGTCCAAAGCCTTCTCGTTTTCCTTGCGGAAATTAATGTACACCTTCGGCACGTCGGTGAGGATGTAGAACTCGTCGGCATGGATGTTGATGGCGGTCATGGCCGAAGCCAAATCCTTGTCGATGACGGCCTCAACGCCACCCAAACTACCGTCAGCCTTCTCAACGACCGGGATGCCGCCACCGCCCACGGTGATGACCACGTTGCCCTGCTCGGCCAACTGTTTCACCAACTCAACATTCTGAATGGCAATAGGTTTCGGCGAAGCCACAACCTTGCGCCAACCGCGTCCCTTGGGGTCTTCCTTATAAATGGCGCCCGTCTCTTCAGCATACTTTTCGGCTTGTTCCTTCGTGTAGTACGGGCCAACAGGTTTGGTCGGGTTTTGGAACATCGGGTCGTCCTTGTCGACAACGACTTGCGTCACCAGCGTGACCACGTTGCGCTTCATGCCTTCCCTGGCCAAGGTCTTGCCCAAGCCCATCTCAATCATGAAGCCGATAAGGCCTTGCGTTTCGGCCACACAGAAGTCGATAGGCATACCCGGCACGCCAAACTGGTGACTGCCAGCCTCATGTTGCAGCATAACGTTGCCCACTTGTGGGCCGTTGCCGTGACCAATGACCAAATTGTAATCGTTCTTGAGGAAAGGCAACAGTGACTGGCACGTCGCGGTGACGTTTTCCATCTGCTCCTTGTAAGTTCCCTTTTGTCCGCCTCTGAGTAATGCGTTTCCACCAAAGGCGATGACTGCTAATTTCTTCATTATTCGTTATTTATGATTTCGGATTTTAAGATTGTTTTTACTACAGATTTCACGGATTTAACGGATTATCAGATGCAAATTTTGTTGCTTCGCAGCAGATTACACAAATTATCCGAGCAACTCTCAATTATCAACTACTTTCTCTGATAGCTCACCGTATATCCAGCCTGCTCAAGCACCAGTTGTTTTTCGTCGACTTTCACGATGTTCATCGTATCGACGAAGTCGTGCGGGTTGGTGCCCGTGTATGTGCCTTTGAACAGAATCATGTCGCCAACTTGTTCCCAACTTTTGAACTCGGCGTGGCCCATATTAATCGATACGATTTCGCCATTTTCGAGCAAAGTGAATCCCTTTTCGGGCAAAATGCCGTCTTCGGCAGCCGGTTCAACCCATGTTCCGACCAACGACGGGCGCGAGCAAGAAGCGAAAATCAAACCGACGATTCCGCATAAAGCAATAATTCTCAAACGTTTAACCATTTTTACTCTCGTTTTGATTTGGAGCGGCAAAGGTAGCAATATTTCCTTTATACCCTACGTTTTCAATGAATTTTTCCCTAAAAGCGAGAAAGAACCTCACACCACCGCCTCGAAAATCCGCTTGCCGTCCACTTCAACCCATTGCGGCTCGGCATGGCTTTTGTTTTTCGAGAAGTCGAAAGTCAGGAGAAAGCCTTCGTCCTTGCCACGGATAGCCAAATACTCAGAAAGCTGCTCGCGGCCCGTCTGCTCGTATTTGTCGCCTCGCCAAATCTTCAGCTCCACGATGAACTCCTGTTTGCCGTAAGTCACCACCAAATCCATGCGGCGATTGTCGCGCGTCTGCGGCTCAACGTAATAGAAACCCACACCATTGATAATGGGTTTCAAGAAGGTAAGGAATAGCAGCCTGCCCTCCTTTTCGAGAAAAGCATCTGTGCTCTCGCGGTATTCCTCGTGCATCAGTTCGGCGAAACGCTCCACGACGTATTCCATGTTGAGCTGGCCGTTTTGGATATAATTTGATTGGAAAGGCATCAGCCTATCTTGATTCTTAATAGCATAATCTACTGTAAAATAAAGGAATAGCGCTTCCTCAAAAACAAGATTGTGAATCGCCACCCGTCCATTTTTGTTCTTTATATATGAGAATAGATTGCCCAAACTCACCATTGGGTTGAGCAAGGAAAAGGCAAAAGAAGCTCCATTCACAGAAACGGAATACATGAAATCGCGAAACTCAGGATAGTTCTCAAGGTTCTTGGAAAGGTCATCCATCAAGGTATTATTCCCTTGCACAATGATTTTGACCGCCTTAACAATGCCTTCTTCCGTCCAATCGCGGTCAAGCTGCTCGTCGATGAGTTTGCAGATGGCGCTCACGAGGTAAGGGTAGCCAGAGGTGTATTTGTAAATCTCCTCGCCCGTCGCCTTGAGGTCCATGCCTGTATGAATGTCGTTCTCATATTCCGTGAGCATTTGGGTGATTTCCTCGGGATGAAAGGTCATGTCAACGTTAAAATCGGCAGCAATGTTCCACGGTGAATTATATTTACGCTCCGCGTCGGGACGCAACTTCAGCTTGAGGTTCTTCACGTCATAAACGCCTGCAAGGACAACGCTGTGGAATGTAGAGTTCATGCCTCGTTTGTTACGTTGAAGGTACATTTCGCGCAACATGCCTATGAAACTTAGGAAAAGCTGGTTGTCACACCCCTTGTCCACTTCGTCGATAAGCAACAAGACAGGCTTACGTGAAGCCATGCAAAACTCGCTGATCAGCCGCGAAAGACCTTCCATATCCTTAGGCGAAGCCTTGTCCAAAAGGGCCATCAACGACTCGTCAGCCTTCGAATACCACAGGACTTCCTTCATCAAGGAAACAAACAGCCGAGCGAACGCTTCCTCACTCTGGAATGGGCTTTCGCCAACACCCTCGAAGCTGGTGTCAATCACCAAATATCGGTCAGACAGCTTACGCCAAATCGCGTCCAACATGGTCGTCTTGCCATACTGTCGTGCGCGGTTGATGGTGAAATAGTTTGCGCCATCTATCAGTCGCTCAACGGCTTGAAACCGCGAGGCTGTGTCTACCATGTAATGTCTTTCGGGATCGCAGCTACCTGTAACGTTGAAGCTTTTCATCTGATTCAAAAGTTGTTTCAAGGTGCAAATTTAGCGAAATTTTATATGCTGCCCCAAAATCACCTCATCTTTTTCACCAGCCGCTCCAATTCGCCTATCCATAGGATGACCGAAGTGCCACCGATGATGATCAGCCAATCCACAGGCTTCAACGGGACGACGTTGAACATCTCGCCACCGAGGTTGACAATCAGGATTTGGCCGATGAATATGATGAGCAAGGTGAAGCCAAAACCATGACGCACATCCTTGTCTAACAGACCCTTCAATGCAGAACCTTTGGAGCGATATGCCTTGGCGTTGAAGATGTTCCAGAACTGCATGAACACGAAGATGGTGAAGAGCATGGAAAGCTCGTATGGTGTGACACCATTATGCACATGCTTGAAATTAAAGAAGTTACCTAAATAATCGCGGAGCGAAAAGTCGGCGAGGGACTGCACGTCGCAATGTCCGAAATACTGCATGAAGCCGAACAGAATCACGACGAAAAGCAACCCGATGCCCAAGATGCGCGCAGCCATGTCTTTGTTGATGATGAAGGCTTTGCGCGAGCGTGGCTTGGCTTTCATCACTTCCGCATCGGGCGGCAACGATGCCAGGGCCAAAGCCGCGAAAGTGTCCATAATCAGGTTGATCCACAGCATTTGCGTGACCGTGAGCGGCGACGTGGTGCCGAGCATGGCGCCAATCAAAACGATAAGGCAAGCCGCCACGTTGATGGTCATTTGGAAGAGGATAAAGCGCTGGATATTAAGATATAACGACCTTCCCCAAGTAACCGCACGGGCAATGCTCTTGAACGAATTGTCAAGGATGGTGATGTCGGAGGCTTCCTTGGCCACAGTGGTGCCATCGCCCATCGAAAGACCTATGTGGGCTGCATTGAGGGCTGGCGCGTCGTTGGTGCCATCGCCCGTGACGGCCACCACTTCGCCCTTTTCTTGCAGTAGCCTCACGAGGCGTTCCTTGTCGGCAGGCCGTGCCCGAGACATAATTTTCAGGTCGCCGATGCGGTCGCGAAGCTCGTCGTCGGTCATCAGGTTGAAGTCCTTACCTGTAATCATCTGACGCTCAGGGTCGTCATTCTCAGTCCAAAGGCCAATTTGTCGACCTATCTCACGGGCCGTGCCTGGCGTGTCGCCCGTCACAATCTTGATGTCGATGCCGGCATTGAGACAGTCTTGCACCGAGTCGGACACATCGTCGCGAATCGGGTCGATGATACCTGTGATGCCCAAGAAACACAGGTCCTCGCGTTGCAGCTTTCCATTATCGAAAATGTGCTCCACTTCCTCATCGGTAATATATTTGTAGGCAAAGCCCAAAGTCCGCAACGCCTTGTTTTGATATTCCACGAGCAGTCGCTCGACCTCTTCGCGCACCGTTTCAATATCCTTGTAGCCTTCCGTCGTCAGCACCTCGGTACAACGCTTCATCATGTACTCAGGCGCACCTTTCACATAAAGGATGTTGCAATTGTGTTCTGCGTTTTTCACGACAGTGGCCATGTACTTATAGCGCGTCGTAAACGGCAGTTGCTTGACAATCACACCCTTGTCGCGAATTAAGGCAAAATCCACGTTATTATCGAACAGCCAAAGCAGCAAAGCGCCTTCGGTGGGATTGCCGACGACTTTCACCTTTTGTTTATCACTGTAATTCAGGAAGGCCGTCGAGTTGAGTGCGATGCCTTCTTTCATCAGCCGTCCAGCTTCAGAGTCATCAAGCTGTTCGTCATGGAGGCCAAAAATGCAACTCGTACCAAGGCTCATCTGGTTTTTGGTCAGCGTTCCGGTTTTGTCCGAACAAATCACCGTGGCAGCACCCATCGTTTCGCAAGCGTGCATTTTGCGCACCAAATTGTTGGTCTCCAACATGCGTTTCATGCTCAACGCCAAGCTCAACGTAACGCTCATCGGCAGGCCTTCGGGTACGGCCACCACAATCAGCGTGACCGCTATCATCAGCGTGTTGAGCGTGTACCTTGCGAAGTCCATCCAATGTATCGGTTCACCATCCAAGTCAATGAAATACATCAACATACGCAGGCCAACGATAAGTCCGGCAATGACATAACTCGCCACCGTGATGCCATGGCCCAAGCGGTCAAGTTGCTCATTGAGAGGCGTTTTCACCTTATTGTCGATTTGCGCTCCTTGAAACACCTTGCCCCATTCAGTAGCGTCGCCCACTTTCTCAACCACAAACACGCCATGACCTTCCATCACCGTACTGCCGCGACAGACATAATTGGACGGATAGGTGGCATCCTCCTTGAACTCGTCTTTTGCCGTTGTCTTGCTGCACGAAGGCTCGCCCGTCAGGTCCGACTCGTTTACGCGCATCGAGATGGCTTCTTTCAGTTCGCCGTCGGCAGGCACTTCGTCACCCGTGTTCAGCACCACTGTATCGCCCACCACAATGTCCTTACGCTCAACACGTTGGATTAATCCATCGCGGTAAACCGTCACCATTTGTTCGTCCTCGGTTTGGTTCAAAATCTCAAACTTCTTATTGGCACTCAGCTCGAAAACAAATCCCACTGTCGTGGCCAACATCACGGCGATGAAAATGCCCAAAGGTTCGAGCAAAACCGACAGACCTTCGGCACCTGTGAACAACTGATACAACGACACAGCCACGGATAGCAACAAAGCTATCAACAAGATGCGAATAATCGGGTCGGAAAATTTCTCTAAAAACTGCTTCCAAATCGGTTCCTTTTCAGGCGGAGTCAACACATTGTCGCCATACTTCAATCGGCTCGCTTCCACCTCTTTTTGCGTCAGGCCATTCCTATAATCTCTTGCCATTTTTTATACCTTTCAAAGTTTTGCTTATTTTTGCAAATGAAAAAACGGGGCAAAAATACGACCTCACAAACAAACAGAAACAGGTTGCAAGGTTGCAACCCAAAATTCTTTCGTAAAACAATGAAATTCAGGGAAAACCATAAAACAGCAGTGGCAAAAGTTCTTTCAGACCTCGTGCAGTGCGACGGCATCGTCAACCAAGGTGAAATCGACTTTTTACAACAGATTTACAGCGTTTTACGAATCAATTCAGCCAGTCGGCAAAAGGCAACCGCCCTGTCACTTTCTGAAGCCGTCAACATGCTGCGCAGCCTCGACCAATCCGAGAAAAAACTGCTTTTGTTCGCATTTCAGCAACTTTCGCTGGCCGACACTTCCATCGACCCCACTGAATCGCTGCTCATCACGGCGCTGCTCCTTTCCATCGACATCGACCTGCCCGAAACGCAAGGCCTGAAAGCGCATTTCGTATCCATTCCCAACCTCAACTTCGACACCCGCAACGCTGTGCTTTACGTTGAGCCGGAATACGACAAAGCCATCAACGATGCCATTATGTCCGACTACGAAGTCATTCTCAAACTCCTGAAAACCAGCCATCGTGATTTCTTTTACCTGCCCAAAGAACTTGCCGACCTGCAAGGCAAACGCAATACTTTCCGCAACACGCTCAACTACATCGAACCTACCCTTTCTGACACGCAATTGGACATCATTGACCAAGGACTCAACCAGTTGGACAGCGTTTTCTTCTCCAAAGAGATTTTTCTCAATTATCTCAACACCAGTGGATTAACCATCAACAAGCCCGCGTTTTTCTTCAAAATCGGCAATCAGAAGCCAGGAATCCACCAAGACTTTCTCATCCTCGAGATCAACGACGACCCGTTGACCACATTGAAACGCATTTTCAGCCTCAACAAACGCATCGCCAAACTTCATCCTAAAAACTTGACTCTCAAAGAAAAACGTTATTTGGAAAAAGTTACCATGAAGTCTGGTGTAACCAAGAAAGACGAGCTGAACTACACTGGATTCCACAAAATCATCATCGACACCTTGCTGAAATACAATGCCACACACGATGTCAGCCGGCTGTTCATCAATACGCGGGGCGAAATCTTCCTCACCGACCGCAACAACACCGAAGTGAAAATGCCCACGCTGAGCAAAGCCCTGTATATCTTGATATTACTTGAAGAAAAAGGCATCCCTCTCGCCTATCTCAACGACTATAAGCCGAGGCTTTTCAGGATTTACCGCCAAATTTCGACCTACGACGACGACCTGTTGCTCCACCAAGCCATTGAAAACCTGACCGACTTCGTTGGTTCAACGATGAACGCCACCCTATCGCGCACCAAGAAAGCCTTCACGAGCATTTTGGGCGAAGCCGCCACACCTTATTTAATAATAGGCGAAAAAGGTGGACGGCGCACCATCCACCTTGAACGTAGCCTTGTGGTCTTCGAGGACCGACAAGTTTTTGATTAAACCTTTTTGACAGCATATCAAGTCTTTCCGCCCAGGGATACGCTCCCTCGTTCCTCGGTCGGCATGACATGGGCAGAAAGTCGGGCACAACTGTGCCTACAAACAAAAGCCTCCCATGTCATTTCGAGGCCACAAGCCAAAAAAATCTATGGGAGGCTTTTCAGTTTAAGCAAAGTCTTTCCGCCCAGGGATACGCTCCCTCGTTCCTCGGTCGGCATGACATGGGCAGAAAGTCGGGCACAACTGTGCCTACAAAAAAAGCCTCCCATGTCATTTCGAGGCCACAAGCCAAAAAAATCTATGGGAGGCTTTTCAGTTTAAGCAATTCGTCCTTCCAAAAGGAACGTCACATCGGAATTCGGGTCAATCTCAACCGTCTCCTTGCCATAGCGCATGACGACCATCTTCTTGCCACCTTTAAGCAGCATTTTCCCATCGACGACCCACAAAGCCGTGGCCTCGCGCAAACCGACCACAGTAACATCTTGGTTGACAGCCAAATACTCATTGATACGATCTTGACGTGTCTCACCGCCATGCTTAATCATCTTGTCGATTTCGGGATGCGGATCAAGATAGTGCGGGTTGATTTGGAACGGCACCAAATTGAGGCAGCGGAACGAAGCGGGTTGCACGATAGGCATATCGTTAGTAGTGCAAAGCGTTGGGCAAGCCACGTTGGAACCGGCGCTCCAACCCATGTAAGGCACACCAGCCATAGCACGTTCGCGAATGGCATCCATCAGGCCATAACGATGCATTTCAGCCACCAAATGGAAGGTGTTGCCACCGCCCACCACGATGCAGTCGGCCTCATTGACGGCCTTCACCTTGTCGTCGAAATGATGCACCGAAGTGAAGTTTTCGAGACCGAATTTCGTGCGGAACACGTTGCGCACCTTCGCCTCGTAGGCATCATAGCTGTCGGGATAAACCATGCCGCCAATGTTGACGCCCGCGAAGGGCACGAAGACGATGCGGCTGTCCTTGGTGATATGGTTCTGCAAGCAGAAAAGCTCGATTTGGGTCGAAGCCCAGGCCAAATAATTCTCGCCAAAATTGGTCGAATTGCTGATCAGTAGTAATCTCATAGCGTAAAATGTTAGGTTGTTGACGGGGGCAAAGATAGAAAAAAACGCAAAACGCCAAGCAAAAAAGAACAAATCTTGGAATCAAGCTCTATTTTATACATAAATTATTCATTTATCTATCAACGAATTGCAGCAAAAGAAGAAATTTTTTGCGATTTTTTGTTGCCATGAATAAAAAAAGCAGTACTTTTGCAGCGTCAAAAGCGACTGGACTAGTAGCTTAATTGGATAGAGCTTCTGACTACGGATCAGAGGGTTGGGGGTTCGAGTCCCTCCTAGTTCACAAAGGTTCCCCAAAAAGAACCTTTTTTTGGCCCATTCGACTAGCGGTTAGGTCGTAAGTTTCTCACACTTAAAACAGCGGTTCGATTCCGCTATGGGCTACAGAATTAAGCCGTAACTTGCTGAAAAACAGGTTGCGGCTTTTTTCTTGCCCAAGATTTTCCCTATCTGTCCAATACTGCGTCAACCAGTTTGATTTTTTTCGTATCTTTGCGGGCAAAACGAGAAGTCATGTTTCAGAAAATCAAACGCTTCAAAGACCGGCATCCTTTCACCTCGCTGATGCTGGTGGCCATAGCGGTGCGCATCATTGTGGTGATTTGCGTCCCTGGCTTTGGCTCCAACCGCGAGTTGCAACACCCCACCCTGCTCGTCGCCTTCCTCGATTTAGTCAAAGGCAAGCTGGGCATCGGCGAAAGCCAAGCCATGATGCTGCTCAGCCGTTCGCTTTATGCCACCGTGTCATTGTTCACGGTTTCAATGATTTACCGTATTGCCGACCTCAGTTCCAACAAGCAGAACGCTTGGCTGATGGGGCTGTTTCCTGCCTTTTGCTGCGTGATGCCCGCCTTCGGCATCATCGAAAACGCCAGCGCTTTCTTGGGTTTGCCTTTGGTGCTTTACGGCTGCAACGTGGTGCTGCGGCAGGAGGTGCTGCGGCAGGCCAACTTCACCGAAAACGTACACCGCACCTCATTCCTCATCGCAGGATTGATGCTCGGTTTCGGTGTGTGCGTTTGGTACGAGAGCGTCTTTATCCTCTTCACGACATTGGTCATTCTCTGTATGCGTCGCAACTACAAAGGTGCCTTGATGACGCTTTTGGGCACAATGATTTCCATCACCTTCGCGGGATTGCTATTGTTTGCATTTAGCGTCAACCCGCTGAAATACATTCAATTATGACCAAAGAAGAAGCCCGTTTGCGCATCGCCGCCCTCAGCGACGAATTGGAGCAGCACAACTATAATTATTACATCCTCGCCAAGCCGACCATCAGCGACTATGAGTTTGACATGAAACTCGAAGAGCTGGCGCGTTTGGAAAAGGAGTTTCCCGAGTTCCTCTCCCCTGCCTCGCCTACCCAGCGCGTAGGTGGCGGCGTCACCAAGGAATTCAAGAGCGTGAAGCACCGTTATCCTATGCTTTCGTTGGCCAACAGCTACAGCCGCGAGGAGATTGCCGACTTTATCAACCGAATCAAAAAGACTGTCAATGAAGAAGTTGAGTTTTGCTGTGAACTGAAATTCGACGGACTCAGCATCAGCCTGCAATATGAACAAGGTGTGCTCGTCCGCGCCGTCACCCGTGGCGACGGCACCCAAGGCGACGACGTGACCACCAACGTAAAGACCATCCACGCCGTGCCGCTCAAGCTCCACGGCGATTTCCCCGACTTCTTCGAGATGCGCGGCGAAATCGTGATGCCTTTCGAGAGTTTCAACCGACTCAACGAAGCCCGTGCCGAGGCTGGCGACGACCTTTTTGCCAACCCGCGCAACGCCGCTGCGGGAACGCTTAAATTGCAGGACAGCAAGGAAGTGGCCCGTCGCAAACTCGACAACTACTGCTATTACATGATGATGGACGGCCTCGAAGACCACTACCAGACGCACTACCAAAGCCTGCAAGCCGCCCGCAAGTGGGGCTTCAACATCTCCAACTTCACGGCCCTCTGCAAGACCATCGACGAAATCTTTGAGTTCATCGACTATTGGGACGTGAAACGCCACGAACTGCCTTTTGCCATTGATGGTATTGTGTTGAAAGTCAACAGCTATGCACAGCAGCAGGCTTTAGGCTTCACGGCCAAGTCGCCAAAATGGGCCATTGCCTACAAGTTCAAGGCCGAGGAAGTGGAAACCGAGTTGCAAAGCGTTGATTTCCAAGTGGGACGACACGGAACGA
>Ga0247609_10007255_pt1 | contig 10574 bp, 14 predicted proteins | sample 172DNAGHGlowgp2_FD_193487 | JGI IMG/M metagenome (GOLD analysis project Ga0247609, IMG submission 193487) | Sheep rumen microbial communities from Palmerston North, Manawatu-Wanganui, New Zealand - 1728 DNA GHGlow gp2 | ecosystem: Host-associated > Mammals > Digestive system > Stomach > Rumen ...
CCTGCCATATTCCTTTATCCAGATTGTACTCCTTTGGAGTTGTTACGAAACTATATACCAGCGTGTCACTCGGGCATTTGCCAAGTGAGCCAGCCCATGAATAACTGTGCTTGCTCATATACTTGACTTCGTGCCAAGTCGTCGCCGACACTGGAACGGCACAGACATGAGCACCACCACGGGCATAATCTCGAACGATGAGAAAGTAGTGGGAATGACCGTGGACGGTCCTTGTCTCCATTCCCTTCACATCTGCGTCGGAGATGTTCATCACGATGTCTTCATGATGTAAGCGTTTACCCTTGTCGCTGCAAGAGCAGCATAGTGCCGCCGCCAATAGCAGCAGCACCATGATTATATCTTCTCTTTTCATTTATGCAAGATTTTATTTATCGTGATATACTGTTTGCAATCCTCAAAAGCCTGAAAGATGCCAGTTGTTGCTTTGACCTCCCAGATAGTGAAGGCGTTGAGAGATCCCACACCGCGCCACAAGCGGTCAAATATAGCGTTGTCTTCCATCCGCTGCACCATGCCATACGCACCAGTGGTTGTCTCGCCATAGCCTTCTAAGACTTGTGCCAGCTTAGTACGAATCTCATTCCTTTTTCCGTAGTCGTCACCAGACTTATCGAAGATGGTGCAGGAGATAGTCTCCTTTAAAGCAAAATTCTTTGCTGCAAAGGGATAAGGAATTTTTTGATCATCTCGCCGCCATGCAATTTGCACCGACGAGTCAAGACTATTTAAATATGAGACTATCTCTTCAACATTACGGGCATAGACATTCGCAACAACCCAGCCACGAATGTCTTTTAGCACAAACTTCTTCATCGCTGAATGTTTAGAGCGCGTTTGTACACTTCCTTCGTGCTTGCAGCACTGAAGGCAATCACTTCTCTCTGCGGCGTCACCATACAGATGCGCTCGCCGCGTCCGCCTTTGATGCGTGGACGCTTTGATGTTTTCTGTTCCATATTATAAGTTTTTTAGAAGGGCGGGCAAATCTTCCTCAACCCAATCATCAATAGGCTTATTGTTCATATCTCTCTTTCTTAGCGTGCAGTCGAACACGGGTGGAAACAGCGGTGTCCAGCCAACGCGCTTTACGCTGATGTGGTACATTGTCTTGTACTCGCCAGCGGTTACGTCATACATCACCCCTTCACAAAAGGTGTTAAGATGATGTTCCTTAATAAACTTCGCCATATTATTTCAGTCTCGCTGCATCAATGTCCAAAACCGTCTCACCACGATAGTTGAACACATTGATATTCAGTTCCAACCCCACTTCGATGGCTTCACGAACCGTTGAATATTCGCCAACGATGCCTAAAAAGCTGTCAGCGGCGACATAGTTCTTGTTGTCGCCACAATTCTCGCCACCATAGGTAGCCAAATAGTCACCGTACAACATAGTGTCGTTGGTCAGTTTGACAGCAATGTCGTCGGTCTCACACTCACGGAAGCCGTATGCCTCCATGTGTGCGATTAACGCTGCCACGTCCGTTGCGGTGTGTGCTGGTGGCAGGCAGAAAGTTATCTCCTCGGCTGCGTCGATAGCATCGACGAACAGGATAGTGTCGCGGTGCTTGCGGATTTGCTCCGCAACTTTAAAAAGTTTTGTTCTCATGATTTGATTAGTTTTATTGTTAATCTATGTCTTCAGTGTACCCGCAATCAGAGCAGCCACACTCGTTTGTATTCACTTCGACTTCGATAATCTCGCCAATAGTGAGATCTCTGTAACATATCGCCGTCGTCTTTTCCATCGGTGCATTACACTGAGGGCACCACTTTACAAAGGTTCGCTTCGTGTCAACACATCTGTAGCGAGGGTCGTTGTCGTATTTTTCAGTGCCCTCCACATCGTCGTGGTTATTTTCCCACTCTATATAACCGCACTCTGAGCACATGACATCTGGTGAGGTCAGTGCCACTTTAATGACCTCACCAGTTAGGTGGTTACGAAAATATCTGGCGGTCAGTGCCTCCAGAGCACCGCCGCAATTCGGGCATTTGCCGACATTAGGGTAGTCGTAGCCCACGCCTGTTAGGTTCGGATTTTTGAACCACTTAGTGCAGAAGTAATCTGCACTGTATTCGATTTTGTTGTACGTCATAATCGTAAGATTTTATTGTTTTGATTATTAGTCGCGATACTCGTTCCACATCACCGCATAGTCTTTACGGTCCGGTGTCTCCAGACCGTGTTCAACACACACGCCATTATTGAAATCGTACATTCTGTATCCTGCTGTACAGAATACGCCTGCATAATTAAAGAAATATCTTTTCCTCTCTGGCAAGGGAAGCTCCACCAGATGACGAAAACAATCTTTCGCCATTTCAATAAAGAAGAACCCATTATCAAGCGATATGCCGTGGAAGAAAACTTCGTTCCACCACAGCATAGAATCTTCGTCCTCATTGTGGGGAACGAGGGATATGCCCTCGATGCCTTTTAATTCTGCACTCAATCCGTTGCGCCAACCCTTCGCCACCTTCTTGCAGGTGATGAAGTCTGCTTTTGTTGCACGGCGCAATACCTTCGCCATCAGGCTAATTTCTTTCTTTGTTTTCATTTTTCTTGTCTTTTATGGATTATTGTTATTGCTCCCCGCCACGGATTCGAACCGCACCACCGCACCAAGCACGGGGATATTGGCGGCGTTTCTGTTGCCAAGTACACCGCAAAACTCCGCCATGTTATTTGCGTACAAATCCCGGAACCGATACAATACGACCCTCATTGCGGATGCAATCAGGATGCCCGGTAGCAGGGGCGATAAGGTCAGCACGGTCACTCGCCGCCAAAACCATCGCCGACACAATTAACAGAACACCATCTTCAGGCTCTGGCAGTCCTTCGACCTCACCATACTCGACGCGGCAAACGCCGTCCGCGTCAAAGTCAGTGAAGGTTGACGATACACGCGCCAATCCTACAGATGGGTAAGACTGACCATTGTTAAGATTGATAGTGTGCGGAGTGTAATTCTTTATTGTTGTCATAGTCGTATACGCTTCACCTATACAGCGTTAGGTTCAAAATTATTCGGCAATATCGCCGTTTGTTCCGTGTCAGGGACTCGTCCCCAATATAGCGAGTATCGCCACGGTTTATATTTAGCGTGGCTGACGCGCCAGTGTTGGACGCATCACCACAGACTTGTCTGAAAGCAACGCCAAGTCGTACGCCGCCTCCCTCGAAACAAAGCGAAGGTAATCCTTTGCTTTCAAAGTCACCTTCACCGTTGACCCTCCAATGAGGGCGAACTCCACGTCAACATGCTTTCCGCCGTTGACATATTTATGGTTCAGCACGGATTCAGGATAAACGGCGCACTTCGCCACCGTCTTGACCTCGCCACCGTTGGCAGCGAATGAGTTGTTAGCACACATGATGATAGATACGAATAGAATTGCAATAAACTTTTTCATTTTTTTCTTTGATATTTAATTGTTAATTATTTCAGATATACTTCAGCAGCCACAGAAAGCAACCGCCATAATAAACAGCACCACGCTTGATCCAAGTGTGGCGACGATTGCTTCGTCTGGGCGTTCCTCGCCCTCGGCGGTTGTGTCGATGATTACCCCGCCAAAGACGAGGAATAGCACCGCCAGCACAAAACAGAATATGCTCATATTAGTTGTTATTGGCGTTTACATGTATTTCAGCACTGGCACGTTGTTTAGTGCCAAGTCCACGATGCACCCGAATCCGTCAGTTACGAAACTGGCATTGCTCGGCATCAAAGTGTCCTGCAACCCGCCAGTGTACGGGTTGGGAGTGTTCGCCCACTTGATGAACTGCTGAACCTCACCAAGTGTTGCACCTGTTACGGCGCACAAATCTTTCTCTAATCGTGTCATGATGCTCAGTTATTGATATTAAGTTCGGTTACATAAAGCAATGCCATGAATGCGCAGAACATCACGAACATGCCGCCCATGACGATGTACACGCATATATCTGCCTGCTTGTAAGATTTTTCGGTCTCGCCATCAGACAAGCCGAAGCCCATCGCAAAGATGGTGACGAGCATCGCCACCAAGACGATGATAAAAAGGATCGTTTTCATATTCTTGCAATTTTATGGATTAGCCACGGCGATGATAACGGCGTGGGCATGGTTTAGGTTCACGGTTCTTGTCGTAGAACGAACGTGGTTCGCCTACATGGGTGCGTACTTCCTCACCAGTGAGGCAATAGTATGGGCGCACGAAGTCCTCCTCCTTGCGAGGCTTCCACACTGTGCCAGACGTGCATTTGTGCATATTGTGACGGAAGCCTTCGCCCTCTACGTCGATGAGGGTCAGAGTCTCGCCGTCGTAATAATAACACGCTGCATTATTTTTGATGCAGGCAGCGTGAACACCTGCACGACCCAACGCCCAATTTTCGGGTGCTGGGATTGGGGCGCAATACTCCCCACCGATGAGGTAGTAACCTCTGCGACAAGGTACGTCAGCAACGGCGCACTTCTTCACAAATCTTTTCTTATCCATATAGTTGTTATTTTTGTTTAGTGCCGTGTGGGGACTCGTCCCCAATATAGCGAGTATCGCCACGGCTATGATGTTAGGCAGGGAGAGCCACTGCCTCCTGCACTGGCTGTTCTGCTTCTGCGGTTGCAGTCTTCTCCTCCGTGCGCTTGTTGCGCACATCTGCAATTATTTCAGCAGATTTGAGGATTGCCTGCATAGATTCATTAGCAGTTTGATTCTCTATTGCGCCACGAGTTGCGCTATTTCCATTTGCCCACTCCAAAAGACGTGCCTTTGTAGGCAAGAAGCCTAATTTGCTGAATATGCAGCCCGAAGTATTGACGATTTGACAAGAGCCGTCGAGGGCTACGAATACGATACGGTCGGGTGCGGTGTTCTTGATTTTACACTGTACGTCTGCCGTTGTTAGCCCTACACGGAAGGCTTCTCCCTGTATGGCGAGGCGTATAAACGCCTTCCACGCTTTGAGGGCATGATTACCTCCCAAGGTTGGGCGGGCACTTGTGGCGGTGCTGATAGCGGTTACTTTGTAACCTGATGGAGAGTAATACCATAGCTGCACACCTGCTCCCAAAGTGCAGGCGATTTCAGTTGTGCAAAACTCTACCTTTGTGTAGTTTACGACTCCGTTTAGTGTTCTTACATTTGTTTCCATAATTCTAAAAGTTTAAAATGTTGATAATTATTGTTATTTGTTAAGTGTTCCCGAAAGCATCTTAATTTCAAAATGTTTCACGTGAAACATTTTGCGCCTCCTCGCTTTCGGGATATAGCAAAAACCTACTGAAATTCAGTTAACTACTACTTTTTCCCGAATCGAGCCATAAGCAATAACTTTTGTACCTGCAGGCAGGTGTTGCGGTGTATTGTGCGAAAAACTTACTAACAATGCAAAAATCATATCTTTCCAAACGAAAGATATTTTAGTACGATGTTTGCGTTGCTTTCGGTTGAAGTTTTTGAATCTTCAAAGCCGTCTTGTCGTACCATTGCGCTTATTGCGCTACTCTCCAACTAACTACGATTTGCCGAAACAATACACAATCATTATGACTCGAAAAACAAATGTTTAGGAAACCGGAGCATTTGTTTTAATTTTCATACTTGCAAACTCTCACTTTGCAAGCGTTGTTCAATAAATACCTATTGTCGCTCCGCTGAGTTATCGTCGGTGTTGTTTCCCTTTGACATTGCAAAGATATAACGACTTTTTAGAATAACCAAACTTTTTTGTAAGTTTTTTTAAATTTTTTTAATTTTTTTTATAAGTTGCTGAAAATCAAGCACTTCGAAGCCTAAATTTTTTAAAGATTTTTAAATATGTTGAAAAACATAAAAAATTTTTTGGTTATTTTAAAAATTTTGTTATTCGTGTGTGTGAATTTCCCTTTATAAGGTACGCGCGCGCAGGTTATTATATATATATTCGTAGAACCTATTTCGGTTTGTTGTTTTGTTGTGGTTTGTGTTCGTTTTTTATGTTTTTTCCGTTTGGCTATATGGATAAATTAAAATAGTTGTTTTTGTACACTTTTTAAAAGTTTTTGTTTTTGTTGCTTTCTGTTTTTTGCTATCATATTAAAATATTTGAGTTTTGCAATAGTGTTTTTTATGTTTTACAACATACTTTTAGTTAAGTGCTTGATTATCAATAAGTTAGCGTTTTCTTGTCGTCCGTTCAGAAACGCTTTTTTTGCGCTTTTTATTTGTGTGTTTGTGTGTCGTTTTTGTGGGTGTTTTGTGTTAGTTAAGTTGTTGAAAGTGTTGTATTTAGGTGGGTGTATTTGTGCGAAAAATGTTTACAATTTTATTTGTGTTAAATAGAGTGTGCAAAATTGATATAGATCAAAAAATTTTAAAAATAGTGTAAAATAATTGATATAAATCAATTTTTAACTTTTTTTAATAAACAAAAATTTGTTTTTTTAAAAAATTTAATTTTGTTGAAAACTTTTTTATAATTTATTTGCATTATTACATTATTTTATTATGTAATCTGTATTTTGTCATTTTATTATATATTTCGGTTATTTTCTCAAATATAGTGTGCTTTGTCTTTTTGTTGCTTTTCTTGTACTTTATTTAATGTTATTGAATAAGTATGTATTTTGTTATTTTCATTTGTTTTTTGTTCATTTATTAAAGTGTTTGGATTCCTTATATATGTTTTCATTTTCGTTTATTTTTTGGGCTAAATCACTTTTACCTAAATAGTTGTATTTGAAACGGTTTCGGGTTAAATAGTTGTATTTTCACTTTTCGCAAAAGTGAAACTAACAGAAGACAATAAGAAAGCGTATTTTGTGATGGCTAACTAACTGAATATCAAGCACTTGCCGACGCAAAAAAAGTGTTAAAAAAAACAATAAGGGGTGCCTCGCTGGCTCGGATACCGTACATATATTTTGCCCCGGTTTTTCAAATCCGTTTTTCCGGTAAATTTTAGGCTGAGGACTCCTCAATCCCAATATCCCTTTTTTGGAATACCTCAACCCCAGTGTTAATGAGGCTTTCCAGATGTTTTGCTATAAGTTAGTCCTGGTGACTCGCCGTATATACTTTTTCCCAAATCGGAACAAGAATTTACCAAAATCGGAACTTCTGATTTTTTCCGGACCCCGGTTTTTCAAATCCGTTTTCTGAGGAAAATTGGAACTACTCATTTAAAGCCTTGTTTTAGGCGTTATTTTATCACGGGTGGTACTCTTATACCATTTTCACATTTCATCGCCTGTTTGCCCCCTCAAAATGCGTCGTGGCGCCCCGCGCTCATTTATATCAGTAGTACGCTTGCAATCCCATCAACCCTTTCGTCTGTATAATGCACACGAAACCCTTCGCCCATTATCCATCTATTCATATCGTCCACGATATGATGTCCTCGAAACTCTGCCCCTGAATGTCCACAACCATCGTTTCCAACATCCTGAGAGCACATCCGCTCATTTTAAGCCCTTTTTTAGCCCCGAAAATCACCTGAGATATGCAAACTATCACTGAGGCTAATTCATCGCCTGTTTTCCGCCTTTCTACAAGTCTGGTAGCATCTGTTACCCTGAAAGCCTCTGAGCGCATTCCAATATTTTCAGCCTATTGTTTTTACCCTTTCCCAACCTGAGAGATTTTTTCAGTGGCTTCCCGAAACATTTCTTGAACCATCTGGGGAAGCCATCAGCTGCTCTTGCCACCTTTCCCCACTCTTTCAGACAAGGCTGGGAAACCTTCAATCCTCTCTCAGCCTCTTTTAACCATTTTCCAAAACCTGAAGAAGTCTCGCTCGCCGTTCAACCCTTTCTTCCAATCCCTGAGAAAATCCCATAATCCCATTCCGTAAAATTTTTCCGGACCTGTCTGTCAAACCGTTTTTCAGGACGCTGGGAAAATGCCCTCAAAACCGTGGGACGTTCTCGTTTTCTTTTTCTTTTTCTCTTAGGGCTACAATTACAATGCTATTTCGGATTCCATTCACTACGTTCATTACATCCTCATAGATTGTAATTATAGCATCTTAGCGTTATCCATTCTTACTTTATTTCCATTCACTACGTTCATTCCAATAAAGATAAGAAATGGAGTAACGCATAATTTCTTGTAATATTCTTATATCGTTCGTTAACACTCACTCTTTTTTAATTATATTACATAAAATATAAATATATTATAAATATAAAATAATATATATAATATATATAATATATAAAAAGAAAATAAATAAAAGAAAAAGCAAGCAGGAGAAGAAAGAAAAAAGGCGCATTTTCTGCGCCCTTTCAGCAATGGATCAGCTATTTGGCGCCGCCGCCGCCGCAAAATTCGATTTTCGCCGCCGATTCCGACGATGCCGCCGCGCCAATCCGCTGATTCTCAGGATGTTAGATTTTCCGCAATTCGTCCAGCACGGGGATTATTGCCTCATCTTCGTCCCATCCGTTTTTCTCTATCTTATCCAGCATCATCTTCTCTATCTCCGTCGGCTTCTGTCTGTGTCCCCTGATGGTTCTGTTGTATGCTATCAGGTTTATCAATCCCCGTGTCGATGCCGGCGCGAAATCTATCTTCGTCCAGAAATCATCTTTGATAGGACCGGGATCCTTCATTCCAGTCAGCAGAATGTCCAGCTGTTCCTCGTCGATGTTCGTGATGTCGTATTTCTGCATGAAGGCTACTATCGCACGCTTCAGGGCTGCATATCTGCCTTTGCAGCATACGGAATTGAGATATGGCGCGTCGTCAGGATCCGGTGAAAAATGTGTCGCAATGTCGAACACGATTGCCGCAGCTCTCTCACCATCAGTAAGTTTCGCCTGTCCGCTCTTGTATGCGTTACGAATCAAATTGGCACAGCTTGCGGTATTGAATGAGCCTCTGCCGTAGCTAATATCCCCGACCAGAGTGAAGTCCGTTCCCAGCGCCTTGTTGCAGAGATTGTTCACCTGCTGGCAGCGATAGCTTACGCATTCATTCAACAGCTTCTCGCGTGTTTCCTCGTCCTCAGCCTTTTTCGCTTCAGCCAGTTTTATCTTGCTGTCATTCAGCCACTTACTCCACTGTGGATTTTCCTCTCCGTTTGCCAGATACCTTGGGTCGCGAACCTGTGTCTTGTCAACCTTGATGTACTCGATACCGTCCTCGTCGCTTGTGGCAAACTCAAAGTTAAGAGCATCCTTTAAAATCTTGGTATCCAGAAGGTTAAATGCTTTCTCATCGCCGAACCATATATCAAGCGCACTGTAGATAGCCCTCTTCCAGGTCTGCCATCTTACCCATGCGTATCTCTCAGGAATATTGTTGTCGTTATAAATTTCTTCACCCTCCTCTGGCTCAATCTCACTGTACTGTCGGTCCAGGACTGTCTGGGCATCCACGGCATTTGCAAGGTAAATCCAGCATTGACCCATGATAACCTCGGCTGCGATGCTGTCGTCGCCCTGTCTGTCTTTTTCAAAACGATCCGCTATCATCACGGCTTCATCCAGCGTAAACTCTGGCATTTTCTGTAAACCGTAATCCTCATAGATGTTCAGGAAAACTTTTTCCCCTTTCCACATGAAGTATTCGTTGCGCACATTGTCTCTCTTTTTCTGCGATGTTCCGGTGTATCTTTTGAGCGGTGCCCACAAATCATCGTCCTCAGTATCAGAGTTTTGCTTGCACTTATTGTCAGCTGCTTCCAACAAGTCATTCCAGCTGTTCTTGCCCGGTTCGAACTCGTCATATCCTTTTGGCTCTGGGGTAAACAATTTCTGGCTTACAGTCTTTTCCTGTACTGGCTCGACATCTTCAGCCTCTACAGGCAGTGTCGGTGTCTGCGCACAACCTTTCTCAATGGCTGCGGTGGTTATTTGACTCATTTGCTGTGACAGCGAATCGTAATATTGGCGCATCTCCGCACGGAGAATTGTATATGAGCCGTCGTCATCTGATTGATTGGCACGGAAGATAACAGGGTTTGCGACACGGTATTTTTGAAGCTCGTTTTTTTCGCTGTCAGACAAATCCCGTATAGAACGGTATTTCTCCGGGTCGCCGTCATATATATTGCACATCTGTCTGAGGGCTTCAACTCCCTCATCACTAAGGGAATCTATAAGCTTGCAATCCTCGCTTACATGTTCCCAGTCGATTAAATACTTGCCCTCGCTTACATACCCCAGCTTGCGCAAACGTTTAATAGCTGCACAGATAGCTGTTTTGCCAATAGGCAGGAGGTCAATGATGTTCGCGAATGTCGGAACCTGTTTATGTCCCAACTCATATTCCGCAATGCCATAGAATACGGTTACGTCATTCGGCTGACAGAATTTTACGATGCCCGCAGGCATTACAATAGAATTGATTTTTTTGTCCATAAAAATATTCGTCAAAATGTTTGGTCTTATAGCAAGACTAAGAAGTCTTATAGCAAGACTAAGAAGTCTTATAGCAAGACTAAGAAGTCTTATAGCAAGACTAAGAAGTCTTATAGCAAGACTAAGAAGTCTTATAGCAAGACTAAGAAGTCTTATAGCAAGACTAAGAAGTCTTATAGCAAGACTAAGAAGTCTTATAGCAAGACTAAGAAG
>Ga0247609_10007257_pt1 | contig 10572 bp, 6 predicted proteins | sample 172DNAGHGlowgp2_FD_193487 | JGI IMG/M metagenome (GOLD analysis project Ga0247609, IMG submission 193487) | Sheep rumen microbial communities from Palmerston North, Manawatu-Wanganui, New Zealand - 1728 DNA GHGlow gp2 | ecosystem: Host-associated > Mammals > Digestive system > Stomach > Rumen ...
TTGCCGATGATGCCCTCGTTGCGCACGCGATAGGCGGCGATGAAGGTGTGGTCGGCTTCCTCTTCACTGTCCCCGATGATGTGGTCATTGGGTCCCACGATCACCTTGCGGATGAGTGCTAGCGCCATGATGACTCCCACAACACCCAGCGGATAGGTCACCGCACATCCCAGTGCGGCACCGCTCTCGGGCTGATGGAGTTGGGCAAGTGTTTGCTGTGCAGCCGCCAGTGCGGGAGTGTTGGTTGTGGCACCGCACATGATGCCCACGGCATCGCTCAGGTTGATGCCTAATAATGGCAGCAACAAGGTGAGGACAGTGCCCACCAGCACGACCGCAAGCGCCAGCATGTTGAGCCTGAGGCCTGACTTGTGGAATGAGCCAAAGAAGCCGGGTCCCACCTGCAAACCTAACGCATAGACAAACAGCACGAGCCCGAAGTTTTGGGCATATTGCAACATCTGAGGGTCGATAGATAGACCTAGATAGCCCGCTAGAATGCCCAAAAAGAATACAAAAGCCACACCAAGCGACACACCCAGCACCTTGATTTTGCCCATCGCTAACCCGCAGGCACACAACAGGGACAAAACGACCACGGCTTGCATGGCCGAGTGGGAAAGGAATATGTCACTTAGCCATTGCATCATTGCTGGATTCTTTTAGCTTTGTGATGAGTTGTCGGGCAGCGATACACACGCGGTTCAGGGTAGATGTGGTATCCATCGCTTCCTCTAGTTGAAGGCCTTCACTGACGCCGATAGCTGCCAACAGTCCGGCTCTCTTAAAGTCAAAATCACTGTCAATGGCACCACAAATGGCGGCTACAGGAATGTTACGCTCGTGGGCAAGCTTGATGACGTGGCCGGGGCCTTTACCCATCAGTGTCTGGTTGTCTAGACGTCCTTCACCAGTGATGATTAGATCGGCGTGGTCAACAGCCTCGTCCAAGCCGTTGTGGGCAATCACATAGGGCCCTCCAGCCAGCAGCTCACAGTTGAGCAGGTGGAGCATGAGCGAGGGAATGCCTCCCGCAGCGCCACATCCCGCTGTTGTGGCGATTTCCTCGCCAACGATCTCGGCCACATGGCGCATGCCTAGTTCTAACTGCCTCACTTGTTCTGGATCGGCCCCTTTTTGCGGTGCGTAAACGTTAGCCGTGCCCCGTTCTCCGCACAGGGGGTTATCCACGTCGGCCAAAAGCGTAAAAAGGCATTCATGAACTTCGTGGGGGATTCCGGCAGTCTCGATATGGGCGATTTCTCTTAAATTAGCGCCACAAGGGAATAGATGCCGGCCATCGGCATTAAAGAATTCTACGCCCAGGGCACAAAGGATGCCCATCGCGGCGTCACAGGTCGCTGACCCGCCCATTCCTAACACGATGTGGCGGCAACCGCGCTCCAGGGCATCGCGCATCATCAACCCTGTGCCCAGCGTGGACGTGCGAAATGGGTCGCGCAGTTCATCGGGAACAAGAACCAGGCCACTGGCGGCAGCCACCTCGATAAGGGCGGTGCCGTCATCACACAGGAAATAGCGGGCATTGACTGGCGGTAATATTATGAGGGGGGCAGGCACCGATATCGACACCCATTGCCCTTGCTTGCACGCGGCAAGAACATCGGTCGTGCCATCGCCGCCATCGGCGATTGGCACAGCGCTAACAGACAGCCCTGGGTCATCGCTGAGGGCCTGCTGCACGGCATCATTGAGTTGTTGAGAAGTCGCCGAGCCCTTGAACTTATCAAACGCCAGGACGATTCTCATCAATCTACCTTAACGACGAGGAAATTGGATTTTCCCCAGAATCTTTCAGCATTCAGGATGCGCAACACCTTGACATTGCCATGCTCAGTGATTTCGTAGGAATCCTTGGGATGGTTGGTCATGAGCTGTGCCTTGTTGCTGTGCAGGGGAATCTCATTCAAGGTGCGGCGATCGGCCTTGGTGAAATAGGACATCTCAAAGTCACCTTCCAGGATCTTTGTCTTGCGCAGGAAACCTGTCTCGATGATCTTGTGTTCCTTGAGTTCCTTCTTTGAGCCGATGACGTAATAGCACGTGTTGAGGTTAGTGACCTCGTTAGTGAGTTTTTTGGATTCTTGCTCAGCGGCTTCTTTCTCCTTGGTCACATTCTTGTTGACCGTGTTGAGCGAGTCCACGCTTTGGTTCAGGCTCTTAATCTGGATGTGAGCAGCTGCCAGTTGATTGGTGAGGTCGTTGATGGTCTTCTGTTGATCGTCAAGCTGTTGCTTCATCATGGCAATCGATTTCTCCATCTTGGAATTGTAGTTGGTTGACTGCTTCAAGCGATTTTCCAGCTCAGCCAACCGCTGCTTGTGCTTGTTGATGGATTGCTGAATGAGCACGATGTCATCACGCAGCTGCTTCTTGCGGTCAGGCGTCTCGCCATTCAGGTTGTTTACCGAGATAATGTCTTCCATCTCCTTGATTTGTGCCATGCCGTCGGCGATGTCGCTCATGAGCTGCATGAGGCTGTCTTTCTCGGCGTTAGCGGTATTGATGGAGTCTTGCAATGCGGCATTAATAGAGTCCTGGCGCATGGCTTCGGCCTCAATTTGGTTACTGCGTTGACACGCAGGCATGATAGTTAATCCTACCATCAACCAAACAAAATACATAATCTTTTTCATACCTATTGAATTTTTTATTTTATAATCAATGTTTATTAAATGCTTAATAATCTTGTTATACTTTTGCTTTCTTATGTTTGAATTCAGCATACTTGTCCACTTTGGCCGTTGTGCTGGGCGGGCAGCCTGCGACAATGATGACAATCTCGCCACGTGGAGCGTTGGCGGTGAAATAGTCAACCAATTCACTGAGTGTGCCATGATGGGTCGTGTTGTGCAGTTTACTGATCTCGCGCACCACACTTGCCTCACGGTCGGTTCCAAACACCTCGGCAAATTGCTGTAACGTCTTCAACAGCCTCACGGGCGACTCATAGAATACCATCGTCAATGGCTGGGTTTTCAACTCATCCAATCGGGTTGCGCGGCCTTTCTTCTGGGGCAGGAATCCCTCAAATACAAAGCGGTCACATGGTAACCCGGAATTGACCAGAGCCGGCACAAATGCTGTCGCCCCAGGCAATGTCTCGACCTCAATGTTTTGCCGGCGGCACTCACGCGAGAGCAGGAATCCCGGATCACTGATGCCTGGAGTGCCCGCATCGCTGATGAGCGCCATGACGGCTCCAGCCTGTAGTTGCTCGACCACAGCGCTAACCGCCTCGTGCTCATTAAACTTGTGGTGGCTGCGCATGGGTGTGGCGATACCGAAGTGCTTGAGCAGCACGCCACTGGTGCGGGTGTCCTCGGCTAGCACCGTGTCAACGCTCTTGAGCACCTCGATGGCACGAGGGGTCATGTCATCAAGGTTTCCTACTGGAGTGGGCACTATGTAGAGTTTGCCGGCCATTTATAATTATATAATAATGTTACCCTTGGAAATGGTTGCGGACAATTTCCATGAAGTCTTGAACGACCTCATTCTCGCGGTCCCAGTTCAACTGGCTGTAGAAATAGAGCTCGGCGTTGCCGTAACTTCTCATGATTTCGATGTGCTCAATAGCGGTGTTCATCGCGTTAGCGCTGCCAGCAAACAATTCGCGTTGGAACCTGAATCGGTCATTGACCGAGAAGGCTTTGCGGATGTCTTTAGAGAGTTTGCGCTGCAATTTCTCGTCAACGCGCAGGGGTGGCTCGGGCTGCTCATCCACCTCGGGGAACTCGGTGGGTACGGGGGGCGTGGGCATCTCCTCCTCGGGCTCGGGAAGTTCTTCATCCTCGGGCATGATAAACTCCACAGTGATATCCTCCAGGTCGCGGTCATCCTCGGGCACGACTTCGGGGTCGGGCTCGGGAACGGGCTCGTCGTTGATTTCCTCTCTAAAGGGTGGGGGAGTGACGGGCGGTTCAGGATGAACAGGAGCGGGTGAAGTGACTGCTGTCTCTTGCTCAACGGGTGCTGGTGGCGTGACTGGACATGCTGGAGGTGTGGGTTGGGCTACTGGCTCTTGCTCAGCAGGCTCCTGCTCGTCAAGCGAGGGGATTTCGTTGAAGTCCTCATTATTGTCATGATCACAAGTCTCATCGGCCTCATTTTCCTCCTCTATGTCCTCAATGGGCTGTTGTGCGGGAACCTCTTGTTTCTCCTCGTTATCGGTAATGACTTCAGCCTTTGGGGTCTCTACGGCCTCGTGTGCTTGAGGTTGCTCGGCCTCAGGTGCAACGGTGAGTTCTACGCCACACATTTCAGCCAGCTCGCGCACCTTGCGTTTTATTTTGTTGGTGATCACTTCGGGCGTGTTCTCATCACCCAGGCGTCGGGTAACGAGCATCAACCCTTCTATCTCATAGACATGAGACAGCATTTTCTCTATTGACATGTTCATAATCATTTGTTACATTGTTGCTTAGCGAACTTTCGCCAAGGATTTGCTTTACATTTAACCTGCAAGTTTACAAACTTTTTTTCATTCGCCAACTATTTTCCCTAAAAAATCCATCCTCACACACATTAAATAATTAAGATAGAAAAGAATGATCTGTTAAATTTACCGCAAAACATGGCAATCGATTGCATCAGTGATAATAAGTTGATAATGAGATGATTAATTAGATTGTTCTAGAAATCGTAAAATGATTTTATAAGTTGTTGATTTTTAATAAGTTGTGAAACTTCATGATTGTTATTCCTTTGTTTGTTGTGCTGAAGATGTGGCTGTTTGCAATATTTTTTGTACCTTTGTGGCCTGTTTTTCAGTCTATAACCAAAAAAAGAGATGTTAGACTTACTGTTTGAAACAAGTTGGGAGGTCTGTAACAAGGTGGGCGGAATCTATGCCGTCCTGTCGACTAAGGCAAAGACCCTCCAAAAAAGATACAAAGACAACCTCATCTTCATTGGTCCTGATTTATGGACGGCCGAGAATGCCTCTCCCTCGTTTGTCGAGGTGAAGACTCCGCTAGCTCCATGGCTACGTCAGGCCTCACTGCCCAGTGGCGTGAAAGTGAGGGTGGGGCGCTGGGATGTCCCTGGTAAGCCCCTGGCTGTGCTGGTGAAGTTTGACGCGTTGTATCCTTACAAGAATGAACTCTATGCCGAGATGTGGAATCGTTATGGTGTGGACTCACTCCATGCCTATGGCGATTATGACGAGTCGTGCATGTTTGCCTATGCTGCTGCCCTCATTATCGAGAGCATCGTCGCGTGGAAAAACAATCCCGACTTGAGGGTGGTGGCCCACTTTGATGAGTGGACAACAGGCATGGGTCTGTTGCATGTCAAAGCCCACATGCCTCAAGTGGCCACGGTGTTCACTACCCATGCCACTAGCATCGGGCGCAGCATCTGCGGCAATGGTAAACCGTTGTATGACTATATGCCTGGCTACTTTGGCGATCAGATGGCAGTCGAGCTCAACATGCAGTCCAAGCACTCGCTTGAAAAAGCTGCGGCCCATGCCGCCGATGTGTTCACCACCGTGAGCGAGGTGACAGCCCGCGAGTGTGAGCAACTGCTGGAACGTCGCCCCCTGGTAACGCCCAATGCCTTTGAGCAGAATTTTGTGCCCAAAGGAGCCAAATTCACCAGTACACGTGCTGCGGCTCGCAAGCGCATGCTGAAGGTGGCAACCGCCCTCACGGGGCAGCGTTTCCCCGAGGACACGATGATTGTAGCCACGGCGGGCCGCCTGGAGATGCGCAACAAGGGCATTGATGTCTATCTTGACGCACTATCGTCGCTGCGTGACGCCCTGGACCGCGTGACAAGTCTGCAGCGCAAGGTGCTGGGGCTCGTCCTCGTGCCTGCCTGGATGAAGTCACCCCGCACCGATCTTGTGGATAACATGGCAACCCGCAAACCTCATCGCTTGTTTGACCCAGTGATTACCCACAACCTGTTTGACCCTTACAACGACCCGATCTATAATCGGATTAACGCCCTGTCGTTCCGCAACGAGCCTCAGGACAAGGTTATGGTTATTGACGTGCCCTGTTACCTCAATGGCAATGACGGCATCTTGGACATGACCTATTACGACCTGCTGGCAGGCCTTGACGCAGCGGTATTCCCCTCCTATTATGAGCCTTGGGGTTACACACCGCTCGAGAGTGCCGCCTTCGGTGTGCCCACCATCACGACCGACCTTGCAGGCTTTGGCCAGTGGGTGCTGGACAACTTTGGTGACGACAGTGACCTGAGCGGTGTGAAGGTGGTTCACCGCACCGACAGCAACTATGCCGACACTGTCCAGACTGTCGTTTCGGGCCTCATCAACCTGTATATGATGGAACCCAAGATGATGCAGAGCGTGAGGAAAGGTTCCCGCACAACCAGCAAGATGGCGTCATGGGAGAATTTCATCAAGTATTATGACCTGGCCTATAGCCAGGCAGTAGAGTTGGCCAGCGATCGAATGAGTCAGCTCATGAACCAAGAACAATAAGAATCAATAGAATAACAATTATGAAGATTAAAGTTAGCAACAGCAACGAACCGCAGTGGAGAAACATTATTATAAAGTCAGAACTGCCTGGCAAACTCCAGAGACTGAATGAAATGTCGCGCAACTTGTGGTGGGCATGGAATAGTGAGGGTAAGACCCTGTTCCATGACCTGGATCGCGATACTTGGCGTGCAACCAGCGAGAATCCCGTCAAGATGCTCCAGCGCCTCACCAACGACAAGATTGAAGCAATCAAAGCCGATTCCGCTATGATGGCCCGCATTGACAGCACCTATGAGGTGTACAAGGAGTACATGAAGCAGCCGTTGCGCAACGATCTGCCCTCAGTGGCTTACTTCTGTATGGAATATGGATTGTGCAATGCCCTCAAGATTTATTCAGGTGGTTTGGGCATTTTGGCTGGTGACTATGTGAAAGAGGCAAGTGACCGCCGCGTGAACATGACTGCCGTGGGTTTCCTGTATCGCTATGGATATTTTACCCAGACCCTTGCGATGGATGGCCAGCAAATCGCCAACTATGAGGCACAAAACTTCAGCCAGCTCCCCATTGAGCCGGTACTGGACGAGAATGGCCACCAGTTGGTTCATGAGGTGCCTTATCCTGGTCGCATCATTTATGCCAACGTGTGGCAGGCTAATGTGGGCCGCGTGAAGCTTTATCTGCTTGACACCGATTTGGACCTCAATAGCGAGTATGACCGCGAGATTACCCACAAGCTCTATGGTGGCGATTGGGAAAACCGCATCAAGCAGGAATACCTGCTCGGCATTGGCGGCGTCCTGCTGCTGAAGCGTTTGGGCATCAAGGCCGATATCTATCATTGCAACGAGGGCCATGCCGCATTGCTCAATCTGCAGCGATTGGTGGATATGGTGCAGGAGGATGGCTTGAACTTCAACGAGGCGCTCGAGATTGTCCGTGCCACTTCGCTCTACACGGTACACACTCCCGTTCCCGCTGGTCACGACTACTTTGACGAGGAACTCTTCGGCAAGTACATGGGCGAGTATCCCGCACGTTTGGGCATTTCCTGGCAGGAACTGATGGATATGGGCCGCGAGAACCCCGGCAGCAATGAGCGCTTCTGCATGAGCACATTTGCTCTGAACACTACCCAGGAGAGCAATGGCGTGAGCTGGCTCCATGGTGAGGTGTCCAAGAAGATGTTTGCTGGACTGTGGAAGGGCTATGCCCCCGAGGAGTCTCATGTGGGATATGTCACCAATGGCGTTCACATGCCCACTTGGGCCGCCAGCGAGTGGAAAGTGTTCTACAAGCAGGTGCTGGGCGAGGGATTCTTGGATAAACAGGAACTGGAGTCGACTTGGGAGCCCCTGATGAACGTTCCCGACGAGAAAATCTGGGAGATGCGCATGATGTTGAAGCAAAAGTTCATCCGCTTCTTGAAGCGTGACTTCCGCGACAGCTGGCTCAAGAATCAGGGTGATCCCACCCGCATCACGAGCATTGTTGACAAGATCAACCCCAACGCGCTGCTCATTGGTTTTGCCCGTCGCTTTGCTACCTACAAGCGCGCTTATCTGTTGTTCAACGATCTGGACCGGCTGAAAAAGATCGTCAACAACGAGCAGTTCCCTGTGCAGTTCATCTTTGCCGGTAAGGCTCATCCCGCCGATGGCGCCGGTCAGGGACTCATCAAGCGCATCATCGAAATCAGCAAGATGCCCGAATTCCTGGGTAAGATTATCTTCCTCGAGAATTATGACATGACGCTGTCCAAGCGACTCATTACCGGTGTTGACGTTTGGCTCAACACGCCCACACGCCCCCTCGAGGCATCGGGTACTTCGGGCGAGAAGGCCGAGATGAACGGCTTGCTCAACTTCTCGGTGCTTGATGGCTGGTGGTATGAGGGTTACCGCGAGGGTGCTGGCTGGGCATTGACCAGCAAGCGCACTTACACCGAGCAGGATCAGCAGGATAAGCTCGACTCGGCCACGATCTACTCGATGCTCGAGAACGAGATTATTCCCCTCTACTTTGCTAAGAACAGCAAGGGCTATTCACCCGAGTGGATCCAGTACATCAAGAACTCGATTTGCCACATCGCGCCCAACTATACCATGTCGCGCATGATGAGGGACTATTTTGATAAGTTCTATTGTCCCCAGACTGAGCGTGCCCGCAAGCTCATCGCCAAGAATTATGCCCTGGCTAAGGAAATCGTTGCTTGGAAAGAGAAAGTGGCCGATCGCTGGGAGGATGTGAAGCTTGTTGATGAAATCGATGACAATAGCGATACCATCACCAATACCACCGAGAATGTAACCTACACCATGAAGATTGATACCGCTGGCTTGGGCAAGGATATCAAGGCTGAGATCGTGGTGTACAAGGAGGAAGACGGCGATGTTAAGTTCCATCGCGCTGCTGAATTTGATGTGGTTGCTACCGATGGCGATGTGCTCACTTACAGAATCACGACGCCCATCAGGACTAACGGCATCTTCCGTTATGCTTTCCGTATCTATCCGTGGAACAAGAACCTGCCTCACCGTCAGGACTTCGCTTATCTCAAGTGGTTCTAATCCATCTGTAAAGAGTTTTCACTGCCCGCATCGCCTCAGTGTCATGCGGGCAGTAACTTTAGTAATCTGATATTTCCTGAGTGAATAACGGCTCTAAATAATGCCTCTCAACAGTGCATAATTGTGGCTGCAATGCTAAAAAACGATAATAAAACTAAATCTTACTTGTTCTACTATCGTTTTGCACTATCTTTGCATGTTATTTCGACGTGAAGAAGACATTGACGACAAGAAGTCTCCATATCATTGTCTTGCTGGTACTGACATGTGTGCTGCTACCAGCTTTGCTGCATGGCCAAGAGTCAGTGCAAATACTGGACTTGGCCCAAGCGGTGGACTCCATCGTCAGAGCCGAGGGCGATTCAGTAAAACCCGCTCCAGCCTTGCCCCAAGACACTAGCCGTTTCAAGCGCGTGAAGGTCGATCTGGATCATGTGGTGCAGTTTAACGCTAAGGACAGCATTATACTCATCGGGCGCAATCATGCGACGATGTATGGCCAGAGCAAGGTCATCTATGGCGACGTGGACCTGACGGCAGCACAAATCAGCATGGACATGGACAGTAGCCAGGTGCATGCCATCGGTGTCCCTGACAGCGTTGGCGATTTATCAGGTACGCCTGTGTTTAAGGACAACAGCGGCGAGTACCAGTCGCGCATCATGAAATACAACTTCAAGACCAAGCGAGGCTACATCACCGATATTGTCACCGAGCAGGGCGAGGGCTTCCTCACTGGCGGTATCACCAAGAAGACCGAGGACGATTACTACTACATCAAGGATGGCCGCTATACCACCTGTGATGACCATGAGCACCCTCACTTCTATTTCCAGCTCACCAAGGCTAAGGTCAAGCCTAAAAAGAATGTCGTGACTGGCCCTGCATATATGGTACTGGAGGATTTGCCGCTGCCCATTGCGGTGCCCTTTGGCTATTTCCCCTTCAGCGAGAAGTACCAGAGCGGCATCCTGGTGCCCACCTTCGGTGAGGACTACAACCGTGGCTTCTACCTGCGCAATGGTGGTTACTACCTGGCATTGAGCCAGCATGCCGACCTCGCTATCACGGGCGAGATCTATACCCGTGGCTCATGGGGCTTGTCGGCCCAGTCTTCCTATGCCTGGCGCTACAAGCATTCCGGCTCGTTTAGTGTCAATTACCTGACCACGGTGACTGGCCAGAAAGGTGACCCCGACTATAACAAGATGCACAATTTCCAGGTGTTGTGGAACCACAGCCAGAGCCAGAAGGCTAATCCCTACATGACATTCTCGGCAAGTGTGAATTTTGCAACGACAGGTTATACCCGCAATAGCCTCAACACCTATTACACCAATGCTTTTACCGAGAATACCAAGAGCAGTACGGTGAACTTGACCTACAAGATCCCCAACAGCAAGTGGTCCATCTCGACAAACGCCAACATCTCGCAGCGCACAGCCGACTCGACCATCACGGTATCGTTCCCCAATATCACGATCAACATGGCCCAGACGGCGCCTTTCAAGCGCAAGC
>Ga0247609_10007258_pt1 | contig 10572 bp, 12 predicted proteins | sample 172DNAGHGlowgp2_FD_193487 | JGI IMG/M metagenome (GOLD analysis project Ga0247609, IMG submission 193487) | Sheep rumen microbial communities from Palmerston North, Manawatu-Wanganui, New Zealand - 1728 DNA GHGlow gp2 | ecosystem: Host-associated > Mammals > Digestive system > Stomach > Rumen ...
ACAAGGAATTTTCAAAAAGCATTTGATGATATTAAAGAAGGATGCGAAGCATTGCTAAAATCAATTACATAGTACCAAAGGAGATTAATATTGATAAAACTTATAAAAAAGCTTTTTCTAATTCTTCTTATTGCATTAGTTATAGTTAGTGCAGTTATACTAAAAAAGGGACATGACCTATTTGAAGAAGCATTAGAAGAAACAAGTATAAAAGATAAGATTGTTGAAATAAAAGAAAATACAGAAAATTATACTACATATGAAGAGCTACCTCAGAAATATATTGATGCAGTTATATCAGTAGAAGATAGAAGATTCTTCTATCATAGTGGAATAGACTTAATTTCTATAGGAAGAGCTATTGCAAAAGATATTACTACATTGAAATTAGCTGAAGGTGGAAGCACAATAACACAGCAATTAGCTAAAAACACATATTTTAACCAGAAGAAAGAATTTACTAGGAAGATTGCAGAAATCTTCATGGCAAATGAATTTGAAAAAGAATGTTCGAAAGAAGAAATATTTGAGTTATACGTCAATACAATTTATTATGGTGATGGCTATTACTCAATTAAGGATGCGACAAGAGGCTATTTTGATAAAGAACCATCAGAAATGAATATGTTTGAGATGACTCTTTTAGCAGGAATTCCTAATGCACCATCTGTATATTCTCCTTCTGTGAACCCGGAGTTATCTAAGGAAAGACATTCAAAAGTATTAAATAAGATGGTTAGCTATGGATATATTTCAAAAGAAGAGGCAGACTCTATTATGAGTGAATACGATAAATAAAGAGGATTGATTAAATGGAAGAGATTCTAAATAGAATAATTGAGATAGATAATAATGCTAAAGCAATTGTTCAAGATGGGAAAAAAAGAAAAGAACAAATTGAAGATATAATTGAAAAAGAATATAAGAAACAAAAAGAATTAATTGACAATGCATACAAAGAGGAAATAGATGGTCAAAAGAAATCTTTTGAAGTTAAGCTAAGAGAAAAAGAAGCAATTGAAGATATGAAAGCAAGAAATGAGATTTCTAGAATAGAAACAGATTTTAAAAAGAGTGAACAAGAAATAATTGATAATATCATAAATAGCATTAAAGGGGACTAAAATGTTAAAAGAGATAAAATATCCAGCATTAAATGCTAAGATGAAAGGAATGTATGTAAATAATTTTAATGGTGAAGAGTTAAATGACTTAATGAGTCAGACTGATATAAAAAATGTAATATCTCTTTTGAAGACAAAATTTCCTAGTTTAGAATTATTAACTGATAACATGGGAAGAAAAGAGATAGAACAAGAATTATACAACATTTTCATTTTTGATATAATTAAAATATTTAAATATTTAACACCGAGTGATCAAAAGATTGTAATGCAGTACATTTCAAGATATGAACTTACTTGTATAAAAAATGTTTTTAGAAATATATATACAGAGAGAGACTCAAAGACTAATTTGAAGAACATAAATAACTGGACCGAAAATATATTTAAGAATATTGATGGAATAAACGAAGTCAATAAAACAGAAGACTTTGTCGAGATTATAAAAAATGAAGAGTACTTTAAAATTTTTAAAGAATATGTAAAGGATTTTGAAAATATTCCTCTTGAAGATTTGGAAGTTGAACTAGATAAATATTATTTCAAAAGAGTATATACTTTAGCACAAAGAACTAACAAAGAATTACTTTCTATGATTGGCCAAGAAATAGATTTATTAAATTTTATTTGGATATATAGATCAAAACATTACTTCAATTATTCAAAAGAAATGATAAATTCAATTATTATACCTAAAATGTATAAATTAACCAAAAAAAATATCAATGATTTAATTGATGCAGAATCTTATGATGATATGTTAGCTATTTTAAAAACAACAATTTATAAAAAAGTATTCGATGATGAAAAAGACTTAGAACACAGCAAAGATGTTTATTTATACAAACAATATAGAACTTTGTTTAGAACAAAGCTATTTAATATATGTACAGTATTTTGCATGATAAATTTAATTGACGTTGAAATAAAGAATTTAATCAACGTAATTGAAGGAGTAAGATACGGTATTAGTGAGCAAGAAATACAAAAGAGAATGATAAGTTAGGAGGAAGAAAAGTGTCAGTTGAAAAGATGAAACTTTTAAGTATAACTGGTAGAGAAGAAAATATAGACCAGTTTATATCTGAGTATCTACTAGATAGTGGATTACAGACAGAAAATGCTGTAAAAGTTTTTGAAAAAGGCTGGAATCTCACAAATTTTAAATATGATTCATCTGCAAAAGAACTAGCTAAATCATGTAAAGAAGTTTTAGACAAGTATAAGGTGAAATACAAAGAAGGAAAAGAGTATGAACAAATTGAGCATCCTTTTGAAGAATTAGAAAAGGGATGCATAGAAATAGAAGAAAACATTAAGGACTTCGAACAATATATAGCAGATAAAAAGGTCGAAAGAGAAGAACTATTAAAAAGAGAGAAATTAATTGAAAAAACAAAAAATCTTGATATGGATATTTCTAAGTTGGAAAATCTTGAATATATAAGATTTAGGTTAGGAAAAGTTCTTAAAGAAAATTACAATAAACTTGATTATAGTTTAAGAGAAGTAAATGCATTACTTCTAAAGGTTAATGAGAAAGACACCAAAGATACAGATGAAGAGTGGGTTATATGTATATGTGCTAAAGATAATAGTGCTAAGGTTGATAGCTATTTAAACCTATTTAAGTTCGAAAGAGCAACTCTTCCAAGCGATATGCAAGGAAACACTAATGAATTATGGAACAAGTATGAGTCAATGATTCAAGAGTTAAATTTTGATATCGAGAATAAAGAAAATGAACTTTCAAGAATAGTAAATAGAGATTTACCAGATTTAATAGAAATCTATTATGAATTGAATCTATATATAAAAATTAATAATGTTAAGAAATTCATGGCTTATGATGAAAACGGACTTTTCTATATTATAGGTTGGATACCAGCAAAAGAGTTATCACAAGTATTACCAAAGCTATCAAAAGAAAAATCAATAAAATATACGGTAAAAAATCATGATGAGGTAGTATCTGTACCACCTACTAAGTTAAAGAATAATAAGTTTATTAAGCCATTTGAGACTTTAGTAAAAATGTATGGATTACCAAATTATACAGAGACAGATCCAACGTTGCTAGTTGCTTTAACAGCATTTTTCTTATTTGGATTTATGTTTGGGGATGTTGGACATGGATTAGTAATATTTTTAATAGGAGTTATTCTTTCTATTAAGAAAAATGACATGGGACCAATATTTAAAGCTGGTGGAGTATCTTCAATGATATTTGGAGTTTTATATGGAAGCGTATTTGGAAATGAAGAATTAATACCTTCATTATTCATAAGGCCAATGCAAAGTATAAAGACAATGCTTATTTTAGGAATTGCAACTGGAGTGTTCTTCATAATAATAACAATGGTTATGAACATTCAAAATGGTATAAGAAACAATGATAAGAAGAAAGTGTTCTTTGATACAAATGGAATAGCAGGACTATGTTTCTACTTACTTGTATTACTATTTGGAATTTATTTCCTTTTAAAAGGAAAAATGATAGTATCAGTTGGAGTATTAAGTATCTTCTTATTAATACCACTTTTGCTAATTGCCTTTAAAGATGACATAGCGAAATTGATATTTAAAGAGGAACCGGAAGAGAAGAGTACTCTTGCTGAGAAATTATTTGGAATAGTAGAAGTTCTATTATCATTTGCAAGTAACACAATCTCTTTCGTAAGGGTTGCAGCATTTGCAATAAATCACGTTGGACTATGTATGGCAGTTACAATACTTTCGCAGATGGCAAATGGTGCAGGAAGTACAATAATATTAATTATTGGAAATGCAATTGTAATTGTGCTAGAGGGATTAGTAGTAGCTATTCAAGTTTTAAGACTTGAATATTATGAGTTATTTAGTAGATTTTATTCCGGAGACGGAAAAGAGTATAAACCATTAAGAGAAAAGATATAAAGGGGACAAAAGAAAATGAAAAAGAAGTATTTATTAAAAGTTTTAGTAGTTGTAATCTTTATGATAGTAGCAGTTGTAAATGTAAAATCATATGCTACATCAAAGACAATGGCTAATTCAATTTCACAAGATGAAGTTCAAACAATGATTGATTCTTCAATCCAAAATGCGGTCACAGAAACTATAACAAATTTTAAAGCAGAGCAAGAAGCTTCTGCTGAAGCTAATGAAGATTCATCAAATACATCAGGAATTGCGATGATAGCTGCAGCTTTAGCTACAGGACTTGCATGTATAGGTGCTGGTATTGCTGTTGCAGTTGTTGCTTCTTCAGCCATTGGAGCTGTTAGTGAAAATCCATCACTATTAGGTAAGACAATCATATTAGCAGGTCTTGCTGAAGGTATTGCAATTTATGGTTTGATTATTTCTATAATGATACTAAACAAGTTCTAGGAGTTTTTAAATGAAAATGGTTTGCATTAGTGATAGTAGAGATATCGCTGTGGGATTAAGACTTGCTGGTGTACAAAGCTTCATTATCAGAGACAAGAACTTAATTATTGAAAAGATTAAGGAATTATCTAAAGATGAAGAAGTAGGAATCATAAATGTTACTAAAAATGTTTATGAAATTGCAAAGGCAGAATTAAATGAGATTTCTGATACTCAGGATTTGCCTTTAATTGTTCAAATCCCAGAATAATATTAAATAAGGGTAAAAAGATGATAGTAGATATAGATAAAAAAATCGAAAAAATCGAAAAGTCTTGTATCGACATTGCAAAAAAAGAATTAAAAGAATTGGAAGAAGAAAACAACAAAAGAGTAGATACAGAAGTTGATGCAAGGGTAAATGAATACAAAGATGAACTTGCATTGAGATACGAGGAAGAGATAAAGAAATTAAATAGAGAATATAATAAAAGAGCTTACGATCAAGAAATGCACGCTCGAGTTAAAATAAACAATTTTAAGGAGAGTTTAAAAAAGGATATAACATGTAAGGTTACTGATGGAATTTGGCTATTTGTTGATTCTGAGCAATATGAAGGGTATTTATTTAATGCTATTGAGAAAGTCCTTCAAAAGATGTCATTTAATGTTAATTCATCTAAACTTTATATAACTGAAAAAGACTTTGGAAGATTTTCTGATAGTATTAAAAATAAGTACGGAATGGAAATTGAGAAAATATCTAATGATAGCATCGGAGGATGTATTATCGTTGATAGTAAGTTAAACATTTCGGTAGATAATACGATTAGAACTTTAATCGAAGAGAAAATAAAAGATTTAAAAATATAGATAAAAGTTATCAACAAATTGAGAAAAAATTGTTGATTGTTATACTAATGAATAGAGGTAAAAAAATTGCAAGTTAAAAATATTATTTCAATAAACGGACCAGTTGTATCTGCAAGAGGCGAAGGAGACTTTGCTATGCATGACATGGTTAACGTAGGAAATATGAATTTAATAGGCGAAGTAATTAGACTTGATAAGGACGTAGCTACTATACAAGTGTATGAAGAAACTTCAGGATTGAAAATTGGAGAAGAGGTTCATGGAACTGAAGCTCCGCTTTCTATTACTTTAGGACCAGGAATTATAGGAAATGTATTTGACGGAATAGAAAGACCACTAAAAATGTTAGAGAATCAATCAGGCGAATTTCTTTCTAGAGGTGTAAGTGCAAGTATAGCAAATGATGAAAGAGTTTGGCACTTTATACCAAAAGTTTCTGTTGGAGACACAATTTCATATGGACATATTGTAGGTGAAGTAGAAGAGACTTCAGTTATTAATAATAGAGTAATGAACTACAATAATATAACAGGAGAAGTAACTTATATAGCTTCAGATGGAAACTATAATATTCAAGAAGTAATATGCAGGGTAAGAGGTGAAAGTGGTGAATATGAAATAAAGATGTTTCATAATTGGCCAGTCAGAACACCAAGACCATATAAAGAGAGAATTAATGTTTCAGAACCATTAGTTACAGGTCAAAGAGTTATAGATACAATGTTTCCAATCGCAAAGGGAGGAACAGCAATGATTCCTGGTGGATTTGGAACTGGAAAAACAATGCTTCAACATCAAATAGCTAAATGGTCTGATGCAGATATAATTGTATATATTGGATGTGGAGAAAGAGGAAATGAGATGACTGAAGTTTTGGAAGATTTTCCAAAATTAATGGATCCTAACACTAATACTTCACTTATGGAAAGAACAATATTAATTGCAAATACATCTAATATGCCAGTTGCGGCAAGAGAAATGTCTATATATACTGGATTAACAATTGCTGAATACTATAGAGATATGGGATATAACGTTGCAATAATGGCAGACTCAACATCTAGATGGGCTGAGGCGTTAAGAGAAATCTCTGGAAGACTAGAAGAAATGCCTGCGGAAGAAGGATATCCTTCATATCTTCCATCAAGATTATCACAGGTATATGGAAGAGCAGGGCAAGTAATAAATAGTAATGGTACCACAGGTTCTGTAACTATGATAGGAGCAGTTTCACCTCAAGGAGCAGACTTTTCAGAACCAGTTACACAAAATACAAAGAGATATGTTCATGTATTTTGGGGATTAGATAGAGACTTGGCTTATTCAAGACATTACCCAGCTGTAAATTGGAAAATAAGTTATACAGAGTATTTAGATAGATTAGAAGATTGGTATGAAGATAATATAAATCCAAACTTCTTTAAATTAAGAGCTCAAATAACAAAACTTCTTCAAGAAGAAAATGAATTACAAGAAATATCAAAAGTAATAGGACAAGATGTTTTATCAGATAATAAGAAGTTAGTACTTGAAGTATGTAAGGCGATAAGATTAGGATTTTTGCAACAGAGTGCAATGAATGAAAATGACACATACGTTCCAATTAATAAACAATATGAGATGATGAATTCAATTTTAAAGATATATAGTCAATCTATGGAATTAATTGAATTAGGAATCCCAATTTCAAAGATTAAAGCATTAGGATTCTTTGAAGAATATCAGAAATTAAAGTTTAACATTGAAAATGACAGAATTGATAAATTCGATGAATTTAATAAGAAAGTTACACAACTACTAAAGAGACTACAAGAAGAATATAAAGAATATACAACAACAATAAACTAAAGAGGAGTAAAAATGAAGACTCAGTACATAGGACTAGATCATATTAATGGTCCATTAGTATATTTAAAAACTCCAGATGGTATTTCATATAATGAGCAAGTAGAATTAATACTAAAATCAGGAGAAAGAAGAGTCGGTAATGTAATAGTTTTAAATGAAGATATTACCGTTATTCAAGTATATGAAGGTACCGATGGAATTAATATCGATGGAGTAAAAACTGAATTAAATGGAAAGCCATTACAACTTAAACTATCTAGAGAATGTTTAGGTAGAATTTTTAATGGTTATGGTGAGCCAATTGATAATTTAGGACCTCTTAATGATTACATTGAAAGAGATATTAATGGGGAAGCAATGAACCCAGTTTCTAGAGTATATCCTAGAAATTATATTGAAACTGGTATATCTGCAATTGACGGACTAATGACACTTATAAGGGGACAAAAACTTCCAATTTTCTCTGGAAGTGGAATTAATCATAATGATTTAGCAGAGCAAATAATTAGACAAGCTAATATCAAAGATGATGATAATTTTGCTATAGTTTTCGGACTTATGGGAGCAGAATATGAAACAGCAGAGTATTTCAAGAATAGCTTTCAAGAAAATGGAGTACTATCTAAAGTTGTTACTTTTCAAAACTTGTCTAATGATCCATCAGTAGAAAGAATTCTTACACCAAAGGTAGTACTAACATGTGCAGAATATTTAGCTTTTGATTTGGATATGCAGGTATTAGTTATATTAACGGATATGACTTCTTATGCAGAAGCTTTAAGAGAAGTATCTACATTGAAGGGAGAAATCCCAAGTAGAAAAGGATATCCTGGATACTTATATAGCGATTTAGCATCAATATATGAAAGAGCAGGAATGTTAAAAGGTAAAAAAGGATCTATAACACAAATACCAATTCTTACTATGCCAAATGATGATATTTCACATCCAATACCAGATTTAACTGGTTATATAACAGAGGGACAAATAGTTTTAAATAGAGAATTATATCAAAAGGGAATAAATCCACCAATTAATATATTAGACTCACTTTCAAGACTTATGAAAGACGGTATTGGAAAAGAATATACAAGAGAAGATCACGGAAAAATAGCTGACCAATTGTTTTCTTCATATTCTAAGGTTCAAGAAGTAAGAGCCTTATCAAAAGTTTTAGGGGAAAATGATTTGTCTGAAACAGATAGAAAATATATTGAATTTGGAGATGCATTTGAAAAAAGATTCATTTCCCAAGGAAAATTTGAAAACAGAACAATTAATCAAACTTTAGACATAGCATTAGAACTATTAAAGATTTTACCGGAAGAAGAACTAGAAAAAATATAAAAAGAGAAAGATATGAGTAAAAAGTATTTACCAACTAAAACTAATTTAATACAATTACAAAACTCTTTGAAAGTTACTAGGCAAGGACATGAATTACTGGAGAAGAAAAGACTTATTCTTACAAAAGAACTCGAAAAATACAAAGGTAAGTTAGAAGAAAGGCAGAAAGAGACAAAAACTATTATAGAAGAAGGGTTAGGACTGGTAAGAAAAGTTAATATTGATATAGGAATCGATAATTTTACAAATATAGCAAATGGTGTAAAAATAGATAATTATATTGATATAAAAAATCTAACAGTAATGGGAACAGAAATTCCTCAAGCAGTTCATAGTAAAGAAGAGATAAAAAGGAATTATGGATTTTATGGTACAAATAGTTCAGTTGATGAGTCTATGATAGTTTTTAATAGGGTTCAGGAGAAGTTAATTGAACTTGCTATTCTAGAAAACACTATTATAAGAATAAAAAAAGCAATTGAAAAAGTTAGCAAAAGATCAAATGCATTAGAAAATATTATCATACCTGAAATCGAAAGAAATGCTGATTATATAGCAGATGTTCTAGATGAGAGAGAAAGGGAAGAATTTGCTAGATTAAAAGTATTAAAGAATAAATAGAAGTAAATTAAAAGCAGGTTTCAAACTAAGTTTGAAACCTGCTAGTTTTTATGTATTATTTTTCAACCTTTTCAAGTTCAGATGTACAATGAGGACATCTTGTAGCTTTATATGGTATTTCTGTTAAGCAGTATGGACATAATTTTGTCTCTGGCTCAGCTACAGTTTCTTCTTCTTTAGATCCTTTACCAACTTTTGAAGCTAATTTTTCAAGTGCTTCTTTTTGTTTCTTTTCAGCAATATTGAATGCTTTGATAATTGCAAAAAGTATAAATGCTACGATTAAGAAATTGATGACTGCTGTTAAGAATGTTCCATAATCGATTGCTTGTCCACTAGATCCTAGTGGGATAGTTCCGTGAATTTCAGCTCCACCTATTAAACCTAATAATGGTTGTATAAAACTATTAGTGAAAGCAGTAACAATTGCTGCGAATGCATTAGCGACAATAACACCGACAGCCATATCAACTACATTTCCTTTTGAAATGAATTCTTTAAATTCTTTTAGCATAAAAAGGCCTCCTATTTATATATTTTATAACAACATAATACAGGATTTTCAGCGATTTGTCAATGAAATCAAGGAATTTAAAAATAAAATAACAGGTGTAGAAAATAAATAAATATGGTAAAATAATTAAGGAGGTGTGGATTATGAAAAAAATTGCAGTAATGTTAGGAGAAGGATTTGAAGAAATAGAAGCTTTAACATGCGTTGATGTACTAAGAAGAGCTGGATTTGTATGTGATATGGTTTCAGTATCAGAATCTTTGATGGTTAAAAGTGTTCATGGAATAGAAGTTAAAGCTGATAAGACAATATCAAATGAATTAAATGAATATGATATGATTGTATGTCCAGGAGGACTTCCTGGTGCTGATAACTTAGCAAACTCTGAGTTACTAATTGAAACAATACGTGAGTTCAATGAAAAAGATGATAAATATATAGCAGCGATTTGTGCTTCTCCAGCTATTGTGTTATCAAAGGCTGGAATTGAAGAAAATAGATACATAACTTCATATCCGGGAGAAGATTTTGAAGGAATGCTAGATAAAGCAAATTATGTTGAAGAATTAGTTGTAGTAGATAAGAATCTTATTACAAGTAGGGGACCTGCGACAACACTTCTATTTGCTTATAAATTAGTTGACATTTTAGGTGGAAATAGTAGCTCATTAAAAGAAGGAATGCTATGGAACTTAGTTGAAAAAGAAGAAGAGTAAAATAAAAAGAGTATTAATGAAAATCATTAATACTCTTTATTTTTCATAAAATCTTTCTTCACTATCTGATGATCTAAATTTAATATGATCTATTTTTTTGGCTTTTTCAAAAAGTGCATCTATTTCTTCATATTTTTTTAACTTATCTTGCTTTTCATGAAGCATTCTTTGAGCATAT
>Ga0247609_10007259_pt1 | contig 10572 bp, 8 predicted proteins | sample 172DNAGHGlowgp2_FD_193487 | JGI IMG/M metagenome (GOLD analysis project Ga0247609, IMG submission 193487) | Sheep rumen microbial communities from Palmerston North, Manawatu-Wanganui, New Zealand - 1728 DNA GHGlow gp2 | ecosystem: Host-associated > Mammals > Digestive system > Stomach > Rumen ...
GAACTCTGATCTTTATAATTTTTGATATAATATAAAAATTTAGATAAATAATATTGCCAATTTTCTTTTAAATTGTCTAAATAATCACTTAAAGAAGATCTTGTAGCAATCTCAGTTGAAGTTTTAATAACATCTGGAGGTTCTTCATCAAATCCTTCATAATATGATATATTCCTTCTTTGATATAATGTATTATTAATATAAGTTAAATTATATGGATTATTAACTTTTTCCATTAAATAATTTGACCAACTATCACCTAAAATATTATAATATGGATAATAAAATACAGATTTCCAACCATATTTTTTTTCTATTTCTTCAGGAGTTATTTCAACTAAAACTTCTTTATATATTAATTTCTTTATTTTTTCAATCTTTTTTTTAGTATCATTAAATTTATCAATAGTTATATTATTTCTTTTTGTAGTAAAATTTTTAGTTAAATTATATGTAACATTAAAATCATATTTTGGATCATCCAAATTTATATCTTCCACTTCCACATATTCTTTGGTGGTATCTAAAAATCCTGATCCCTTTCTCTTTTCTTACCTAATAATTTTTCAATATCAAATAAAGAATAATTTAATTTATTTAATTGCTTTAAAAATTCCCTATATTCAAATTCTAAATCATCATGATAATAATATCTACCGAACCTATTTTTAATTTGCTTTTTATAAAAATTCCATATAATATTTTTTATTTTTGTATAATTAAAAAACTTAGTATTATTTGTTTGTGTATTATTAAAATAAGTATTATTTAATTCTGTATTATTATTTCTAGTTTCAGGATTTCTTGTATCTATATCATTAGATGTATCAATATCTCCATTATTATTAATGTTATTCTGATTATTATTATTTTGTTGATTATTTTCTGGGTGTCTTCTATCATAATCATCAAATATTTCAATAATTTCATTTAATTCAGATTGAGACATTTGTGGTCTTCCACTTCCTAATGGCCTAACTGGAGTCCTTCTCCTAGATTGCCTTCTAATTCTATATCTTTCAACAATAGCTCTAACATAATCATCAATAGGTATATTTGAAAAATTCTCATAATAATTATTCCTAACTTGTTCAGAATTTAATTCGCCAATAGGGGGAAATAAATTAAATTGTTCCACATATAAATTTTGTAAAAAATTTGCTGGAACAGCACTAACTCCAAGGGGTTGTCTCTCATTAATATCATGATTCATTCTATCATAATTTCTTTGTTGTCTATCATATATATAACTATCATTATTTAAATTTAAATCTTCAGGTATAATAATAGATTCGTTATTATTAGAAGATCCTAACCTTCAATCTGAACTAGCCAAACCTCTTTGATCATCTTGAAAATGCATAAAAATTCCATAAGGATCTAAAACAGTCATAGCTCTTCTACCAAAATGACTTAAATGATCAAACATAAAATCTCTTTGTTTTCTAGTTTTCATATAATTTAATAAATTTTTAAAAGATCTATAACAAGTAGTTTTAACTTCTAAAGATAAATTTCCAAATATAATAGGGAATAACATAGTTTCATCTTTTTGTGGATAATAAATGGAATTATATTTAATATTATCTCTAACAGACAATAATTTACTAGCTACAACTCTAGAAAAATTTACAGCATTATAAGCACCTAAAACTCTAGAATCTTGTGATGATTTATATTCATTAATATAATTAGCTAAAACAGTACCATATTTTTGAACAAATTGAAAATTAGGTTGATTAGATTTAAATAAATTAAAATCTTTTTCAATAGTTGTATATTCATCAAATTTAAAATATGATAATAATTTATCCCATTGACAACCAATCATTCCTGATATCATTAATGAAAAATTAATTTTATCATAATCTTCTAAACCTATAATACATTTATATAAATTTTTACTAAAATAAATTCTATCATACAACATATTAGAAACATCTACATTAGCTGGATCTAGATCAATATTATATAAATAACTATCATTAGAAAATGATTTATTGGTAAAATCATAATCTACTTCTCTTTTAATTTTATCTACTAAAGTTGGATCTTTTTTAATTCTATCTAAAACTGCATTATGAACATCATTAGCATTATCATAATCAGTAATAATTTTTTTCCAATATTTGCCTGTCCATTTAAAATTATTTCTACTATCTCTATGAATAATCATACAAGCATTTTCTAATGTATAATTTTTACTATTATTATAAGCAGATCCTAACATAGCAATTTGAAATAAACATTTAATAGGAGAAACATTATTAAAATCAGATAATAAATTTTGATCATTAGATTGAAAAAAATCATTTGCTTGTGGTGATACAAAACCAGTAAAATTTGCATCAGAATATAATGATCTATAAAACCTATTTGCAAATTCTAAAGCATCAACTTTTCTATTTCCACCTCTTGCAATAATATCATTATTAGGATTTAAAAAATATTGTTTTAAATCTTTTAATGCATTATTAATAGTATTATCTGCAACTAAATGGAAAAAAGCATTCATATAGGTTTGTTTAGTAAATAAACAATAAAAATTCAATACATAAATTTTATTTTTATTAATATATATAATAGGCACTCTAGACATTAATAAAATAACCATTTCAAATTGATTAAAAATAGATTTTGTATTAAATACATATGAAATTGGTAACGCTGTATCTAAAGTAATATTTAAAGGTCTTTGTAATATAACAATAGTAAAAGTTTTTTCTTTATCAGCTGCTAAACCAACTCTAAAATGATGAGAAACTATAGTAATAGGAGGAGATGTATATTCAGTAGGAATACCATATTTTAAATTATCAAAATCCGTTTCAAATATATTTTGACCTGCAGTATTATATATATCATTTACATTTGGATAAAAATTTGAACTAAAATATAATTTAATTTGTAAATCTGTTAATAATGTTTCTAATTTTCTAGTATTAAAAACTAATTCAGAATTACAAGGACAATTACCAGATAAATTAGTTGTAATAGGAAAATTTATATATGTTTTTGGAATTAATAGACTCTTCTTCGATATCGGCGTACGTATCTTTTGTAACCGGTATAAGGACGGCGCCTTAGACGAAAATATCGTCTTCTTCTATAATAATAAGAAGCCATTTATATTAAAATATTTTAATTAATAAAAGTTTATATATTTATTTAAATACATTAAAAATATTTTTATTTTGTTTTTTATTATTTAATTTTTCTAAATCTCTATAATATCTATCATCTAAAAATTGAATCTTTCTTCTATCATTAGGTTCAGTACCTGGTGGTCCTAAATAATCATAACAAGCAATTTGAACAGAATCTTTATTAAATAATTCACTTCTATTAAAGAAATTAAAAGCATCTAAATCATTTGTTAAAACTACACATGGTAAATTTAATTTAAACATTTTATCATCTACAAATTTGGAATCAATAGAAGTAACATCACCAACTATTAAAGCTTTTAATAATTCTTTTTGTTTTCCTATAAATTGAACATCATCAAAAATAATCATTTGAGCAGTTTCTAATTTGTCTTCAAAATTTTTCCATGCTATATTAGACCTACAATATATAATAAATGGACAATTTGAAACATCATTTTTAACAGAATCTAAAAAACTTTGAAAAAATCTTGTTTTTCCAATACCTCTTGGTCCATATAAAATTAAACCTTTTTTTCTTTTTTCAGCTGAATGATCATCTCTATTATTATTAATACAATATGTTCGAAACCAATCATATATTAATTTAAAAACCATATATAAACTATTTTTCTTATTATTATCATTTAAAATATAATTTAAAGCATAATCTGGAAATTTCCAAAAATAATTATTATCAATTGCTTCTGATGATAAAGTTTGACAAAATTCAAATATTTGTTTTCTATATTTAATCATAAATTCTTTCTCATGAATATTTTCTAATGAATCATATAATTCAATAAATTTTTGATTATTTAAATCTTTCATATCTCTTAATCTATCAAAAATAGTTACTTGATTTTCTTCTTCATTTGCATCATCTATATTTTTTAAATATTCTTTTGTAAAAATTGTATTAACTTTTGTTTCATAAAATTTAAATTCATAATACTTATCAGAACTATATTTTTGTTTCTTTTTACAATATTGTCTTAATTTTTTTTCATTTTTACATCTTTGACACATACATAAATAAGTTGTATCTCCTAATTTAAAAGAACTAGGTTTAATATTTACATTTATTTTTTCTTTAAATTTAATAAAACATTGCTTATGACATTTATAATTTTTATCTCCATGTTCATGATTAACTATAAGTTCTAAAATTGTTTTATCATCACGAAAATATTGTTTAAACCATTTAATAATACATAAACCTATTTTAAAATTTGAATCAGGCATATGAATTTTTTGATTATTTTCTAAATCATTATTATCATAATTTGAATTGTCCATATAAACAACAACACCAAAAGATTTACTTAAGGTTTTTTGACCTTTTTCAAATAAAGGAAATTCTTCTTTCTTTTCAAAATATTCAATTTGACTATTATCTACATTTGTAAATTTTAAATCCATTAACAATTGAAAAAATTCTTCATTTTCATCTTTTACTACATTTTCAAATTTAAATCTTTCATCTTCAATTAAATTTTGATTAGTTGGTCTAGGCGCATTTAAATCAATAGAATCTTGTTTTTTAAATATCTCAAAACTATTATCTTTGTATTTAGGATGATCTTTAAAATATGCATAATCAATTGAATTTAATTGACTAATATCATTTTGTTGCATATAATTTTTTAATATTTTGGGGTTAACTTTAGAAAATGAAAAATCCAATTTCTTTTTCGTATCAACTTTTTCAAATGAATAACTATTATCAATATCTGATTTAGCTCTTTTTTTACCTAATAATGATAAAGAAGATACATCATCTAAATAACCAACATTTTTATCTAATATTGGTGAATCATCTATAAAATTATTTAAATCTTCTAATTCAGATTTTGTATATATATCATTACTTCTAGATTCATCATCTTTTAACTTAATATCATTTTTTAACAATTTTTCTTCTTCTTTCTTTTCTTTTACAATTAACTTTTTTACATCATCTTTATTATAAAAAAATAAACTTTTGGGCCAATAATCTCTACCATTTTTTATAGCATTTTCAATATATTGTTTATAATTCATTTTAACTTCTTTATACATAAAACCATTACAATTAGCTAATTTTTTTACATCTGTTTTTGACCAATATTCAATAGGCTTATCATTATACTTCTTTTTCAAATATTCAATACAATTATTAAAATGTTGACTATCAGTAAAACTAGTAAGATAATTACTTGATACAAATTCTAAAGTACTCATTATTTAATTAATAATCTTTTATTTCATTTATATATAAAAACTTTTATAATAATAATTTGGGGTTAATTATTGCTATTCCAACAACTACCCCAACCAAACCCACCCTTTTTAATTTCCTTTAATTTTTTACATCTAGAACTATATCACATAGTCAAACTTTTTTTTACGGTAAATCCGGACAATATTTTACGCTTGAGCGGATTTTACAAAAATGCGGTCATAATATTTCATTCCGCTTCGCTCCATTTCATATAATAAAAAAAATAAAAAATCGGCTTGTATATATGTTAGGATTGTCGGAAATTTTTTTTTTTTGAATTTAACCCACCACCCACCACTTATCAAATAAAAGTTTTTAAATTCAATAAAAAAATTTAAAAAATAAGATTTTTTTTTTTATAATTTTATATAATAAATTAAAATATTAAATAATATTAAGTTAATATTAAATTATTTAAATTATTAAATAAATAATTGACGTCTAAACTAAAAGCGTCAAAATTATTAGGCAAATCCCAATGATGATTTGCCATCAGGTGCACCGGCCAATAAGGGCTAATGATACCATGTAAAGTATCAATCATAATAGGATAATGTAATTGAATTATCCTTTCTCTAGATCCATAATGATTAAGGATCCATAACCTATAAAAATATTATATAAATTAAACTTACCTTTGAACTGGAGTTACCAACTCCAAATTATCTAAGAGATCATTATAATCTCTACAAAAATATAATCTACCGTTCATTTTAAATATAATAAAACAAAAATGATTTATATATTAATTATAAAAAGGGGTTAATTATAAAAAATTAGACTATATTACTAAACTATATTAAAATAAATTAATTTTATAACAATTTAAATGGGGATAATAATTATCAAAAAACTATATAAACAACTATAAAATTTAAAAAATTAAAATGAGTTTAGTATATTATTTTGAAAATAATGAAGATATCATAAAGTAAGTATATTATTATATAATTTTACATATAGTTTCGGTCTTAAATATAAGACCAATAAAGTATTAGGGTGGCCAATCAGGTCACTTATAAAAAAACAAGGTTCCACCCTTGTTTGTGATTATTGTGGAACCTGGGAAAAAGGAAAAAATGACATATTTTTACATGTCATTGACAATCATAACGGAGATATGCATTGGCTCCGTAAATATGAAAAAGAAAATCGTTTATTATTAAAAAATTATATTGAGAATCAAGTGCAATTCAATCCACCGGAGCCAGGAGATGGAGAAGAAGAAGAACAATAAATAATTATTTAAATATTTTATTATATTATTATAATTAAAAACATATTATTAAATATTTTATATTATTTAAAATTTTTGATTTTTAGAACCCACCTCAACCCACCACATTTTACTAATTATTAATTTAACAATTTATTTGGGTTAACTTGTTTCAATTTAATATCATCAAAACCTAAATCTAAAATATCATACTTAAAATTTCTATTTAACTTAACATATACCATATTATTAACAACAATTGTTTTCATAACTTTAAAATCCTTAAAAATACAATCTTCTAAATATCTACTAATTTTAATTATTTCTGAAATATCTAAATATTGAGAATCTACTTTTGCAAAACAAAATTTTTTTCTAGACATGTGTATAAATTTTGACCAATCTAGATCTAATTTTTTCTTTTTAATTTCTAATTGTTTTTCTCTAATTCTTTTCCTATTTAAATATAACTTATCACGGATATCTTGATTTTCTTTAATTAATTCAACCATAGATTTAGTATCTGTCATTTAATTTAAAATAAATTATAATATTAAATATTTATATTAATAAATTATAGCATCTAATAAAAATACTCGCTTTAGTTGTATCAATTTTAAAAAAATACAAACTTCGCTTAAAAGTACCATGGGTATACATTCCATTATAATTAAATAAATATAATTTCCATATATACACATATATATAAGGGGGAACCTTTCATGTTCCCCCTTAGACCCCCTCCGCGCGCTCCCGACATAGACATAAATTAAATCAGAGATTTAATTGGGAGCGCGCAGAGGAGGTCGCAAAGACATTGTGTAGAATTGTATTAAGCATCTAACTATTACATCAATAAAATAAATAATGGTATGGGTGTTTTATATATTTAAAATACAAGCATCTAAGAATCTAATTTAATAATAATATATATAAGCATCTAAAAAATAATTAATTAAAATAATTAAAATAAATAATTAATATAAATTTATATAGATATAGATTTTAACCAATTTACAATATTTATAGATAAACTATCTGTATCTAAATATCTAATATATAATTTAAAATTATAATTAGAATCAGATTGAATAGGGGTCCTATTTTTAGCATAACTTATACAAAAATTTAAATAAGAATTATGAACATCAAAACCATATAAAGGAGAACTAGGATTTGCATCAAAAGGAAATACATATTCATTAGTTAATTCTATATTATTATAATTACAATGAATATAAACCTTATTATTATTTGTATTTAAAAATAAAGTATATCTAGTTAAAGTATTACCAATTTGATTAGGATATTGATTTTGATTAAACAAATTATCATATATATCTCCTTTATAACTATAACCTATACCATGAAAACCTGTTGAGAAATATAAAGATTTCATATAGTTTGGATAACTAGGTACAAAATTCAACCAAGTATTATTTTCATATGCCATTAAATATATACCTTGTGCAGTAGTGGTAGTTGATTCATATATATTATCAGTTAAAAAAACACTAGTAGCTGGATAATTATTATTAGTACTTGGTGGATTATCATTTACTAAAGTAGAAAATGATAATTGAAATAAAGAATAATTTTTTGTATTAAAAATAGGTATACTTAAAGGTATTAAAATATTTCTAGTATATTCTTGAAAACTAGAACCATTAAAAATATAATTAAAAGTTTTAGTTTCTTTAAACCCTAAATTAACATTTACATTATAATTTTTTTTAACTATATCATAAGCATTTTTAATATATAAACCATTTGGAGGAATATAACTACCAATCATACCTATACTTTCCATAAAATTAAGATTTCCTATTGCATCTTGAACATTATTTATATTATTAAAAAAACAAAATTTTATAAGATCACTATAATCCATTAAAATTAAAATTAATAAAATAAAATATATATAAATATCATTAAGGCGAATATTAAAATTAAAAATAAATGGTTATTATTTATTAGTTCATTTTTTCCTAATACACGGACACCACAAATGCGCTGAGTATATGTATATATGTAATTTAGAATATATAAAAAATTTGTATCAGAGAAATATATTTGGATCTATTGTCATTCCTTTAGAAGATAACCATTGAATTAATTTAACAGCATATGGTATATTATTATTAGACAGCGCGGTTGTAGCTGAAGATTCTGGCGCAACTTGCGCGGAAGAAGATAACATAGGTACTTCAAATGGCATAGGTAAAGATTTTGATTGTAATATATATTCTCTATATAAAGGTATAGTTGTATATTCTATATTTCTATAATAATCTACACGAATACATGTATTATTTGGAAATAAATCACCCATTATAACAAATAAATATTGTTTACAACATGGATGTGTACCATTAGTATATTCTTGACCAGGTCTAAATTCAATAGCTCTATTATCCATAGGTGTATATATTAATTTAACACCATCAACACATTTAGATACAAATTTATTAGTTAAATCTTCAATATTTGAAAAAGTTAAAAAATCTGTTAATTGACCAGATAATTTAGAAGTAGTAGCTGCTACAAATATACCTGACATTTGATTGAAATTACCATAATATCTAACTATTACAGATGAAGAAACTAATCTAAATTGATCTACAATATTATTATTTTGAGACATAGTAATTTCAGTAGGAGTTCCATTTCCCATTCCATCTACAGTACTATCTTGATATAATTGTGCTTTTTCATTAAAAGGATCTATAATTAATAAAAATTTCCCTGTTGCATTTGGAGTAATAGAAAAATTATTTCTAATAGATGCGGTTGCAGAAGATACAGGTAAAGGACCTGGAATTTTTGCAGTACAATTTTCTGGAAATAATAATGAATTAAGATATAAATCCTTTGCAGCCATATGATATGACTTTGCAGAGGCAATAATATCCATTATTATATATATTAAAAAAAAATTTAAAATTTATATATTTATATTTAGGTTAAAAAAATATATTAAAATTATTTATCTATGCCATATTGCATTAATAAAAGCAGAAGGACCATTCCTAATTTCAATAATTTGTTGAATTACATTATTATTATTAATAAAATATAATAAATAAGTACCAACATTAGACCTAGTCATTGTAATTCTAGTTCCTATTAACCTATTAATAGAATCTTGTAATATACCTCTAATATCAGGGTGAATAATTAATTCATCCATAATAAAACTTCTTAAATCTCTTTGATTATAATTTAAATATATTCTATTTAATATATTAAACATCCTTCTAGAATTCCTAGACATAACTCTATTTTGATTATTTCTACCTAATACTAAATCCCATACAGCATTTCCTAAATGAGGTCTAATTCTTGGATATATCTCATTAAATATAAACCTATTAACATTTTCTATATTTAAATGAACATCACCATTTAAAAAATTTTGAATTCTATTATCAAATGTAGGTCTAACTATTTGATTTTCTATGAAATTATCAAAATAATTTAAAGGTGAGGGTATTCTAATAATTTCATCCATAATTCTACCATCAAACCTAATAAACTGTCTAATTAAATTACTAGATATTTGAGGTATAACATTTAACTGATTAAATATATAATCAGAAAATCTACCATGTAATATAAGATCTCCTAATAATAAACGAATCGTATGTGATTGAAAATTTTCAAAATTAAAACCAGAATTAAATATATCAAAAGCTAATTCTGAACCATGATTTATATAATTGAAATATTTTAATAAATCTAAAGCAGCTTGTGTTGTACCAAAACCTAAACCACCAAAGAATAAAGCTGCAGATGCAGTAGCATATACATAATTAGAACTCTGATCTTTATAATTTTTGATATAATATAAAAATTTAGATAAATAATATTGCCAATTTTCTTTTAAATTGTCTAAATAATCACTTAAAAAAGATCTTGTAGCAATCTCAGTTGAAGTTTTAATAACA
>Ga0247609_10007262_pt1 | contig 10570 bp, 4 predicted proteins | sample 172DNAGHGlowgp2_FD_193487 | JGI IMG/M metagenome (GOLD analysis project Ga0247609, IMG submission 193487) | Sheep rumen microbial communities from Palmerston North, Manawatu-Wanganui, New Zealand - 1728 DNA GHGlow gp2 | ecosystem: Host-associated > Mammals > Digestive system > Stomach > Rumen ...
CATGCTTGTCATTTCGCCCTTGCGGCGCGTTACCATATCAATCATCTTCGACGAGAACTCTTCGGGCACGTTAATCGTCATCTCCTCGATGGGTTCGCACTTCACGCCATCTATTTCCTTATATATGACTTGCGGCTGACCCACCTGCAATTCATAACCCTCGCGACGCATGGTCTCGATGAGGACGGACAGATGCAAAACGCCCCTACCCGACACAATCCAACGGTCCGTATAGCCTTCGGGCACCTCGACACGCAGGGCAAGGTTCTTCTCGAGTTCGCGCTCCAGACGTTCTCCGATGTGACGGCTCGTGCAATACTTGCCCTCCTTGCCGAAGAAGGGCGAATCGTTGATGGTAAAGAGCATGGACATTGTCGGCTCGTCGATACTGATGGGCGGCAGAGGCTCGGGATTCTCGAAGTCGCAAAGCGTGTCGCCTATCTCGAAGCGCTCCAAACCAACAATCGCACAGATGTCACCCGAGCTGACCTCCGAGGTCTTCTGTCGTCCCATACCCGTGAAGGTGTGGAGCTCCTTGATTTTCGTCTTTTCCATCTGGCCGTTACGATGGGCAATCGTAATGTTCATGCCCTCTTTCAACGTACCACGATGTACGCGACCGACTGCGATACGGCCAGTATAGTTGCTATAATCGAGGCTCGTGATGAGCATCTGCGGCGTCCCTTCCTGTACTTGAGGTTCGGGGATATACTTCAGGATGCAGTCCAGCAGATAGGTGATGTCAGTAGTTGGCGTTTGCCAATCCTCAGCCATCCAGCCCTGCTTCGCAGAGCCATAAATGACGGGGAAATCGAGCTGTTCCTCAGTCGCATCGAGGTCGCACATCAAGTCGAACACCATCTCGTAAACCACCTCGGGGCGGCAGTTTGGCTTGTCCACCTTATTGATAACCACGACGGGCTTCAAGCCAATCTGCAAAGCCTTTTGAAGGACGAAACGCGTTTGCGGCATGGGTCCCTCGAAGGCATCGACGAGCAGCAAGCATCCGTCGGCCATGTTGAGCACACGCTCAACCTCGCCACCGAAGTCGCTGTGTCCCGGAGTATCGATGATGTTTATCTTCGTGTCCTTGTAGTTGATACTGACGTTCTTGGAGAGAATCGTGATGCCTCGCTCGCGTTCAAGCTCGTTGTTGTCGAGCATAAGTTCGCCGGTCTGCTGATTCTCGCGGAAGAGGTTCCCAGCCAGAAGCATTTTATCTACAAGAGTTGTTTTGCCATGGTCAACATGTGCAATGATAGCAATATTCCTGATGCTTTGCATACTTTTTTCAATATTTTGCGTGCAAAGGTACAAAATAATTTAAAAATCATTATTCACATTTCATAAATATTTTGTATTTTTGCATTCGAAACTAACAATAATAAACACAATCCAACCATGAAATTCCTGTTTGGAAAGACTTTAACCATTGCAATTCTACTATTTACGCTTTGGGGATGTACCGAGGACATCGACACTTCCGCGCGATACGTCTTTACATCCGACAACGTTATGAGTTATTTGGAGAAGCACAACACATATTCCGAATACGTCAGGCTTCTGAAATTAACTCCCATCTCGATTCGAAGCAAAAGTACCGTCGGCGAATTGCTGAGCGCAAGAGGACACTACACCGTATTCGCGCCGACAAACGATGCAATCCAGACCTACTTGGAGGAACTTTGCGAGGAAGAACCATCGCTACTGAGCGAACCTTCGTGGGACGCTTTCGTGAGCGACCACAAGCGCGACTCGGTAATCCGAGTGGTGGTCTGCAATTCCGTCATCGACTCGGGCGACCACGAAGAAGCATTCCAGGTAAATGCTTTCCCGCAAAAGACCGGCACGGAGTTCCCCCTGAACAACATGAACGACCGCAGGTTGTCCGTCCGCTACCAAGGCGTTGACACCATCTTCATCAACAACACTTGCCCAATCAACATCACTGAACGCGACATCATTGTCACAAACGGCGTCATACACCAAGTGACTCGCGTCATCGCTCCGAAGGACGTGACGGCAGCCCTGTATCTGCAGGAAATGCTCGACAACGATCAGGAAGGCTTCCTCGTCATGGCAAAGGCCATACAGGCTTGCGGACTGATGGACACGCTCTCCAAAATCCGTGACGAAGTCTACGAGAACAGATACCTCCGTGGCGAGATTCCCGAGAACATGCACATGTACATCGACGGACATTTCCCGAATGGCGACAACTGGACGCCTCGCCACCGACTCTACGGCTTTACCATCTTCGCCGAAACAGACGAATTCTGGCGCGAGCAAGGACTCGACCCGAAAGCGCCTTCCGCAACATTGCTCCCCGCTCTGATTCAATGGATTGTGAACAACCATCAGTATTCCGACGACGACCGATTCACGACGGACGAGAACTACGAGAGCGAGATGAACCTCCTCTATCAATGGACCACCTACCACATCCTGCCCTTCCGTACTCCAGCTGACCGCCTCGTCTTCCACAGGAACGAGTTCGGCTACGACCAAGCCAGAAAGACGTTCACCATACCCATGTACGAAATCTACACGACAATGGGCAAGCGCCGTCTCCTGAAAATCTATGAAAGCAAGGAAAGCAACGGCATCTACCTCAACCGCTTCCCGAAACTCGAACAGGACAGACGAGAAATCCTGCACGAACTTTATTGCGACGCCGACAAGGAAGGATGTTATGTCGACAGAGACCCGGAGCATGCCATACTGAACGATATCATCAATTGTTGCATCTATCCAATCGGAGCGCCACTATCGTACAACGACAATGTGCGCGACAACCTCGCCAAGGAACGTCTGCGCTTCGACGGAATGACACTCTTCCCGGAAGCCATGAACAACGACATTCGACTCAAAATGTCCGCCGACGAGAAGAACCAGGACGTCTATATCCCAGCAACACGCATCTACAACTACTTCGAAAACATGCAGATGAACGACCAGACGCTCTTCGTTTATCTCAATGCATACGGCTATAACTGGTGCAATCTCCATAGCGACGAGATGAAAGCGAAAGGACGCTTCGAGCTTACCTTTAAGCTTCCTCCTGTTCCGAGACGTGGTACCTACGAGTTCCGCTACGATGTATTGCCGAATGGCGACCGAGGCATCCAGCAGTTCTACTTCGGTTCAGACCCGACCAAACTGCCCGCAGCAGGCATTCCTGTGAACCTGACGAAAGGTATTGGCAGCATGAATGTCGGTTACGAAGCAGATGGAAAAGACGAGGACTACAACATCGAGGTTGACAAACGACTGCGTAACAACGGCGTAATGAAAGGCGCAAAGACAGTTACGGCAGACGGAAGCAGTTCCGACATTGAACGCAATCGCAGTTCAAACCTCCGCTATATCATCATTCGTCAGACCATGGATCCGGACAAGACTTACTACATGAAACTGAAATCTGTCCTCGATTCCGAAGACAAGGAATTCTACATGGACTACATGGAATACTGTCCGAAGGAAGTTTACGACAACCCCGAAAGGCCGGAAGACATCTGGTAAAAGATTTTCAGCACAAACGTAAATGCCCAATATCACACGCGATGTTGGGCATTTTCACGTGTGATGATTGGAAACGACACACGTCACGTTTACGATTTAACCACGCTAAGTTTCAGAATACGCTTAGTCGCGTCGGTCACACTGAAACGATTGTCGCTGCGATGACCTATAAGCCAAATGATTTCGTCGCCACAAATCGCCACAAATTGTTCCGCTTTCTCGAAACGATTGAGCTTGCGGTCTGTCAAGAAATCGCTCACCAACTTTCTGCCTTTCATGCCGAAAGGCACAAACGCATCGCCTTCTTGAACAGGACGGACCTCAATCTGATTTGTAATCAAATCCGCATCGAAATATGCAATATCCGGGCCCGTTTCGCCGATACAAGACACCATCTCTTGTTTGATTTGAGGCATTTCAGCCTGTTTCGACAAAGGAGAAAGTATCAAAGAATTGCGGTCACGAAGGACCGAATAATTGTTCGAATACCAAACCTTGCCGATCTGACTGTTCGCGGCACTTAGCATCTCCTCTTCTTGAGCACGATTGAAACCTTTATCCAAAAGCCATTCGTGAAGCAAAGTCTGCGATGAAAGAGCAGACAGGGGGAAGCAGGTTTCCGTAATCCCATTTTCCACGAAAGTCGTTTCTATACCTTTTTTATAATAAGGGAGACTTTGGCGAACACTTTCGGAAGCAAGATTAAGATGCTCGACAACGGCAGGATTTATTTCCCGAAGCAGAGGAATGACATCAAGACGCACCTTGTTCCTTTGGGCAATTCGTTCGGAATTCGTGCTGTCTGTAACGAAAGACTGGCCTCGTTCCTGAAGATAATCGAGGATTTCTTCTCGGCTCAGACAAAGTAACGGACGGATAATCCCTTCGTGTTTGGGCTGCATTCCTGCCATACCACGCAATCCGGTACCACGAAGCAGGTTCAAGAGCAACGTCTCGGCTTGGTCGTCTCGATGGTGGGCAACTGCAATACACGAAGCATTGAGGTTCTTCATTTCCTCTCGAAACCAGTCATAACGAAGGTCGCGGGCTGCCATTTCCAAACTGATGCCTCGGCGCTTTGCTTCTTCTTCCGTTTGGAAATGTCGGACAGACAAGGGCACATCATTCTGTTTGCAGAGTTCCTCCACGAAAGCTTGGTCGCGATTGGACTCTTCGCCCCTCAAATGAAAGTTGCAATGCAAGGCATGAACCTTGTAACTCAATTCTTTCAAAATGAGTAAAAGCGCGGTAGAATCAGCTCCGCCACTAAGAGCGACGAGGATAAAAGCTTCAGGGGGAAGCCCTATTTCGCGGTCGATATATGTCTTGACTTTGTCAATCATTTTCCTTGTAGAAGTTGACGGGCATTCTCTCTGGCAGCTTCGGTTACCATGTTGCCGGAAAGCATGTGAGCGAGTTCTGTAATGCGACCTTCCTGGTCAAGTTGTTTGATGTGAGTCAAAGTGCGAGTCCCTTCATCTTCTTTGTAGACGAAGTAGTGTGCATCGCCTTTTGCAGCAATCTGTGGAAGGTGAGTGATGGCAAGGACTTGCTGATTTCCACCGCTGCTCATCTGTGCCATAATCTGTGCCATCGAACTTGCAACCTTGCCGCTGACGCCCGTATCAATCTCGTCGAAGATAATTGTTGGCAGATTCATCTGTTTGCTTGTCAAAGCTTTAAGGGCAAGCATCACTCTTGACATCTCGCCACCACTCGCCACATCCGCTAAAGGTCTGGGCGTCATGTTCTTATTTGCAGAGAATAGGAAAGTGGCATTATCCATTCCGGAGGGCTGCAGTTCATTCGTTTTCTCTATGTCAGCCTTGAAGATAGCAGCAGGCATATTCATTGCCATAATTGACTCGGAGACAAGTTTCTCAACTTGCTTTGAAGCTTTTAGGCGACCTGCAGAAAGTTTTTCGGCAAACTTCTTTGCTTGTTCTGTCTCCACATCTATTTGCTTTCGAAGTTCCTTGATATTGTCCTCGGAATCAGTCAACAAAGCGAGCTGGGAACGAAGATCCTCTGCTAAAACAATAAGTTCTTCAGACGAACCGACATGATGCTTTTGTTCAAGAGAATAAAGCTGGTCTAGTCGTTCCGTAACTTGCTGTAGTCGAGCCGGGTTATACTCAATGTCCTCAACCATTCCATTAATGTCCCCAGCAATATCTTTCACTTCTATAACAACACTTTCGAGACGGCTCAAATAGTCTTCTATTGCAGGATAAACACTTGCAATCTGTTGCATGGTTTGGCTCGAACGCCGTAATGCATCAATGGCTCCCATGCCATTATCGCTATCGTCACCATTTAGAAATGCATCTATCGTGGAGAGCGAAATCTTTATATCCTCGGCATGAGAAAGAGCGCTCTGTTGCTGCTTAAGTTCTTCATCTTCGCCTGGTTGAGGTTTGAACTCGTCAAGTTGGTCGAGTTGATAACGAAGATAGTCCTCATCACTTTGCCGCTTTGCCAGATTCTCCTCGAGTTCTTTGAGCTGACGCTTGGTTTCGACAATCCGAGCATAACACTCACGATACTGACCAAGCAAATCAAGATGCCCTGCGACAGTATCTACAATACCCAGTTGGAAAGCAGGATTCTCGAGCAACAGATTGCTGTGTTGGGAGTGAATGTCAAGCAAACGAAGGCCAATCTGACGAAGCGCCGATACATTTACAGGGCTGTCATTGACGAAGGCACGACTCTTTCCGTTCGACGAGACTTCACGACGAAGGATACATTCCGTTGGTTCGTAATCGATTTCGTTCTCCTCGAAGACACTCTGCAAGTCGTAACCATCTATATTGAAAATGCCTTCTACGGTACATTTGGCCGCTCCTGGCATGATGCTACCTGTATCAGCTCGTCCTCCTGTAAGCAGACCTAAGGCTCCAAGGATAATGGATTTACCTGCTCCGGTTTCGCCTGTCATAACAGAGAACCCGGCTGCAAAGTCGATGTCGAGCGATTCGATGAGAACGTAATTATTGATGGTCAGATGCGTTAGCATAGCTTATATTGTTTATCTGTTTTAGAATATCGACGGCTTCAGTAATGGTATTGACGTCGTCGATGAGGAGACTCTTGCCTTTTCCGTCGAGTTTGAAGTGACAACGATAGGCGTTGGCAGTCGCAAAGGAAACGACCTGTCCGAAGATTCGCCCTTCGTAGAATGGATTGTCGTCTGCAGGACCGAAAAACATCCTTGCATGTCCGGCCTTCAGGACAAAGCGTTCGCAGCCGAAATGTTTGCCTAAACGACGAAGCGTAACAACCTTCAGGAGATCTTCTGCTTCGTCTGGAAGTGCTCCGAAGCGGTCGATGAGCCGTTGACGGAACCTTTCAACATCTTCATCACGCTCCATCGAATCAAGTTCCCGATAAAGGAGCATCCGTTCGCTTGATGTGGGAACATAGTCCTCGCTGAAGTACATGGGAAGGTTGCTGTCAAGTTGGCAATCGTCTACCACCTCGGTGCTTTCAACGACTTTACCTTCCTTCATCTCTTCCGCATAGAGTTCGTGGAACTCATCATTACGGAGTTCTGTGACGGCTTGTGACAGTATCTTCTGATACGTCTCGTATCCGAGGTCAGCAATAAAGCCGCTTTGTTCGGCTCCGAGCAAGTTTCCTGCGCCTCGGATATCGAGGTCCTGCATGGCGATATGAATGCCACTTCCCAAGTCGCTGAAATTCTCGATGGCTTGAAGTCTGCGTCGAGCATCGATGTTCAGGACGGAAAGAGGCGGAGCGAGAAGGTAGCAGAATGCCTTTTTGTTTGAGCGCCCCACCCTTCCTCGCATTTGATGAAGGTCCGAGAGGCCGAAGTTGTGGGCTCCGTTGATGATGATGGTGTTGGCATTTGGAATGTCGAGGCCGCTCTCGATGATGGTTGTGGAGATGAGCACATCGTAGTCGTAGTTCATGAAGTCCACCATAATCTTCTCGAGTTCCTCTGGCGGCATCTTTCCGTAAGCGACTGCCACTCGGCAACCCGGCACGTTCTTTCGGACAAGTTCTGCAAGTTCAGGAAGTTGGCTGATACGGTTGTTGACGAAGAAGACCTGGCCGCTTCGGCTCATTTCAAACTCGATGGCTTCGGCAATAACTTCGGCACTGAACTGACAAAGCTGTGTCTGGATGGGATAACGATTTGGCGGAGGTGTTTGGATGACACTCAAATCGCGAGCTCCCATCAAGGAGAATTGCAAAGTTCGAGGTATCGGAGTTGCCGTCAAAGTCAGGGTGTCGACATTCGTTTTCAGTTGACGCAGCTTCTCTTTGGTCGATACGCCGAACTTCTGCTCCTCGTCTATGATGAGAAGACCCAAGTCCTTGAAACGCACACTCTTGCCTATGAGTTTATGTGTGCCGATGATAATGTTAACAGTTCCGTTTTTAAGTCCCTCCAGAACCTGTTTCGTCTGTTGTGGAGAACGAGCTCTGGTCAGGTATTCTATCTTGACAGGAAAGTCTTTCAGGCGACTCTGGAAAGTGCGGAAATGCTGATAAGCGAGGACTGTTGTCGGCACAAGAACTGCGACTTGCTTGTTGTCCACACAAGCCTTGAAAGCCGCTCTGACTGCCACTTCCGTTTTGCCGAAGCCAACATCGCCGCAGACGAGCCTATCCATCGGCCTTTGCCTTTCCATATCCGACTTGACGTCCTGGGTGGCTTTCAGTTGGTCGGGCGTATCTTCATAGAGGAAACTTGCCTCGAGTTCATGTTGCATGAAGCTGTCGCGACTGAATGCGAAGCCCTTTTCCTCTCGACGACGAGAGTAAAGGAGGATGAGGTCTCGGGCAATGTCCTTAATCTTCTTCTTCGTCCTTTCCTTCATCCGCTCCCAAGCACCTGTGCCCAGTTTACTGATGCGAGGCGGCTCGCCTTCACGGCCCTTGTACTTGGAAACCTTGTGCAAGGAATGAATGGAGACGTAAACGTTATCGTTTCCGGAATACGTAATCTTGATAACTTCCTGCATTTGGCCGCCGTTCTGCATGGTGACCAATCCTCCGAAACGTCCAACTCCATAATCTATATGGACGACATAATCGCCTATCTCAAACTGTTGCAACTCCTTGAGAGTCAGCGCAACTTTGCCTCCAGTAGCTTTATCGCTGCGAAGATTGTAGCGATGGAAGCGGTCGAAGATCTGGTGGTCAGTAAAGATGGCCACATTCAGGTCGTCATCGATGAAACCTGCATGCAGAGCTTGGTCGACAGGCGTGAACTGTATGCCTGTTCCCTTATCGTGAAAGATGCTCTCCAGGCGGTCCGTCTGCTTCCTGCTGTCAGCCAGAATGAAGAGGTCTGTGCCGTTATCCTGAAGCTTTTGGAAAGCCGAGATGAGCAAGTCGAAGTTCTTGTGGAAGACGGGTTGCGGATGAGTACGGAACTCAATCAGAGCCCCTTCCTTTCCTTCCTTTTGCGGATGTACTTTTAGCTCAACTCTGCGGAAGCCAACCACCTGTTTCTTAAACTCTTCCGGATTGACGAGCATTTTCTTCGCCGACAAGTCTTCGGAGGCTTCTTCCTGTTGAACGGTAATGGCCGACCTGCTGAAACCCTCATTATATATCTGCTCGACACTTTCGCAGAGGAACAACAAGTCCTTCGTGATGAGCAAGGTGTTTTGTGGCAGGAACGTGAGGAAACTCTCTCTGCTGAGGTCCTTTCCGTCCATTTCAGGCACGATAGTGATGCTTTGTTGGCGGTCTCGACTGAGCTGGCTGTGTACCTCGAAGGTTCGGATACTGTCCACCTCGTCTCCGAAGAAATCGATACGATAAGGCAGTTCGTGCGAGAAGGAATAGACATCGATGATGCTTCCTCGAACTGCAAACTGCCCAGGTTCGTAAACATAGTCAGTCTTGTTGAAGCCGAAACTGAGCAAAGTCTCCTGAATAAACATGATATCCACCCGTTCCCCTACACTCAGGCTGAGGGTTTGTTCGCTGAGTTTCTGCTTCGTGACCACAAGTTCGGAAAGTGCCTGTGGATGCGTTACGACGAAGAGCGGAAGGCTTCCAGACGAGAGTCGGCTCAGGACTTCGGTCCGAAGGATTTCCTGTCCAGCACTTCGTTGGCCGAACTTGATGGCCCTTTTATACGAGCTTGGGAAGAAGAGGACTTGCTCATCGCCGAGGAAACGCGTTAGGTCGTGGTAGAAATAGCCCGCCTCTTCCTCATCGTCGAGCACGAAAAGGTACGGAACATTCAGCACTTCGGGAGCCTTTTCGGCAAGCGAAGCGAAAACAAGAGCAGCCGAACTTCCTTGAAGTCCAGCTAGTTGAATGGCCGTTCCAAAGTCTTTCTGCAGCACTTTGGCGAGAGTTTTCACGCCTGGATGTCTGGCAAAAAGGCTCAGCAGTTTCTGAATCTCCATCGTTTTAAAACTTTGCAAAGGTACAAATAAGCTGGCGAAAAACAAAAGAAATCTTTGTTTTTCTTCTCAACTAAAACACGACAATTACAGACTTCAAGAGTCATTCGAGTGGAAAATTCACGACATTTCCGTCGGCATAAAGCAGTTAGTTTTCCGACATAAAATGGATAAGGGGAAAACCACCTTAACCAAGTTGGCAAAGTTGGCGTTTTAAAACGGCAAACATATAGTGCCACGATGGCAAACTTCAAACGTTAAAAATGCAAACATCAAACGTGATGATTGCAATCGTCACTAGCCTAAATTTCAAACTTATAATTCGGCAAGTACAACTCGTTCATTATAAGCAAGTTACAAAAGTTGCTCAAAATCAGTTTCAAACCCTATTTTCTGGGTGAACAATCAGTAAGGGAAAAGGTTCTTCAACATAAAACAGACACTTGAGAGCCCAGAGTCAGCACCTAGGAAAGCATCGGAAAATTCTTTACATTTTTCTCCGAATCAGTTTGTTTCAAACTATATAACGGAATACAGATTATGGTAAATTTGCTTAAAATATTCAGGTTTCATACCATTTAATTCCTATTTTTTTCGTACCTTTGTGCCCGTTATTCGCGTATATAAATAATGTATAAGAAACAATGGACGCA
>Ga0247609_10007263_pt1 | contig 10569 bp, 9 predicted proteins | sample 172DNAGHGlowgp2_FD_193487 | JGI IMG/M metagenome (GOLD analysis project Ga0247609, IMG submission 193487) | Sheep rumen microbial communities from Palmerston North, Manawatu-Wanganui, New Zealand - 1728 DNA GHGlow gp2 | ecosystem: Host-associated > Mammals > Digestive system > Stomach > Rumen ...
GCATGGGATAAAGTTCAAAGGTTTCATTCAATCAGGTCGGGCAAAACCTCAAGAGTTGAAACTGGCAACATTGTCTCCATGCTTTTTTATTGAAGTGCAACCGCCAATCAGGGAGACAGAACGGCGAAAAAAAGGAATAGTGGATGGACTATATCTCGGAGGCTGAACGACTGAAGCTCTATTACAAAGGGCTGAATGAGGCAGGCAGTAGCAAACAGATTGCCACAGCCCATCCCGACCTTGTGTCCGACAAGGATGAGCCCGACACCGACCCAGCCTTGCTTGAAAACGATGATTTATATCTTCAAATCTTGCTCCCGCTTTACTACAAGTTGGCCTACGTTTACAACAATCGTTTCATCCACGAAGACATTTCGCTTTACAATCCTGCCACGCAGCGGGTATTGACGGCCAAAGAGATTTACGATGCACTTCAGGTCTTTGCGCCATACGCTGTCCCTGAGATTATTCGCACTATCGGTAGCTCCTCCGCCACAATGACGCTGTTGCGGCAAGCCTTCGATGCGCAGGACGAGGATGCCTTTGTCCATATAATAGATACGTCGGACTGCGACCTTTTGCTTACAAGCAGCATCTGTGCAGATGTCTGGCCAAAGATTGTTTATCACACTGACCCGTCCGACGAAGACATTGCTAATAGTCTGGATGTTGTGGCAAGTATATTCAGGAACGAGGAACACCCCATCCAACGCTCGTCTAAGGAGTTGAGCGAGGCCACTGATTCTTTATTCGAGGATGGTGACGAGGAATCGTATATGCGGAAGTACGAGCGGTATAATCAAGACTTGTTCGACTATATGTGCCAATTCTACCGCGACAACTACGACCGTTTCAAGCCCAAAGAACGCAAGCAGATTGAACCCCTTATCCTGCAAGGTGGCGGCTATATTGACACAGAGTTCTGCTTGCACGACGACTACTTCTCATTCCATAACGAGGCGGACGACACCAAGGAGTACTTCGGGCTGCATCCAGAAGTCATCAAGGCGGGAGTCGAGCCGTTTGTGCAGCTGGTGGACTATCTTGCAGAGGCGGGCTATATCGACTCGTCCGCTGCCACCAAGCAACTCTTTGCCTACCGATTCTCAGGCCGTATGCGTCCCGAGAAGGTTGAACCCATAGAGTGGCGTGGGAAAAACGGCAACTCCTACGAGCTCATCTACCTGGTGCGCAACCTGACGGAGAGAGCCAACTACCGCAAGATGCGGAACTTCTTCACCGGTCCCAAGTGGGTCAAAGACCGCGACAGCAGCTATGCCCGCGGCGCCGACTACCACCTCAAAGCCTACCTCCACCAACTCTACCCCACCCTGCCCGACCAACTATAAATTTATCTATAATTGTCTATAATCAGAAATTGAAAAGAAAGAAATAGTAATTTTGCAGAATTAATAACCCCCAAATAGCATATCTTATGTTATACAGAGTAACAGTCAAAAGTAGCAAAAACAGCAACGGCATCCGCATTGAACGCGGCATGAGCGTTGAAGTGGTGACCAACAACATCACCAACCCCGTAACCACCAACGGCGGTCAAGCCGTTGCCGATGCCTTTATGCGCATCTACGGCATAGACATCCGCAAGGTCGGAGCGTTGAACATGGTTTATTTGGACGTTCAAAGAATCGGATAACCCAATCAATACAGTATTATGAACACACAATTGAAATTTCAGAAAATTCTCGACCAAGTGTTAGAAATCGCCAACGTTTTAGTTGGAAATGCACAAAATGAATTTAATGTCAAAGTCGAAGCTTTTGTAAATGAAATACAAGATTCAAGATATATTAAAGTACCCTTGGTTGGTGTCTTTAGCGCAGGAAAGAGTTCTTTGCTGAATGCCTTTACCCAAAAACCGGGGTTGTTGCCAGTCGATACAGATCCTGAAACAGCTGTGGCATACGAACTATATTATGGTAGCCAAGAATGTGTCGAGTTGTATCGTGAAGACAAGAAAATCGACACAAAACCTCTCTGTGACATAAAACAATTACCCACACAACCTGGCGATATTGCAAGGGTCTATTGCACCAGTGAACCCATCAAAGCATTGCAGGAACGGGGCATCATACTGGTCGATATGCCTGGAATCGGTTCTGGCATTGAAAGACATGATGCTGCTATATTTAATTATATACATAGCGGCACTGCTTTCATTCTTCTAGTCGATGCCGAGCAAGGCTCCTTACGCGGTAGCACCCTGACGTTCATGAACGAGTTGAGTCGATATGACAAGCACCCTGCTGTTTTGATCTCAAAAATTGATAAAAAACCAGAGAAAGACATCCACGATATTGTAGAATATATCGAATACCAATTAATCAATAAACTTGGTAACAATCATCCTTTTGTTTCCACTGTTTGTGCGGTAAATCAGGATTTAGGCGGATTGAATGATTATTTTGACCAACTTAATCCCGAAGTTCTTATTAACGAGAAACTAGGAAGGCAACTCAAATCGATAATCAATTTCGTACGGAATCAAATCAAGACCCGCATTGAGCTACGGTCAAAAGATATTGCAAATGCCGAAGAAAAACTAAAAGAGATTGAAGACGAAATTGCCAATGTAAAAGCCGAGCTACCAGTTGACAGTGACAACGTAGATACTCCAGAGAAGTCAGCCAATGATGTACTTGAAAACGTCAAAGCAGCATTAGTGGCACAATCCTACGACATAGCTCAGATGATAATTGACAAACAACCCGAGGATTCAATTAAATCCTACATAGTTAGCATTGTAAGAGCAGAAATCATCACATCCTTGAAAGAAGAGAGCGAGCAATATTCCGAAGCACTTGGCGAAACCGTCCAAGAATCCATACAAAGCATTGCAACGATAGAAGTTGATTCTGATTTCATTGGGGATTATGCCGATATATACAATGCTGTATATGAATTCATCCAAAATTTCCTTGATGCCGGAGGGATTTGGGGGACAATTGCGAAATACCTTTTGCCATTTTTACCACAGGTAATCAACTGGCTGTTCGGGAAGAGCGACGAAGAAGTGCTTGAAGAAGTTCGCGAGAAAGTCCTGTCAAAATGTATTACCCCCATCACAATAGGCCTCAAGCCAACTGTATTGAAACTCACAACTGACAATCAAAAGAAAATCCAACAAAAGATTCAAGAAGAACTCGTTGCTAAAATGGAAATGGTCAAAGAAGGTCTCCGCGAGAGAATGGAGGATGCCCAAAAGTCAAAAGAAGCTGTATCGGCAGAACTTATGTTACTGAATGAGAGTCTTGACAAACTGAACAAAGTCGAAGAAAGCATCTAATAGTAATCAAAATGGGAAACTAGCAGAGTTCACAAACTTAATAATATAGAGTTATGCCGTTAATAAAGAAGGTCTTTAATAGGGAATCAGCGTCCCTATCAAAACAGAAAATAATAAAGGTAAATCCTTACGAGAATCCAGAAAATGTTATGGAACTGATGGCACGTGTATGCTCTGCAGTTCCAAATGCAGATACCGATTTATATTGGAATGTTATAAAGGATGCGTATAATAAAGAGATAAGGGGAAAATCATTGTGTGATTATTTAGCAGAGAACCGAGGCAATTTTATAAACGTTGATTTTGAACATGATCTGGATAACTTGTGCATGCAATTGTCATGGAGTTTGGCCACTCGTGAAAACACAGAACACACGCAGATAGTAGTTGCGGGAGGATTTTCTTCGGGTAAATCTTCTTTCCTAAACCGCCTCACGAATTCCACAAATCTTCTTCCAACTGGAGTTGAACCCGTTTCTGTTGTAAAAACTTACCTTTATTGTTCACGTAACACCAAATCTATTTCCGTTAAGGGTGTCAATCAGAAAAATGTTCTTGTGGATCTGGACACTGGTGTTTTGCATGCAATTCAACATGCAAAAAAGTCAAACATTTTTTTGGCTTCCGTACTTGACAAACTATTTGTTGAGATTCCTTCCCAAAATCTGGATGGAATAGTTTTTATTGACACCCCAGGCTATAACAATTCAGATAAAGCTAATCAATCAAATGGTAAAACTGACAGAGAAACAGCTCTCGAGGCATTAGGAGAGGGAAATGTTTTGTTTTGGCTGGTTGATTGTGAACGCGGCACAACTGTATCTAATGACATTGAAATCATCAAGCAATTTAACGGCAAAAAGGTTTTCATATTTAATAAGGCCGACAAGAAAGGACCCCAAGAATGTGAGAAAATAGTTGAAGAAGCAGCAAATACTTTATACAAAGAATTTCCTAAAGAGGATATTATTGACATAATTGCATACTCCACCCTTGACAATAAAGTCTATTATTCAGAAAACAAGATGACGTTGCCAGCCATTGTTTTCGAGGCAAAGAAATCTGGCAATGGTGTCAGAGAGGTACATGACTTAAAGGAATCGATTGGTAAGTTGTTCGACAATGAGATTATTGCAAGCAAAAACACGATAAATGACATCAATAAAGAATACAATGAGTTGGTTGACCAAAAAAAGAAGTATCAGGAATACTATAATAACGCTAAAGAGTATCAGGATAGCATAGTATGCAATATTAGGGAAGTTCTTGTCGATGGTTACAATCAAGTTATGGCTGCTGCTGATAGAATAACCGATGTAAGTCTCAACACTCTCAATCGATTTTGTGATTTTATAAATACAATGTATCACTGGGATAATACTGATCATGAGTGTTGGAATAATACACTAACCCCCAAAATTGATTCTGCCAATAGGCAGTACAGTTCGTGTTGCAACAATCATAATGCTGCAATAGAATATCAGTTTTACAAGGAAGACTACCGTAAAAAACTTGTAAACGTCATAGATGAGGAAGAGGATGAAATTGTGGACAATTACAAAGAATTGTATGAAGACGCATGTAAGGAATGTGAGAATGCCCTAGAAAGAAAGAGTAGGGAACAGGTTATGGTTAAGGATATGGAAGAATACCGTGGAGTTTTCTTGTCGGCACTTGACATGGGAATAAAACTGTACCAAAATCAAAACAAAGCCACGAGCATTCGCAATGATGAGTACAATGTTCCCAATATATTCGAGAGTATTAATAAAGACAACTATAAGTTATTCTTGCATTGCTTTGAGGATGGCGTTGACCTCACCGTTTGTAATGTCGATGGATATAATCCGCTAACATTAGCTGTTCATGTTGGGAACAATATGATGGTTCAATTTCTGCTTGATCATGATGCAGACCCATCTATTAAAGACAAGAGAGGTTACAATGCATTCCATACTGCTGTTGAGGACCAATATCGAGACATTTGCAAGATTCTTCTAGACAATGATCCCGACCTGATTGATTCTAAAACTGACTCTGGTGAATCAGTCAAAGACCTAGCAAAAAAACAGACTTTCTCGAAGTGGATTGAACAAGAAATAGACAGTGCTATGTAATAAATGCAATATAGTTATGGATAAAGAACAATTAGTAGAGCTCATAAAGAACTCTGAAACAAAACTTGAATACCTTAAGACAATTGATTATGATGGCCTTAAAGAACATATAACTGAACTGGAAAGTGCCTTCAATGAATTCAAAGAAGGTGAAGAAGGGTTGTTGTCTAAAGACAATATTCTTCAAATAGGTATAGTTGGGCAAGTGAAAGCGGGCAAGTCTTCATTTCTTAATTCCCTTTTCTTTAATGGAGAAAGTGTTTTACCCAAAGCCTCAACTCCAATGACGGCTGGTTTGACCGTGATTGAATATTCTGAAAAAAACACATTTGAAGTAGAATATTTTAATGAGAAAGATTGGGAAATATTTGTAAATCAAGATGATGAATATAAGAAACGGGAACAAGAGGTTCGTGCTCAAAATCCAGATGCTCCAGAAAGTATCATAAAGAAGGAAATTGAAAATAGAACTTCAGAAAAAATCCGTTCCGCTCATGAAATGGTCTCATCGTGCAGCTCGAAAGCACTACAGAAAATTGGTCAAAAAAATGATTCAAAGGAATTCTTTGATTTGGCCGACTTGCAAAATGTTCTTGAGCAATACGTTGGGGCCAACGGCGAATTTACTTCAGTTGTCAAGGCACTTTATATTAAGATGAACGACCAAAGGCTGAACGGATTGAGAATCGTTGATACTCCAGGAGTGAACGATCCTGTTGTTTCCCGTGAAAATAGGACACGAACATTCCTTCATTCTTGTCATGGCGTTTTCTTACTTAGCGCATCAACAGACTTTTTAGGAAGTGGAGATGTGGGTTTTCTAAATACACGAATCGGAGGTTCTGGCATAGGTACTGTTGTTTTGCTTGCAAGTAAGTTCGATTCCGTGCTTCAAGACCTAGGCGCTGAGAAAGAAATGAAAAACGAAGGTCGTGGAGACCTAGTTGACACTGCTGAGATGCAGACAAAAAAGTTTAAACGTAGATTGCGCGATTTATCAGATACTATTGATGAAAAATTAAGGGGAAAAATCAAACTCGACACAACCGCTGGCATAGGTTATTCTATTGCTCACAAGCCTGCAGAGAAATGGGATAATGTTGAAAAACAAGTTGTACAACAGATGCAGCGTTACTATCCAGATTATTTCTCTACCAATAGCGATATTAAGGAAACATTCAAAGAACTTGCCAACATAGAAGACATAAAAGAAAAATATCTTGAGGGTGTCTTTAGGGGAAACAAAGATGCTATTATGTCTGAGAAATTAACTGAATTCTTTGTCAAACAACGCCAAGAGATTTCTTTGACGATTGATCGCATTTTGAATGAGTTTCAGAATCGCCAAGAACAATTGAACGAGACCACAATTGCAGAAATTCAAAAGCAAAAAGAAATGCAAGGAAAGTTGTTTGATGAGCTCAAATCTACTTTTGTAAGTATCTTCAACAACTTCAGTAGAAATATTCAGAACGAAGTTAAGCATATAGCAAATATTGTTAGATTTGATGAGATTCGTACTATTCCAACAGAACAGGCCAGAGAAGCCATAACATGCAAAGGCTGGCTGTGGGGTCATAACACCAGCGAGATGACTATTGAACATGTAAATACCTATGAATTATGTACACAGATTGAAAATGCTGTGGAATCATATGGAAAATCATGGAATCACGAATGGCAGAAACTATTTGACAATGCTCGAAAAGAAATGTCAGAGAATTTGAATAATGCTATCAGCGACTTTGAGAAACAGGTTATGAGTAGCTCTTTCAAAGATACATATTACCGCAGATTGATAGACAGAGCATTGGACGACCTAAGAGATAATAAGGAATTGGCTATAGGTGATATTATTTCAGATTATCAACGTCAAGGGGATGATATAGCGAACAATCAATTCTATCCATCAGGAACAGAAGAACTGGAGGAAGAACAAATCAATTCATTCCTTGCTAAACGCCTTGGTGAGCACAATTCAAATCTAATAAATAGATTTAGACTATTATCCGACTCAATAAAGGAAGACGTTAAAAAAGAGATTAATAAAAATCTCCAGAATTCTCTAGGTGTTATTGAGGAAATGAAAACGTCATTTACTGTCAACTTAAAGAAAGAAGGGGAAACGTATCTCGAAGGTCTTGAGAAGGATTTGTCAGAAAAGACGATTATTCTAAAGAAGATAGAGAGCATTGTTTCATGTATTACTGAATTGTCAACTTTATATAAATAATAATATGAAGGAAAGTATAAGTCTGATAAATCAATCAATTGCCGAAAAACATAATAGACTAATCGAAAAGGCAGAGAGAAACTTCGAGAACATAGTTATTCCTAGCCTAATCCCTCTACCAATTTCATCTAAACAAACTAAGGCTATTATTCCTCCAATTTCATACCTCTTGTATGGAGTTGCAGGGCTGGCTGCCATTGGTGCAATTATCACAAAACCAAAACTGCTCTGTTTAGGGATAACGGCAGTATGTGCATACTATGGTTATCGTACTTCAAAAAGCGGCGAAACGTCTAACTCGTCGACAAATCCAATTTCAAACAGCGATATTAATTCCATCAAAACTGAAGTGACAACAAAAGTCGTCGATGCAGTGAAAAGCATAGTGAAAGAATGGGAGGAATTCATGGAGTTGAAACAAAAAGAAGTGAGACGGACAATAGATGCCTGTACGTGTAATGACGTACAAAAAGATAGTATGATGTCAAGAGTATACGTGTATGAAATTATTGACATCAGTCTTTCCGACTTCGCCAATATGATTAAAGACGTAAATGATGTGGAAACTCTCAAACTTCAAGTATCAGCATACAAATCAAAACTCATAAAAGCAATAGACGATGCCGCATCAAGACAATCCACAAAGTACCTATCAATTTTAGAGATTAAGGACAATACTAACACAAACCAATAAAGATAAACAACCAAATGTATTGTTTCTTGCCAGAAACCACCAATGCTATCACTGCAATACGAACTATAATATGGTGTTCTCTATACTATGAGCAAAACAGCTACAATTAATTTCCCACAGAACGCTCGCCGCACTTATACGGCTGTGAAACGTGCTTTAGAAAAGTGCGGCGAGTTCCATCGTGTGCGTTGCGATGAAAGAACGTTTGTCATTACGGCTCGGCATGGGGCTTCGCTGCTGGCCTTGGGCGAAAAGATTGAGGTGCATGTTGTGGCCACAGGTACGCAATCGTGCCAAGTGCGGATAATCTCTGGCAATCAGATTCCGCTCAACATCCTCAACATCGGCAGCAACAAACGCAATGTAACCAATCTCTCTGACTGGATTTCCAACCAAGTCTACCGCCTGTGCTGCGACGCGGAACTTTTTCTATAATTGTCTATAATCGCACAACCATCCGTATATAGTCCGTATCTTTGCAGAAAAAACAAATATGGAAACTGCAACGGATTGGAACAAATACAAGCACGCATCTGACGAGGAGAAGATACAGATGCTGAAAGATGGTGCGGAGCAGGGCGATGCTCTTTGCCAGTTTGGATATGGGTACTACCTCGCGAGTATCGACCCTGCGGAAACGGAATGGCTGAAAGTTTCGGCTATGCAGGGCTTTACGGTGGCCCAGCATGCATTGGGACTCAAGAAAACAGGTTTTGAGTCGAGGCTATGGCTGCAACGCAGCGCAGAAGGTGGATGTACGGCATCATGGTTTGTGTTGGGGATGCTGTACGAGTACGGACACAACGACGATTTCTTCAACAAGGACTCTTTTTCGGCTGTCTTATGCTACAAGAATGCCATAGAGAATGATTATGACGAGGATAGACTGAAAGGAACGCTGGGAGCGCTATACTCGGATTTTATTTGGGAGAACCTTGTGCTGGACGGTGCCGTCTGCGTGGCGGCAGCGCAGTATCGTTTGGGTATGCTGTATCTAGAAAGGCGTGATATTGCACACGCGGTGGATACAGGCCTTGGGTGGCTGACAAAAGCGGCGGATAATGGACACGCAGAAGCGACCTATACCTTGGGGTATATCTATGCAAATGGTTCTTACGGAGTGGAGCGCGACATAACGAAAGCCTCGCAACTGATAGAATCCTACAAGAACCAACCTGACAAACTGGACCCCAAAGCACAGGAGAGGCTGCGCTACGTCTTGAGCCTTTGTTTGGACTCCAAAGGAGGATTGACAAAATGAAAAACCCCGTTATCATCTGGCAAAAACCGGAATACAAAAAGTTCGGCAGGGTGAAAGTTGCCGTGTTTGTTTCGCCGACGTTGATTCTTGATCAAAAGGAGACACCGGAAATCAAGAATTTCGACCACCACCAGTGGGTGATTCCTCAAGGGGTAAATCCTTTTGGATATAAAGCTATACGGGTCAAGGAACTCCCGTCGAGAGCCAGCATCGACAGCAGAGGGTTGATTGAACAGGGGGTATATGAGCAATACGACCATTGGATTGGCGAGTTTGTGAAGATGGCTCCGAGCGGAAAGGAATGCATGCTTATTTCAAACACACAGCATGAATATGCCGTATTGATTCCCAGGACAAGAGAGTTGAACGTGATGGCTACAGTCATGGAATACCCGTTCAACTGTATCATGCAACCTCTGGTTGACCAATATAAGGAATGGATAGATTGCGAGTATGTGGCTTTGGTGGGGACAGACCCTAAACAATGGAACATACCGGCAGGGACAGACACAAAAGATTACTGGACTCCCATTCTCTGCAGCAATCGCGGTCTCGGATTTGCACCCTCCAAAAGAATAAAGAATGTTATCACACCCCATGTCGGGATGGACTATCACCCGAAGACCGAACAGGAAGCCTGGCGGTTTGTGAATAATGAATTGTTAAAAGCATAAAACATGACAAAAGAAAGAACCGCCCATTCGGGAAATCCTCTTTTGCGTAACACAATGATATTTGCAGTTCATGGACGTGGATTGTGTTTTTTTTAAACATCGATGACGGGATTATTTTCGAGGAATGGTTTATGCTGGAGTATAATCCTGATATAGTGTATTATAATACAAAAATAACAGAAAGTTCACAATTTTGTGGACCACAAAGTTGTGAACTTTGCAAATTAGTTGTATCTTTGCAGTCGGAAAACAAGAACCCTCAAGACGATGAAAAAAGCTTTTGTAT
>Ga0247609_10007264_pt1 | contig 10569 bp, 10 predicted proteins | sample 172DNAGHGlowgp2_FD_193487 | JGI IMG/M metagenome (GOLD analysis project Ga0247609, IMG submission 193487) | Sheep rumen microbial communities from Palmerston North, Manawatu-Wanganui, New Zealand - 1728 DNA GHGlow gp2 | ecosystem: Host-associated > Mammals > Digestive system > Stomach > Rumen ...
TAGGCAAGGTTGAATTAACTTCTTGAATAGTTTCTTATTCATAATAGCATCTCTACCACCTTCTGTTAAAGAACCAACTTCTTCTTCATCTTTCTTATCTAATTCTGCTGTAATACCAGAAATAGAATCGACAAAGATAAATGTTGGAGGTAGAATCTTCTTTACAGTTCCATCTCTATCTAAAATACCTTCCTTATTTTCAACTAGTAATTCCTTCTTGTGTTCTAACTTGAAATTTCTAGTTTGGAAAGCTAACTTTAAAATAGTATCTCTATAAATACCGATTTGTTTTGTTTGTACTCTTGTTCCTGGTAATGGATTTCCATCTTTATCCTTTTCGAATCCACCAACTTCCTCTTCAGTCATTCCAGTTAAACCCATAACACGGTCTGGATTGAAAGCTCCTTCATAATCTAGATAGAACATTGTAGATTCTTCATACTTCTTCATAACAGACCAAGCTAATTGAATACCGAAAGTAGTCTTACCACAACCTGGCTTACCAGAAATCATAATAATTTTACCCATATCGATACCAATGTCCGCAAATGGCTTACCATCACGCATAGTGATTTGTGCATTTGCCCAGTCTAGTGGAAGAATACCAGTCTTGAACATATAGTCTTCTGCTTGATAACCGAATCTTTTCTTATCATTATGAACGGTCATCATAAAATCATTTGTCATTAATCCCATAATTCATTTATCTCCTTAATTTTTATTATCAATTACATTGACAATTAATTGTTGACAGCAATATTATTTTTCAGAATTTACTGGTACATCTAAAAAGACTTCTGAAAGATGCCAAACATCAAATGCTAGTGTTGATAGAAGCTCTTCTTCAACATAGTCACCTAATTCTGTAATTCCAGAAATAGAATATTTGTCAACATACACTTTCATCTTATTTGTTAATTTCTTAACAAAGATTCTTAGTGTTTCATTATTAGGAAGTTGCTTAATAAACATAATTTCAACTTCATCTGAAGGGTTAGCTGGATTAACACAATAGCCCTTCTTTCTGAATTCATCAAGAACTTTCTCTAATGTTACTTCATTTTCCATCCTCGTTCACCTCCTATTATATGTGCATTAATGCTTCTTCAAATGATAAAAACCAAGTTTTTCCATAATCTGAGATTTTAATGCGCTCTGGAATATGCTCTTGTTTTTCTAATACAATATCAACCGGGCCAATATCTATAATTGTATCCACTACTCTATATGATGAGTAATATTCAATATATTTTATTGGCTTTTTTGGATGATCAGCAAATTCAGTAATCAAAGTAGCTTCTTTTTTATTTTCATACTCTTCAGCAAAAATCTTATGAATCAAATCTATTTGTGACTCATCGTGATTAAGATTTTTGTGATTGAAAAGATGAAATGAAACTTTGCCATCTCTGTCTACTGTCCAAAATCCATATTCCATTGCACATTCTTCTCTATAATTATATGAAAACAATAATTTAATTTTTCTTTTAAGATTTTCAAACAATATTAATCATCTTCCTTCGCATCATCTTTTAAAATATAATTATTTAAATCAATATTCTTTAATGTTGCGAAAGCTACAATTTCTGGTTGATTTTCTAATAATCTCTTAAATACCTTATCAATTAGATTATATGCAACTTCTCCAGTAATGAAACCATTATAGTTAACATATTTATTTGGTTCATTAATGACCTTATCTCTGATTTCAGAATCTGATAACTTTGGTGTTGACTTCATCTTATAAACAGACTCTAAATATCTTAACTTAGATGAAATAGCAATTACACCATCAGAATCTTTATCTTCTAATGAAACAATCTTAATTGACATATTTTCATTATTTGTTCTTCTTGGTAAATAAATTGTTAGCTTTTCATTATCATTAAAGTTAATTTCAGCACTTATTTCATATGTTTCTAACTTATTTTCTTTAATTACACTTGGAGTTATCTTAATACAATTATTATCAAATCCAAATTTAATAGTTTTGCAAATGAAATCAACATATTCATCAGAATGCTTATTATTATCATTATCATAAGATTCTTTTAACTTATCATTTAATTCACTAAGCTTAACGAAATATTTATTAGTCTTTGCACCAGTTTCTGGGTCAATTACTTCTTCACTTTCAACATACTTTAAATCTTTACAGAAATCAATGCATAAATTAATATTATTATAATATGTAATATTATCTAGCATACATAATGCAACATATGCATCAACAACATCTTCCTCTGATGTAAATTCTTCCTTATTTACATACTTCATTGGGTTTTCATAAATATCAATTAATCTCTTTTGTGTTAAGTGTCTCTTTGTATACATTTCTTTCATCCTCCATTATTCTTTTAAGTTCACTTAATTTTTTATTTAACACTTTGTTTACAATATTTAACTTCCTCCTTCTTTACCCATACATAAAAATCTCTTCGGGTGACATTTCTGATCTTTTATGAATATGAAAATTTGGATAGTTTGCCGTCATTGGCATCTTGGCATTACTATTGTTTTTATTTGTAAGTTCTAATTTTACACGTTCTAATGTATATGAAATACATAAATCCAAATCAAATTCATTTTTAAACAAATAATTCATAGCCATACAATAATTGTTACAAAATTTAGCAGTATCTTTAGGAATATGCCAATAATTAACATATGGACATTCAAAATATTCATAATCAATGTTTATACATTTTTTTAAATATAAATAACTAAAAATCGTAGCAATACAAGAAACCGATAATAATGTTTTTTCCATTTCATCTGTATGTGTAAGGTTAAGTGGCGAAATAATATTATAAAAATATTCGCCGCGTGCTCTACGTGCATCAAAACCAGTATCGTCCGATAAACCCTTATTTACATAAAACTTGTTTGTTTCGGTTACCATTCCAGACAAAATATCTACATTTAAGTTTTTTAAAAACTTCATATATTCTAGTTTATCTTTATACTTCATAATAAATTTCCTTTCTTCTATTTTCACCCATAGTTATAATATATAAAATATAATAAAATTAAAAAATGAAGATTTCTCTTCATTTTTAATCTGATGTTAATTCATATAAAGCAACGGTACAGTCTCCACCGATTAAGCTTATACCACGACGTAATTTACCATCTGCACCGAAGAAGTTTACTTTGTTCCAAACCATCTTCTCTGCTTCAGCATTTGCTTCTTTTGTGAATAATCCTCTGAAGAATAATGTATCTCCATCATAGTCGGCATTCATCGCTTTAATATGTCCATTACCAACAACTGCAGCTCTACACATTTCATAATATGGTTCTGGTTTTACTGCATATACTTTATTTTTATAATATGGATGATCACACATCTTATTTATCTTTTTAACAGTATTATTACGATTGATATATGGATAATGCTGATAAACTTCTGCTAATGGTTGTGAGCTATATACATTTTTGCATAATGTGGCTTTATATGTATTTTGTGTACTCATAAGTCTTATTTTAGATGGATAAATATTTAAGTTTTCAGCTAATGGAAAACGTGTAACTAATGCATATTTATCTTTAGCTATTTCATCTGCAGCAATATAAAATAAATCAAAGAATGTCATTGGAACAACTTCTTCGTTTATAATCATATCTAAGAATACTAATGATTGACTTCCATCACTTTCAATAACCTCAGCTGTTATTGGAGTATCTTTATCTGCTGCTGTTTTGATAAATCTTGTAATATATTTATCTATAACGTCTATTGAGAATTGTGTTTTATCAATTTCTTTAAATCCGATTTCATTCTTACGTTCCTCTATGTTTCCAAGTGTAGTTTCAAGGAATTCAAAACAATAATTTAAGAAGAATGGTTTATACATTGCCATAAATGTCTGTAATGGTAGCTGAACTTGTCCAAAATGAGCAAAATCATCAACTGTTTCTGTTACAGAAGATATTGGTGATGCAATAACTGATGATGCTGCGAAATCTAGGAAACGACCAATTAAATTCTTTCTGATTACAGAACGTTTAACATTTCCTTTTAATTCTCTTGTATTGATATCAACAGATTTACCACTTATTGGATTTAATCCCATATCATATAATATTCCAAGTAAATCTTGAATTCTTGCTTTTGTCATTGCGCCAACAGAAGAGAATCCAAAATCATCAACGAATCCTTTCTTTAATGCTAATGTTTTTAATATTAACTCTTTATATATTTTATTAATATCATCACCAAGAGTTGTATCATCATTAGTATTGAAATCTCTATAATATGGTGGCATTACTAACCAATATTTACAGAATGCTTCAGATTTCTTTAAATATCTAAATAATTTAATTCTATTCTTCTTATCAATAGATAGTTCATCATCTGATTCTGTTGTATCTTTTAATAAAATAGAAGCTGAATTCCAATTTATTTCATCCCAGTTATTATAATAGAATTCTACACCGGTTTCTGCATCTGGATATTTATCTAGTTCATCTTTATTAACTGGATGAATTTTCTTATTAACAACAACTGCATACTTATCTCTTGATAATATTTTTCCTAAAACACCCATTCTTGAGATTGACTTTACACATTGTGGATGAAAATATACACCACGTAAATCAATATATGCCATTTGATTTTTTCTTTCTTCAGTTGTGTATCCAAATATTTCATAACTAAAAATTCCATTTGGATTTGGCATTTTATCTGAAGATAAACCAATTGGGCTAGTTACTTCTTGTAATTTATTTACTTTAATAAATTCTTCAATATCAAATAAATCTAGTTTCATAAGGATATCCTCCTTTTATATAATAATTAATTGTTCCCCTTATAAATAAAAATTAAATAACGAAAAAGGCATACAAAAAGTATGCTTTTTTCTATAGGAAGAAAGAGGTTAAGGAGAAAAAAATGAGCTGTATTAATAGTATCTTTAATACTAATCGGTCTTAATTTATATCACTTTCAGGCAATGTGATAATGCGCCGTTGCGGTTGTGAAGAGGGAATTCATTTGTTTCGATTGCCAATCTACTTGCCGCTTTAAAGTCCCCATCAGCTAATGGAAGACTAGTTATTTGTATAACTATAATATATTGTTGTATCAATTATAAAAAATAATATTTTATTTTTTATCTTTCTTTTCTTCTTTATCAACATCTTCTTTTGCTTTTTTAAGTCTTGCTTCTAATTCATCAGTATATCTACGTTTATGAATTACACCTTTCGACTCGTTATCTTTAGAGAAATCTCTTTTTGAATCTATAATACGTGTACTATCATTATCAGTTATTCGTTTAATATCCTTTTCATCGACTTCAAGACGTTTAGCACGATTGCCATAATCAAATGCTTTTCTAGCATATTTTTCTGCATCTTTATCTGATACGTATTTCCAATTACTAATAGGTGCATCTTTTGCTGATTCTTTTTTATAAAAAGTATATGGTTTTGTGTATATTGATGAAGTAGATTCATCTCTAACTGTTTTACCATTAAATTTCTTTACATTTTTCTTTAATTGTTTTTCAGTTTTTTTATCTTTTCCATATATAATTTTTCTACTACCAGGATAATCTATTAAATCTTGGCTTTCACCATTTTCATCGAATTTATCTGTATTAATTAATGGCCTTTCTAATAATATTCTATTCAATACTTCTTCATCAATTTGTTCAATATCTTCTCTTAAAGCTGCTGGTGAATATTTTGTCTTTTTAACAACTTCATTTGTGTCTTTATCTCTAAGACATTTATTTTTAGCATCCCAATATGTATTTGGATCTGGTGCTTTTGGATGTTTTGCAAAATATTCTTTTTTCTTTTGTTCATTTCTTAATACACCAGCGTGTGCTTCAGCTGCTTCTTTCTTTTCATTGGCTTTATAATCATCATACGACTTCCATTGGCCAAATTCATTTTGGCTTCTATCAATTGTTACTGTCTTTGTGTTTTTTGGTTCTTTTTCTACATCATCTTTAATATTATCTGTTGATTTAGTTTCTTTTTCTTGTTTCTTTCTGCCAAACCATTCTTGTAATGAAGTATCTTGCTTAAATTCAATTCCAGCTTTTTCATCATTTTTTAATTCTGCTTGATTTGATTTATCTATTTTTTTAGGTATATGCTCTGTGATTTTATCTCCTTTAGCTGGTCCTTCTGCTCCAACTACTCCTCCAACTATAGGCATTTCTTGTAATACTTCTTTTGATGTTTTCGCCAATTCATCATTATTTAAATCTTCATATATAATATCTGGCGTATAGCGGTTTATTCCATATGGATGATCTCCTCTATAATTTGTTTTTAAAAGTTTTAATCTAGATGAGAATGATTTTCTTAATGTTTTTAGTTCATCTTTATCTTCTTTTGATAATTTATCATTATTTAAAATAGATTTCATTCTATTTGAGATTCCTATTAATTCTGAATCATCTTTTAAGCACATATATAATCTATCTATTTTATCTTGTTTTGCACTTGCAGCAATATTATGACCAACAAATCTACCAATAAAAATACCAATTATACCGCCAAAGAACCATCCAATAAATCCACCAGCAGTTGTTGCTTTACTTGTATAATGTTTATCTGCTGTTTTATCTATCTTTTTATCTAATTTTTCATCAACATTATATTTTGTTAATTTTTCAGTTAAAATATCTTCAGAATAATCTTTATAATTATCAATTTCTTCATCTAATAATAAATCATAATATTCATCACCAAATGCTTCTGATAAATATTCAATTTCTTCTGATAATGATTGTTGTTTATCTAAATCATAATATTTGTAGAATTTAATTGCTTGATTTAAATCATTTTTAGAATTAATTCCTAATGAACTAGAGAATGATTCATTTATAGTATTTTTAGCTTTTACTTCTATTGTATAAAATGGTTTATTAAATCCTTCTTCTAAATTATCTCTAAACTTAACTAGTTCATATTTATCGCCAAATTTAGAAATATCATCAGAATATCCTTTGAAAATAGTTTTATTTTCACAAATAATTTCAGTTATTTTATTTGGCTCAATAATACCATTTTCTAATAATGTTTCTAATTTAATTATCATATCAACTACCTCCTATAAATGAATCTTTGGAGCTTTATTATATGCTTCTCTATTATTAGCAATATCTGCTTTTACTGCATTAACATATTGAGCGAATTGTTTCTTCAATAATCTAATTCTTGCTTTATTTGGAATATCTTTACGAAGCTCTTCTCTAATTTTCTCAATGCATTCAGATGCATCTGGATCATTCATTACTGCATCTGCTAATTCTCTGTGTTCATCATCTAATTCTGCATTATGATCACCGATTAATTTATCAGCAACAATTAACCCAATTGGACCAGCAAATAAGAATCCAAATCCATCGCCAATTAATCTATTTACTTTTCCAGATGCTTTAAATATCTTTTTATTAACATATTTTTCTGTTCTAGAACGTAAATCTTCAGTTAATTGAGTTTCATCATATTTATCAGCAATACACCAATCAGAATTTAATCTAAGAGTATAAACATTTAATAACGAATCCTCGAACCCGTTTTCTCTTAAAATATATTGTAACTCTTCATCGGAGTATTGTTCAGTTAATTGATTTGTTTCTTCATTTTCTTCATCTAATGGTTCTGTATATTTTAAAGACTTGTCTGATATTACTTTTTCTAAGAATGCTTTATGTGCTTTCTCTTCAACCATTATTTTTGTTAATTGCTTCTTAACATTTTCATCATCAATCTTTTCAATAATATCAGCATATCCATCGATTGCTTCTTGCTCATCATTAGCTAAAAACTTCATTTTTTCTTCAAATGTTGCATTTGCACTTACACTTTCAGCTAATGCTTGCTCTTGTGATTGCTCTTCAGCTTGTTCAGATTGTTCTGCTGGTTGTTGATCAGTATCTCCAGCAGCTTGTTGTAAATCAGATGGCTCTTGTTCAACTTCTTGTGCTTGTTGAGCTGCTGCATCATTATATGCTGTTGCTAATTCACCAACTTTATCATTGATTTCATTTGCAGCTTCTATATTATTTAAATTCTCTGGAGATGCTTCTACCATTTCTTTTAATCTCTTTTTAGCAGCTTTGATAGAATCATCTATTGCTTTTACCATATCATTTATTTTATCATAATATCCATAACTATCAACATATTTATAGATTAAACTATCCATAGCAAAATGTTTATCTTCATATTTATATTTGATAGAGATACTAATTGGATTTCCTTCATATGCACCATTACCAAGTCTAAACATCATAGTATGTGCTAATCTTAATGCATCCTTATCAATTATCAATGTAGATATCTTTTCAGAAATAGCATTCTTTAACTCAGCTTCTGTTATTGCAACTTTATTTGGATCAATTTTTACAAATTTATCTAAATCATATAAATCTCTTTCTGCTCTATGTAACTCTAATGCCATACCATCCATAATAAATTCTGATACACCAGTTAAATATTGGAATGGAATAACATCTGCATTTTCTAATCTACCTTGTTTAATCCAAGTATCTGTTAATAAATCATATGCATTTTCACAATGATCAAAATCATAGTCATCATCATCTGCAAATAATACAAATACATTTACTGGATGAGATGTATCTGGAAGCATAACATTCTTTGGGATCATAGAAAATTTACCCTTCATTTGATCTTTTGTAATGTTAAGCTTAATATCAACATCAATATCTGATGTATCTTTATATTGATATCCTAATGAGCTACCAACAATAAATGCTTGTTCAAGTTCAACACCTTCAATTTGAATATCTTCTTTGAACTTTTCTAACAATCCAATAATAAAATCTTTTGCTGATTTTAAAAGAATTGGCTGTTCAGCGTTATCATTTGGATTAAATAATGCGTCACATCTTTGATTTTGTACTGGGTCTAAAACTGACTCATTAATATTATTTTTTGTGTTCATATGGCTACCTCCATATTGTAAATTATATAATAAATTGTTCCGAAATTAAAAATAAGAGAATAAATCTCTTATTTATTAAAATCAAAGTCACAAGTACAAGTAAAGAATGCTGTATTTGGAACTAAGTATGATTCAATACTAGCTAGATAATCAATATCTTCTTGTGTTAAATCATTGTGATTACTAATAGAAATTAATTCAATTAAATTAAATGAAATTAATTGTGATTTTGATGTGTATGCTAATATTGTTGCTTGTTGCTTATCGCCTTTAACAAATCCAATGTTATAACTATTACCATACGCTGTTTCTGCTGCTTTAATTGTTTGCTCAATACCAAATTCATCATATTTAACAATTGTTAAATCAACTGGAAAGTAAACTGATAAGCTATCAATATTAATATTTAATTTTGAAATTATATCTTGTGCTTTTTGTAAATCTTTACGTGCAATTTTCATAATTTTATTCTCCTTTTTCTATTTTATAATAAATTGTTGTTTTGTTTATTTTTAAAAATAAATTATATATTATAATAGTAGCATTGAAGAGTTAAATATTTTAAATAGTAAAAAATTTAATATTTCAATGTATGTACATACATTAAATGAAAGGAGACCTATAATGAAGAACGCAAAGAAAGTCTTCATTAGAGCCGGTATAAGATATTGGTTCGATGAAGAGCAAGGTGTCTGGAAAATTGAATCTAAATATTTTTCAGACCTAGTGTTCGATACTCGAGCAGACGTGCAAGAGTTTATCGATGATTATGTATATTATAGTTATTTAAATAATAACTAATAATATACAAAAATTGAAACAGCGCCTTTTCTATGCTGTTTCTTTTTTTTTCTTTTTTAGCTATCTGGAACAATTAATTATATATGTGGAGGTGATTTAATATGGCAGATACAAATGATTCAATTAAAGACTATATTGATTCACTAAATAATTCTATTGAAACAATTCAAGCAAATAAAGTAAAATTTGAAGATATTAAACCAGAAGATTTACCATCTGATTTTAAATTAATGATGGGACCAAATGCAGAAGATAATAAAATGTTAAAATTTATTTTTGATACTAAGCTAGATAGAACTATTGATAATTTATTAAACAAATTCTTATCTGGTGACTTTGATGCTATTGACCAATATAGTGATTTAATTAAAAAAGTATTTGAAAGTGTTGGTATTGGTGAAGATGCATTTACTGGGCCAGTATCACAAACATTATTAGACACTCTTTCTAATTCATTAAATTCAATTAATTTCAACACAACAAAATCTAAAATTAGAAAATGTATGCTAATAACAAAGAATTTGAAATTAAGAGCTAAATCAATTGATAATAAAGAGATGAAAAAGAAATATCTAGAAGCAGTATATGCATTGAAACAAACTCTTAAATTTATTGCTAAAGTATATAAAAATAGAAGAATATTAACAAATAGAGTTAGACGTGGATTACAAATAGCAATTCACGAAGATTTTGATTTTGTTGATGAGCAATTTGATTTTAAATGGGAATAATTGTTCCCATTTTTTCTTATTTTACGAAATAAAATAATTGAAGGAATAATTAATTATAATGGGTCTTAGGCCTAAATAACACAGATATTATTAATATATAAC
>Ga0247609_10007265_pt1 | contig 10568 bp, 14 predicted proteins | sample 172DNAGHGlowgp2_FD_193487 | JGI IMG/M metagenome (GOLD analysis project Ga0247609, IMG submission 193487) | Sheep rumen microbial communities from Palmerston North, Manawatu-Wanganui, New Zealand - 1728 DNA GHGlow gp2 | ecosystem: Host-associated > Mammals > Digestive system > Stomach > Rumen ...
AAATCCACCAAAACCGCCGCCATTACCATTTCCTGTTGCGGCTGCTATATCTGCTAAAGAATAACCATTATTATTAAACATTTATTTTCCTCTCTCTTTCTCAAAAAATAAAAATAATAATTATTTTAAAACAAACAACTTAATTAATAAAGTTGATTTTTAAAATTTGCAAACTACTTATCAAAATCTAATCCTCTTTGTTCAGCTAAATTCCGTGCCAAATTTTCTAAAGCTGAATTATTTCCATTTTTTGCTAAATTTACCGCATTATTTAGAATAGGATTATTTAATTGATTTTTTTGTAAGATACTCATAACAAGCTGTTGAGGATTAAATCCTCCTTTTATCAACTGAATTAGTTGCATTGGATTTACATTCATAATTTTTCACCCCTTAAAGACCAATTATGCTTTTTTCTTGCTGACCCTTCACAATATTTTGCTATTGTGACAGTGGTCCATTTGTATTAATATTTGTTGTCTTATTGGGTTGTTGTTGAATAGATAACATCAATGTCTAAATTACTTTATTAAATTCTTCTTTTGTGACATATTCAGTCGATTCATATGGACTTTCATCTTTTGTTAAAACATAAGTTTTAAAAGCTGCTGTCCCATCGTTATTAACTTGTTTTGTGTAAATTTTTCCATTGCCAACATCGGTAAATACCCAAAGAGAACCATCTAAATCAATTTGAAATGCTCTAGCTTCTTCTCTTGAAGAAACTGGTCTACATTTTAAAAATTGATTATTCATAAGATTTTGAGAATTATTCATTCTATTCATATAATTATCATATGAATTATTATTCAATAACATGCTATTGTTCCCATATGGGAATTGCGCTTGCGGCTGCCCCATTAAATTAGGCGGCTGCTGCATACCAATGTTAGGATTATTGTAATTTGCCATTACTCTTCTCCTTTACATACCTTAAATAAGGACTTTTTATTACTTTACATTTTTCGCGAAAATGAAGAAATAAAATTATATTTTTATCTCTCACATATATATTAAAAATTCTTTAAATAAAATAATCGTTTTTGACCAAACTTTCTAAAATAAAAAATAAGGTTTAGAAAACCAATATTTTCTAAACCTTATTATTCCCAATTTATTTCATTATCAAATTTTTCAAAATATGCATCAAAAATACATATAGCATCAGCTTCATCATCATTGACAATTAAATTATATTTATCTTTAACATATTTTTTATCTTGCGGCTTCAATGATGCTCTCTTTATGCCGCGTCCCTGTTTTATTTTAAGGGCCGCCCGCCATTCACTTGCACCAATAAAATCATACTATATTTTAGGATTAATTTCATATATAGCTATTACAATAACCGCTTGTAACCACATTAATACTTTATTGGTATGAGAGTTATACTATGGTCTAACCTCTTCCATGATAACTTTATCAATCTAGTTCTAACGAATAATCTTACCTAGCTAATCCCGCATTTTTATAATACGTTTAACTACATCTTTTGAACTAGCTGTTATACATCCATATGATTTAAGCTATCCATCCTAACCAATAGCATAACCAGAGGAGCGGGTAGATAAATCTAATGTTAAAATTCTCATATGCTCATCACCTCTTTATGAGCATATTATAATAAAAATTTTTTATATTGTCAAATTAGTAATTATTCTTCTTCTACTGTGCCTTCAACTTGTTCTGGCTGAAATTGAGCTTGCTGTATTTGTTGTTGCATTTCTTGTTCTCTTTGTCTTTTTTTATTATATATATCATCATCAATTTTTCTTTTTTGAGTTTGTACATCTTCCCAAATTTCTTTTATAATAAAATATTTTACTAAGAAAGGAAGATTTCTTTCATTATTTACTGTATTTATGATTTCTTGTTGAAAATCATAACAACTTTCTTCAAATGTTTTTTCTGTATTCATATCATTTTATCTCCTTTTATTATTTGCCCCAACTTCCAGTTTTCTTTAAAAAGCTTCCCTTACTAGTAGAAAGGGAAAGACCATTTAAACTTGCTGAAACAAGAGCATCCTCCGCTGTAAACCATTTTTTCTTAGTATAATCATCAAGAGCTGTTTTCTTTGCAAATTTCTCTTTAACCCAAGCTTCAGTTGCAAAATTATGATTTGAAATAATTTCTTCAATATAATTTTTTAAAGTTTTCCAATCACCATTTCTTTCGGTTCTAACTTGTAAATTTTTACCATAAGTAATATAAATATCTTGAGCAACAATTGCTCCATTACTTCCTTGGAGATAAGATTTTCCATTATTCCAACTTATACTACCTGTTTTTGCATTTAATGTAATAGCATAATCAACTTCACCCTTCTTGGTATAAAGGCTTCCCTGCCCTTTATCTTTATCTTCTTTAGGTGAAAGATGCCAAGCTCCGATTTTTCCACCTGTAGCCGTTAATTGAGAAAAGGTAGCTTTACCTTCAGTGCTAATACTCCATTCATTTGTAGCTTTACTAACAATTGATCCTGTTGAATTTAATGTTAATTTTCCTCCAGTTAAAGTTTTATCTCCAATTTTCCAACCCGCAATTTCTCCTTTATCAGCATAAATAGTTCCTCTTATTGTTGCATTATTAAATTCTGCAGCCCCACTTGAACTAATTTTCCAACCGGTTGAAGCACTAGAATTAAAATTTGTAGTTTGTATTGAACCTGAACTATTAATCTCTATATTTCTTGCAGATAATGACCCGCTATTAATCGTCCAACCACCAATTATACCGTTATAAGCTCTTAACTAGCCTTGAGCAGTAACAGAAAAACGTTTTCCTAAAGAAATGCCATCTGTTCCTAAATAAACTTTAGCTGGATTACTAATATTATCAGCTCCTGTAGCTGTATCAATAGTTTCTCCACCATAAGCTATATATGCTCTACTAGTATCTCCATTTATTGTCCAATGTTGGTATTTATTAGTAACAGCACCAGGTCCTACTGTTACAACACCAGTATTAGAAATTTTTATTTGACTTCCAATAGACAACCCATCATAAGATAAGTAAAATCCAGTAGAACTATCTGAAGATAGAGTATCATGATTATGAGAATAAATTTTTCCATTACCATAAGAATCTAATGTTATTCTTCCATTGGCTTTTGTTTTATTACTATATAGAATATTGTGAATCTATCCATTTATAGTTTCTGTTCCAATGCTCCAACCCGCAATGGCACCTCCACCTTTTGCGGTTAAATGTCCAGAACTGTTAACTTTAAAATTCCCATTACCATATTCAATAGATGGTGTAGATAAATCTATTAACATTCCATTGCCTGTTTTTTTATTATAATTAATATTTCCATTAGGATCAGAAGCAAAATATTCACCACTGTAAATATAAGCTCTATCACTTTGACTGGGATCTATAACAATTTGTGCAGCACCGCTCTTTCCAAATCTAGCGGAACCATCATCACTATTTAAAAATATAGTTCTTTCTCCATGATAATATCCAAAAAGTCCCATCTAAGTATTTTTTGAATTGGGATTATTAACCCCTCCTATTAAGACGCCAGAAAAACTATTATCATTCTATTTCTTCCCTGCTCCAACTTGTGGTGATAAAATAAAACCTTTATCTTCATCTATTTGAATATTATTCCCATCCCACTAATTAATATCTGCTAAACCATATTTATTTAATAAAAAATGGACTGGAATATTAATTTTTCCTATTACATTACCTTTTTGTTTTAAAACACAAACAACTGCATTATTAATAGATAATCCATCATAAATAGATTTAGGTTTAAAACTTTTTTGATTAGGTTTTAAATTATTTTTTTTCTCTATCTAAAACATATTAGAAGGAACTATTTCATATTTATTTTGTGAATTTTTATTTCTATAAGAACCCACAAAAGAAAATTCATAATCAATTTTATAATCGCTTGTTGTAGACTAAGAAATATCTACTTGTTCAGTCTTTTTATCTTTTGTAATTGATTGTGTACAAATTATTTCAAAAGGATTAGCTGAATCATACTTTGGAAATTTTCCGCTACTATCATATAAAACATATCTATAACCAGTATAATCCTTTAATTTTATCCTGTAGCCATCTTTTACCCATGTAGTTATTATTGGAATTGTTCCATAATAAGTTTTATCCTATAATGTTACATTACATTTTATAATATTTGCAAAAGCTGATGTTGTATCAAAATTTTGAAAATAGTTACTCTATAATTTAAAAGTACCTTCAGAATCATTACTTAAAATAAACATAGATTCGTCTTTATAACTACTAGAATATTTATTTTGTAAAATTTCCCATTTAACAGTTGGAGTAATTGAATAGCCATCTCCTTTATCACTCCAAACGCGCTATCCATTATTCCATAACTAAACATTAAAAAATTTATTTGCAGCATTTGGATTTAAATTATTCTAGGTTAAGTTATTCTCTAGTCCATAGTTTAACCAATATCCACCCTCACCTGTTCCAACTTTTGTTATCATAGGATATAAAGGAACATTATCCATAATAGTATTGGGAACTATTTTTACAACATACTAAGTTCCATTTGTGCCAGGCTATCCTGTTTTTACAAAAGTAAAGTTAGTCGTGGCATTTAATTTTATATTTTTATAATTAATAAAAAGTTTAATTTGATTTCTTTGTCTATCAATGTAATATTTATCAGAAATTTGATAAACTATATTAGCTTTATTATAATAATAATTATAATTTCCTTCAGGATCTTTATCTGGTTCTATTATTTTTCCATCTGAATCAGTATCTCTATTACTTAAACTATCTTCTAATAAAGTATTTTTTATAGGAAACTCCCATCTAATTGTACAATTTCTATCTTTAATTAATATATCTGAATCAATAGCATTACCTAAATTGTCATAAATTATAAAATTTAATGATTGAATTTGTTGTGGATTTTCTAAACTTTTATTAGTAGGAGAAATTCCTTCTTCGTTATATTGATAGGTCATTGTACCATTATTTATAACAAGAGAATAAGCACCTTCACTTTCTAATTTATTTAATAAAGTAATTGCGGCGGTTCCTAAATAACGATCCTAATAATAAACAGAACATTTAAAAACTCCTCGTGAAATAATTCTATTAATTTGAACATCATGAATTTTATTTCGTTCAATTCGTTGAATATAATCAAAATTTTTAAGTTCTTCATTAATAGCTTCTATTTTTTCCTTTTCAAATTCAATAAAAGTATTCTATTGTTTAATCTACTCTTCTAAATGAGTCAATTGTTCAACGTAATTGTTATAAGTAGTATTATATGCCTCTGTTTCTGGTAATTCCTAAAATCCATTTGAGTTTGATTGATATGCCCAATAATATTTATAATTAGACTAAAGTTTCTATTCACCATCTATTTTACAAGTTAATGTTGGATGACCAATATCATAATAAAATTGAGTACCCGCATTTGATTCTATTATAATTTCTGATGCGGTTCCTGTTAAATTTTGAATATTAATTTCTTTTGAAATAATATTGTTATCATATAAAATTGCAACTTTAAATTTATTATTTTTTGCGGTTGCCGCACTTAATTTTAAAACATAGGTATTGCCTCTTGGAATCCATTCTACAACAGGATCTGATGTTTCTGTTTCCTATGAAATTAAATTACTTTCATTTAAACATTTCCATCCTTTTCCAAGATACTTATTGTAATATCTATTATTAGCAAAAATTCCCGCGTTTTCACTTCCCCAATAAAAATCAATATTTTGTGTTGAAGAAGCCATTTTTCCTTTTATTTTAACTTGTGCGGTAATTGGAATTTCTTGTAATAAATTATTATTATCAAATACAGTTCCTCTAGGTGTATAAAAGCTAATAGACACTCCACTTATTTCTTCCTATGTCATTCTATTCATTCCTATAAATTCTAAAGAAGAAATAAAAATATCAGCATCCGCCTCGTCAATAAGACTATTATTTGTAGATTCTTTTGCCTAAATAAAATCTTGACAAAAAATTTCAATAGAATCAATACTATCAAAATTCTATCCATCAATATCAAAAATTTCATATTGACGAATATTAACATTTAATCTATATGGATTTCCAATCATATTATCCTAATCTAAAATATATGTTCTAATAACCTATTCATTAGTTTCATTATCAATAAATTTTAGATTAAATTGAATACCATAATGTCCTCTATATTGTCGCTATGGCTAAATATTTGTTTTAAAGGTTGCCCCTATTAATAAAGATGATGAATCTTTAATATAATTATTTACTTGAGGATCAATTGTAATTAAATTATTCTAATTTGGATAAATCTTATACTTATACTTATCAATTTTTGTATTTAAATATAAAACATTGTTAGAAGTAACACAATTTGTTCCAACAATATCATAAGCTTCTTCTCCCTAAGCTTGAGAAATATAATTAATACCTAATTTATTCGTTGTTCCAAGGATTGTTTTTTCTTTACTCATATCATTATCTGGAACAAGAATATACACATAAGCTTTTTCGCTATATTTAGTATCTATACTATTAGAATATGCATATATAATCGCATCTTGATAACGACATTTATATTTCCCAATTGTTTCATCCTAACAAGAGATGATTTGGGCTTGAATTGTTTTATCATAGGCAGCTTTTTTAATTGAATTCTAAGTAAGCAATTCAATCGCATCTAATATTTTACTGCTTATACTCATTTTAATAATTCCTCCTTGTATCTCTTCTTCTATATAATATATAGAAAATAATACAAAATAATTATTTAATATTGCCCTTTATATAAATTATAAAATATTTTTTTACTTTTGTCAATTATTTTCTAATATTTTATCATAATAATATCGAGTAATTGTAAAAAAATCTTCTTTAGTAATATTTTTTTCTTTAACTAATTTTATCATATCTTCTATATTATATGCTCCATGCTCCCATTTATATTTAATTACATTTATACTCTACAAATACTCCCCTTCTTTCTTAAAACAATAGAAAGAATGAAGTAATAATAGTTTCATTCTTTCTATTGTAATTATTTTCATTATCTCATTGCCCTTTGTGCGGCGAGATTTACTAAATCATTTAATGCTTCTTCAATTTCTTTTTTACTATTAACATTTGGAAAACTTGCCTAAATTTTTACTTGTTGTTCTAATACTTCTTTATTATTTGTGGATAGTGGAATACTACTACTTAAATTTCCTAATTTAGAAATTATATTTCCGCTCATAGAAGCCATAATCGAACGCATAATCGTAACAGAATCTAATATGTTTTTAGTATCTTGTTTATTTAATACAAGTTCTTTTTCATGAAGAATTGCGGGACGTCCTTCTGAACTATTCCAGTTTCCAGTATATCCACCAGTATCATATTTATTCCATTTACTAGCATTTTTGAGATAAAAACTTGAATTTTGTTTAAAGTTTTTCAAATCAAAACTACTATACCAATTATGATTATCAACTATATCTTGTAAATATTTTTTACTATTTACAACATTAGATGCTAAATATTCTGATACTTCTTTATTTAAACTAGCTCCTAACTATTCTCCAAAAACTTTAATAAAGTTATTCAATCGAGTTTGTCCATTTCCCCAATTGTCTTTATTAGATAATAAAATACTACCAGCAATTCCCATTGCTAAATTTCGTCTTGTACCATCTAAAGCTCCTGATCCAGATTTAAGAGCCTAATCAACAGAAATAGAGCCTGTTTGATATTTTTGTCCACTATTCCATTCATCTTTTTTAAACTATTTTGCAGAAGAACTATTTTTAAGCTCAGCTAACTATTTGCTTAATAAACCAGCATATCCATCGTCATACGCTTTAACTATATTATTTTTTGATTGTTTCCCAGACTTTTGCTGTTGAGCAGCTTTTTTCTTAGCTTCTTCATCCGCTTTCTTTTTAGCCTATGCGGCGGCTTGTGCATTTTGAAGATTTATTAAATTAGTTATAGCTTTTACGGCAGCCATTGCTTGATTATAAACCTCTTTATATTCAAGACTTAAATCATGGGCAGCATTTTTTAAATCTTCAATACTCGTTAACTCAGTTTCCATCTGATTAATTAAAGTATCATTATTTTCTATTAATGGAGAATATTCATCTGCGGCTTCACTTACGCCATCTCTTAAACTACCAAAATCAGTTCCCGCAACTTCTGCCAGTGTATCTAATTCATCTTGATAATCTTTTGTTGCTTCTCGGGTTTTCTTAAATGCTTCTTCACAAGCAGGAATAAAACCGCCCTCACCAGAAAATTTTAATGCCATCTATTCAATTCCAGCACTCCATTGAGGTACTAATTGTTCCATAAGAATAGCTTGTTCACTGTCTGACATATTTTGGAATTTTGCAACATCCTCGTCATAAAGATATTCCATATCCTTAAAAGCAGATTCTTTTAAATTATTTCTTATAACGAGATTTTCCTAAGTTTTACCATTAATATATTCTCCATACTAATCTTCCAGTAACCTTAATCTCTAAAGTCTTTCTTCATCAGTTAAAGAAACATCTAATTGAATTTCTTTATATTTTTCTTGAAATTCTTCCCAAGCAGAAAGCATTTCCTCTAAATTACCTTTATATCTATCTAAATCAAAATTATAAAGATCATTTAAAGCATTTGCATATCCAGATTCTGCTTCCTCTACCATATCATTATCTGCAACATATTCATAAGAATAATTACCTTGAGAATCTCTTTTTAATTGCATAGAAGTTTTTGCGGAACGAGCATCTTCCAAAGCAATTCTGGCTTGTTCAACCTATAAAAGTTTTTGAGCACGATCAATATCATATTGAGTTAATTTCTGTTTATTCTTTAAAATATTTAATTGATCATTCATTAATTTCTTCAATTCTTTTTGACTTTTAATGCTCTTAGTATCATCAACTGCTTTTTGATATTTTCTTTGAGTCTATTGAATAGCAAAAGCAGAGTTAATTGTATCTAAATACTATTCTCCATTTTTCTTCATTAAATCCCATTCCATATTGAGATAATCTGAACCTTGTCCTTTAGTCATTTTTTTATCTAACTAATCAAAGATACCATTAATAGCATTTGTATATTTATCTTGAACTGTTTTTGCGGCATCCTCTATAGCACTGTTTAAATCGCCTAAAACTTTCTTATAGTTTTCTTTAAATTTCTAAGCTGCATTAGTGTCGCCTCTGGCGGCCGCTTCTTTCCATTCTCTTTCCCAAAAATCTTTTTGTTTTCTTAATGAATCAATTTGTTTTAAGTTATTATTCTATAATTGAGTATAATAACCATTCATGGCATTATAATTCTTTTCCCCATATAATAATGTTAACAAATTCATATCATGCTAAATTAATTCTGCAACATACTCATAATCATCAATCTGTTTATCAAAGAAATCAGAAATATCATCAATAGTATCAAGATAAGCTTCGTCTATTTCATCAATTAAACTTTCATAATCTTCCATCTGACTCATTAATTCATTTAAATCAGATTTCATATCCTACATAGCTTGTTTTTGATTATCTCCATATATAGAAGACTTTCCATTTTCAGCTAATTTAAACTCTTTTTGAGTATTTAATAATTGAGAAGTTAAAGCTTGAATGGCCCCTGGTGCAGTAACAGTTTGACCTGCCGCATTTTTGTATTGTGTTCTAAAATAGGAGCGGGCATCTGCATAATTCAATTGAGCATCTTTTAAGTTTTTACTGAAATCACTATCTTTAAGAATATCTGTATGTTCAAGAACATCTCTTTTAAATTTATTCCAGTCTCTTTCAGCTTCACCCATTTCAAGACGAATCTCTATTTTCATCCTGAATTTATCAATTTTTATTTCAATTTGCTTTTGTGTTTCTTCTTCAATTTGGTCTTTTACATCTTCTATTTGTTCACGAAGTTCATCATAATTTTTAATTCTATCTTGTAAATCTTTATAATCTTCTTCTTTTGTACTTTTTTGCTTTCCAATTTTTTCAATTTGTTCGTTAATCTTTTGTTTCTTTTCTTTATCTGTTTCTGCATTATATTGTTTAATTAATTTATTTTGTTTATCAACTAAGTTATTAACTTCTTTTTGCTTTTTACCTAAAATACTCATATAGTTAGAAATATCACCATATTTATTGAAGGTAACGCCAAGATTTTTTAATGCCTTTTGTTGATTCTTTAAATCTTTCTATTGTAATTTATTTTTTTCTTCTAATTTCTTTTTATGCTTTTCTAATATTTTAGTTTGTTCATTAAGATTTTTTAATAACTATTTTCCGTATAGGCGATCCTGTTTCTTTTGAGCGCGGTCAAGACTACGATTTATTTTATCAATCTAAATATTAATATCATGATAAATATCTCGTTCATCTTTTAATTTTTTCTAAAGATCTTTTTGACTTTTATCTGGTTCGTTTTTCTTAGAGGAACCTTTTCCTCCCTTTTTACCACCACCACCTTTTTTACCTTTTCCACCTCCGCTTTTAGATCCTTTATTACCTTTAGATCCACCACCATGAGAGGCTTGTTTATATTTAAAATTACCTCCAGAAGACTTATGAGCAGAAATAACTTTTAAA
>Ga0247609_10007268_pt1 | contig 10567 bp, 19 predicted proteins | sample 172DNAGHGlowgp2_FD_193487 | JGI IMG/M metagenome (GOLD analysis project Ga0247609, IMG submission 193487) | Sheep rumen microbial communities from Palmerston North, Manawatu-Wanganui, New Zealand - 1728 DNA GHGlow gp2 | ecosystem: Host-associated > Mammals > Digestive system > Stomach > Rumen ...
TAAAATGTGTGGAAGTCAACGATGTGACCGCACAATAGTATGGGTAAAAGGTTGCCAACATTTTAAAAAGTATGTTAAAGAAATGGAAAAGAGGTAAAGTATGGTAGATATTCGATTAAAAATTTCGCCGCCTTGGATTACATACATTAATAAACTTCAAGCTGTATTCGATGAAGATCCGCAAATTGCTTTTAATGTTGATTATGCAGCTGCACATCCTTCTGTTACTCTCGCAACCAATAATCCTGAGAAAGCTGCCGCACTTAAATGGCTTCTTCCAGAAGAGAAAACATTTGGTAATATTACCCTTGATATTAATGTTGATTGTGAGAAAGTAATTAATAAGGCTTTTGGAACTGCAAAAGAACTTTTTGAAACTGCTTTTAAGGGTAATCCTGTTCTTGCATATGTTGTGGTTCCTGATGGATATAATTGGGTTCCTTTTACTTATGTTGTATTTAAGAATTGTGTTGTTCAATTCTTTAATGATAATCTAAATGATCCTCATGGTATTATCTCTACGCTTTATCAAGACATTGCAAGTGAGATTTTTGCAGACATGCCTTTCCCGCAAGATGGTGGAATTTGTTATTGCACAGATGTAGAACATAAGCTTGGCGCTCCCCTTGGAGAGTGGCCCTAAAATATTTTAATGCTAGTGTAGCTCAATAGGTAGAGCAACTGACTTGTAATCAGTAGGTTGCGGGTTCAATTCCTGTCGCTAGCTCCAGACAAATTCAGACCTCTATGAGCTAAGCTCATAGGGGTCTTTTTTTATTAGATAAATATAATGAAAAAGAGTTTATATAGTTATTAGATTCTCCAGAAAGGGAGTTAATATGGGTAAATACAAAATTCTAAGTGCTGATGTTCAGCAAAATACACATCAGTTTTTAGTAGACGAAGTATCTGACCTTGATAGCTTACCAAAGGAGCCAGGCTCTGCCGCACTAGTTGCAAATACTGGTGATATTTATATTTGCAATAATGCGAAAGAATGGAAGAAATTATAAGGAGGTTATTATGGATTTAGTTACCCTTGCTCTAGCTAGAAAAGCAGCTGGAAGCGGTGGTGGCGGTGGTGGTACCTCCCCATCTTATGATGATTTAATTCCTTCTATTGGAGAAAATGGACATTGGTATATTAAAGGTAAAGATACTGGTATTTCTGCCGTTCCAAAAGAGAACGTAGAAGTAGATGGTACTTTAAAAGCTGATACCTCTAAACAAAATATTGTTGTTTTGAAAAATGGTACTGAAACTATTGTAGGAGAATTTACTCAGGGTATTTCTTCCAATAGTATAACAGAATTATTTCAGGAAGGATAAAGAATATGGCTAAAGAATATCTTGATTACGCTGGTTTAAAACAGTATGACGAAGCTATTAAAAATTATATTGCTAATCATGCGGGTCCTACTGTTGAGCCCTATGATGATTCTGCTTTAGTTGCAGATATTAATGATCTTAAAAATATGGATACTACTCTCTTAGGAGATCTTAATGCTCTTAAAGCTTTAGTTGGTGATACTGCTGTTGCAGATCAAATTACAGCTGCGATTGAAGCTCTTGTTAATGGAGCTCCCCATTCTCTTGATACACTTAAAGAGATTGCTGATTGGATTAGCACTCATGGTGAAGCCGCATCCGATCTTGTTTCAGTTGTTGCAGAACAAGGTCAAACAATTTCTAATTTAGATTCTAAGATTGATGCTATTGGAGCTATTTCTGGTACTTATATTGATGCTTTATTCTTAACTCCAGTTGAACTTGCGGATGGTCAGACAGTTCAAGATGCAATTGAAGCTCTTGATGAGGGTGAGAAGTTAGTTTTAACAGCTCCTGTTGCAGAAGACCTTACAATTAGTAAAGACGCAGTAATTGAAGCTGAAGATGTTGTCTTTAATGGCAAAGTAACTGTTGATAAAGATGCCGCAGTTACTATTATTGGTGCTTCATTCGCAGGCGAAGTTGTTGTAGCTTAATCTAATACGCTTGAAAGGAAGGAAGTAACATGTTAAAATTTGAAGGTTGTACTTTCAGCGCTGCTGGTGCTAATAAAAATGCTAAAGTTTATGGTTTAACCATTCAAGGCACAGAAGATATTGTCGTTAAAAATTGTGTCTTTGATGGTATGGGATACTCTGCGATTTTAAATAATGGATCCGGTGCTTTAACAGTTGAGCATTCTAAGTTCCATTGTGATAATATTAAAAATCCAATTGAAGGTAGCCAAACTGTCGACAATGGCAATGTAACCGTTGATAATTGTGAATTTAGCGGAATCCCAGGAAATAATTTCATTAATTTTTATCAAGTAGCAGAAGGATCAATTCATACAATTAAAAATTGTAAGTTTGCAGGTGGAACTGCTAACAATATTGTTCGTCTTTCTAACAAAAAGAGTGCCGCAGCTACTTTTAATATTTCTGATTGTTCATATAAATATGTAACTGGCAAGGCAGATGAGTGGACCGGATTTATTCTTTGCCAAGATTATACAAATAAGAATGGTGTTAAACAAGATTTTAGTAAATATCAAGTTAATATTACCAATCTTACTCGTCCAGAAGAAGGTTCTCTAGTTTATGTATATGAAGATGGTGCTGGTATTATCGTTTCTAACTATCCTGCCGTAACTCTAAACGGTTCTCCTGTACTTTTCGCTAGTGGAGAATCTATGGTTGAAGAGGAAGAGAATTAATCTATGGCTGTAGAAGGCTATGTTGATTATGAGAACCTTAAAAGTTACGATGAACAATTAAAGAAATATATTGATAAAAAAGTTGCGGAAGCTATTAATGCTTATCGCGAAAAAGATAAAGCTGATGATAATGTTTCTGTAGACAATTCTGAATAAGATAAATAAGCCCCTAGCTTTATAGTTAGGGGCTGTTTTTTATTATAAAAAAGAATAAAATTTTATATATAAATGATAATTTTAGGCTAGGAAGGGAGGAAATTCCTAATGAGCAAATTTCAAATTATAAAAGGTATTACAGATAACCTAGAAGAAACTCCATATATTGAAGGACAAGTGTATTTTACATATAATGATCTTGATGCTATTGATTTAAGTATATATGCTGATATTGATGGAGTCCGCAGAAAAATTGATTGTGCTGATAAAGCAACTATGTCTGATGTTAGTTCTGCTATTGCTGCTGCTATTGGAAATATTAATCAATTTAATGTAGCTATTGTTCCTACTCTTCCTGACAATAATATTGATACTCATACAATTTATTTTATGAGCAATGGAAATTCAGGAGATAGTATATATGATGAATGAATGTACATTAATAATAACTGAGAAAAAATTGGAACAACTACTCTTGATTTAAGTAATTATTTACAAACAACTGATATAGCAGATTGAGCAAAAGCTAAATCTAAACCTACATATACAGCCACCGAGGTTGGAGCTGCTGCAACAAATCACACACATACTTCAATAGGAGTTTTTAATCCAACAGGAGATGGGCAAGTATCTACGGCTATTAACCGAGTAGAACTTAGTGCTAGTACTAATGGTGGTAGTACAATAAACACAATGCAAATAACAGGTACATCAACTACAATTCATAAACTCGTAACTCCAACAGCTGATGAAGACGCCGCAAATAAAAAGTATGTTGATGATTCAATTGCTGAAATTACAATTCCAATAGTACCAACTAATATATCATCTTTTACTAATGATAGTGGTTATTTAACTTCTTATACTGAAACAGATCCTACTGTTCCTATGTGAGCAAAGGCTGGATCCAAACCCACATATACTGCTAATGAAGTTGGTGCTTTACCTGCGGATACTGTTATTCCTACAAAAATATCTGATTTGACAAATGATTCAGGTTTTATTACAGACGCGGGAGTTACTTCTTTTAATGGTTCTACAGGTGCAATTACATATACAGCTCCAGTAACATCTGTTAATGGACAGACTGGTATAGTTAACTTAACCATACCTGCTGAGACTACAGTAACTCAAACTTTAACTTCTGGTACTGCTATTGGTAAAGTTAATAATACTACTTTATATGCACCAAATTCATATGATGATACCGCTTTAGCTGCACGGGTTACTGCCCTTGAGAATATTCCATGAGTAACTTATTACAGTGGAACTACAGAGCCCGCAAATTCATTTGGTGAAAATGGGGATATTTATTTACAGACAGAATAAAGGAGGATTAAATAATGTCTAAACCTTATACATTATCAGATAATATTACAATTAATCCTTCTGGATATACCAATCTTACTAGTTTAACTACGACAAATAGTTATCCAGTTACAAATGGATATACAAATACTAGTTCAACAACTTATGCTCGATTATCTATTGCTTCTGGAGCTACAGGACATTTATATTATACTTTTGATACATCAACAATTCCAGAAAATGCAGAAATAACTGGGGTTAGCGGCCAAGTAAAAATCCGTGTAAATAATACTTCTTACGTAACTAGTACAAGATGTCAATTATATGCGGGAACTACAGCAAAAGGAGGCAATACAACTTTTGCTTCTACTTCGACTTCAAATATAATTACATTAAATACAGGAACATGAACTAGAACTGAATTAGAAAATTTACGTTTGTATGTAGGTGGTACAGGAGGCGGCAATAATAATAATTCTCGGTATATCTATTTCTATGGCGCAAATATTACCATTTCATATACCATTGAAGATATACAATATACAATTACAGCAACGAGTTTAACAGACGAAGTTACTGTAGATCCGCAAACTCAAGATATTTTAAGTAATAAATCTGGTACTGTATCTTTTTATGTTAATGATATAAGTGATTATGAGGTTACAGATAATGACATAGATATAACTTCTCAACTCGTAAGACATACAATAGATACAAGTGGTACGATATCCGCAACAGCAGAATCTTTTACTACTGGAGGCAGTATCTCGACTATTTTATTTTTTACATCCAGTAGTAATCAAGGAAATAACTTTAATTATGCAATAGATCATACTGCGGAAAGTCCTGGATCAACAAGTTCAGGCAGCGGATCTTGAACATATGTAAAAGAAAGTACTGAAAGTAATGCTTCAACTACTGAAACAGGATGAGCAGAATACACTTTTGATTTTAGTAGTATTCCTGCAAATTCAACAATTAACTCTATTGAAATTAAATGTTATGGAGCAGTTGAAAATAGTTCTCAATCAACAAGCCATGCTGATATTACTTTATTCAGTGGAACGACTCAAAAAGGTACTACTCAAAAATTTACCAGTTCTACAAATAGTATTATAACTATATCAGATCCTGGTACTTGAACAAGAGATGAATTACAAAATGCTATTTTAAGATTTACTGTAGGATACTATGGCGGTCATTTATTTGGTATTACTTGAACAGTAAATTACGAAGCACCGCAAACAGGAAATATGTATTATTATACTTATACTCTTAATAACATAGCAGACGATCATATTATTATTGTTGATAAAAAAGGAGCTTATGAACCACCAGAAGAAGATCCTGAATACACTTATTGACCTATTACAATTTCAAGTATTAATGCTATTACAGATCCTTATACTGGAACGACTAGAGTTATAGAAGGAACTAACCAAACTGTAACTATTACTCCATCAGATCCGCAATTAACTTTAGCTTTAGATAATGGAGTAGATATTACTTCTCAATTAGTTAGTAATATACCAAGTAATACTTATACAGTAACAACTCAAGTTAATGGTGCTAGTTATGGATTTAATTTAAATAATTCAACAGGATATTACGTATCAACTAATAATGGAATATCTAAATCTGCATCTGTAGCAAGATTAAATTTAGATTTTGAAAGCGATTGCTTAGTAACCATTTCTTATATAAATTATGCAGAAGAAAATTATGACTATGGTATGTTTGGTAAATTAGATACTGCAATTGCAACAGATGGATTAACTGCAAGTTCAGGCAGTTCTTCTCCATCAGATAGTACTACTAATTATCAACTCGCAAGATGTAGTAATAGTACAAGTGTTCAAACAATTACCTACAATGTATCAGCAGGAAATCATTTTATTGATATAAAATATGGTAAAGATGACGCTACTGATAGCAATAACGATACTCTACAATGAAAAGTAACTAACATTGAAGCAACAAGTGCAGGAGGAGGTTATACTTATACCATTACTAATGTTGCAGAAAAACATAGTTTAATTTTTGTTTTTGGTGATGTTAATTATTACTTTATTAATTCTACTGGTACTAATTGTAAACTTTTTCCAGATGGACAACAAGTAAAATTAGAAGGACACTCTTATCGTATCGATATTGTTCCTAGTCATATCAATGATGAAGTTACTTTAAAAGATAATAATGTAGTTCAAAGTTTAACTAAAGAAACTGGATATGATAAAGACAACAATCCTATAGTTAGTTATTACTATGAATTATCTAATATTCAAACAGGACATGATTTAGTAATTTCAAGCATAACTTCTATTAGTGCAATTTTATCATTAAAAATAAACGGTACTTGAATTCCAATAGAAAAATTATGGGTGAAACAAGATAATAGATGAATTGAAGAAGATATTAATTATTTATCTACCCAAAAAATAAAATATCTTAAACGGGGATAAAATTTTGTTTTTAATATTGACAGCTTTTATATAAATATGATATAATATATATAATCCAAGAGAGAGGAATATATTATGTCTGATTGGAAAGAATCTGCTCTTCATCATAAATATGCGGAGCTTCCAGAAGAACCTCAATATAAGAAAAAGAAAAAAAAGAGCTCTATACAACGATCTAATCATAAACATCGTTATGCCGATATGCTTTTAGATTGTAATCATTATATATATTATCGTGGAATAAGAGAGCCAAGATATTATGTTAGAACTTATTGTACTATATGTGGTCGTGTTAGTGATATAAATATAAATGATAATATAAAGAATCCTACTTTACCTATTGTTAAAGTTGAGTTTGAGGATTTATTTGCTAAAAGAATAAATTTGGAGGATATTAGTATATGCTAATATCCTCCGTTTTTTTTGTATAAAGGAAGTGAATTATGATAGAACTACAAAAACCCGAAGAAATAGGTGAAATGATCTATATTTTTGTAGGTGAAGAAAACAATTTTATAGTTCCTTTTAAAGGTAGTGAAAGTGATATGTATCAATATTGGGATGTATTAGCTGAACGTGGAGTTCGCATTAAAAAAATTCATCATATGGTGGTACATACCGCAGATAAAAATCCTTACACGCCTTTACTGTAAGATTCTTATTGACAAAAATCACTTTTTTATGATATAATTATATTATAGAAAGTGAGAGAAAGGAACTTCAAATGATGTTCATTGATGTGTATGATGATGAAGGTCGTCTTGTTAAGTCTTTCGATATTGAAACGCATAAGGATTGGATGGATTATCTTGACTGGTTCGATATGCAAATGGCTTGCGGACATTTTCTTACAGAGATCACTCGTTATCAGCAGGAGGATTAATGGATATTATTTGTATGTGCGATAATTGCCCTTGCTTTTGCTCTGAAGATAATTTTGATGGTTATCTTTGCGAAGGATGTGATCCATACATGTATGAGGATTATGAAGGAGACGATGAATATGAATAAAGAATTTGAACTTAAAGCTCTAAAAGGACGTTATAATCTAATTCTATCTCGTGGTAAAACTATGGAAGGTGAAGGTGTCCTTCGTAAGATTCGCCGCAAGATCTGGAAACTTGAGAAGGAGCTTAATGTTTAAAGAATGGCGTGTTAAAGTACTGTTTCAAATGGATCCACAATCTTCTTGGGAAATAGTACATGATAAATTCTTTGATTCAAAAGAAGAAGCTGTATCTTTTAAATCTCGGTTTGATAAGAATGGATATTGTAGAACGTTTCTTTATCACTATGAACCTAATTGGACGTTAAAGGAATAAATATGTTTAATCAAGTTGATGTAATGAACTTTCTTCAATTTCTTGATGAAATTGATTCTGTAGAAATTGAAGAAAATCAAAAAGGAGAGGATGTAACTCTTAATGATATTAAGCGTGTTAACACCGGCAATAATTGTTTGCATTATCGCCTGGTGCATAATAACTGTAGGATAGTTGTTCAAACATATAAAGAGCTTGCTCGCAAAGGTGATGTAGATATTGTTCAAGGTAAGCCCAAGCTTGAACCTAAGTTTCAACGTATGGTTGAAGTAATTAATGCTCGGCCGCAAGATTATACAGATCAACGACTTAATAAGCTATTTGTTTTGTATTGCGGATTGTGGCAAAAATGTTCAGCACTTACATGGGGAAAAGAAACTAATAGTTTCATGTGTGATTTTGGTCCTAATATTAGTACTATGTGGATTGATACAGTTAAGCATTGGACAATTTATCCTGATGAAAATACAACTCCTGCAGAAATCCGTATCGTAGAAAATTTTGTGGATATGGTAGATGATATAGTCAATGGATAATACAGAAGAATTAAAACAACTTATTCGAGATTTTATTAATCTTATGCGAAAATTTTGTCCTGCCAGTTTTGCAAATGAAATGTTTGCCTTAGAACATCGAGCTAAACAATTAGGAGTATAATGATAGAGAAGTATTCATATGGTATCGATCATATTAATTCCCGCAAAGCTAATGTAATTGATTTTTATAAAGATTGGCAAACTCAAGATATTCGTGCAGATCTCCAAGAGCGAAGATCAGAAGCAATAATGATTTTTGAAAATATTGATTATAATATCAATATTGGTTGTGCAATTCGATCTAATAATGCTTTCTTAGGTAAGTCCGTATACATATGCGGGCGCCGCAGATATGATAAGAGATCAACTGCGGGGACTGGTCATTATGAAAATGTTTACCATGCAGATAATATAAAGGAGGTTATTGATTATGTTAAGTGTCTTGGATATACTGTATATGCTATTGATAATATTATGGAGTATAGTCCAATCAATCTTATGGATGTTGCTCTTCCCAAGCGAAGTGCATTTGTTTTTGGCGAAGAAGGACCAGGACTTAGCAGGGACGCTATTAGTTTATGTGATAACATGCTCTATATTGGCATGTTTGGTAGCGTGCGTTCTCTCAATGTAGCGGTTGCCGCAGGGATTGTACAATATGAGTATACTCGTCAATGGAGATAAGATATGGATTATGGATTTCTTGAAAGATATGAAAGTTTAAAAAGACCATTTAAAGAAGAGATGTTAGATTTCTTAGACTCAATTGAAGACCCAGATGTAAGAGATAGTGATTTTTTGCTAGCAGATCCGCAAGAACAATTTATTAAAGATCTAATAAAGTCAGACGATTTCTTTTAAACAGGAGGTAAATAGACGTGCATGATGATATTAAACTGCCTTTTTATGTAAAGCTAATTCCAGTAATTTTTCTTCTTGGAATTCTAGGAACATTTTGCGTATATGGGCAAGATGTTGGTGAAGTATGTATTCTTCGTAATTGGGGCGGTCAGCTCGCAGGAACTACTGAAACTGCGGGATTTCATGTTAAAGCTCCCTGGCAATCAATAATTCGCTATGATATTCGTAATAATATTGTTAATCTTTATCGAAATTCAGAATATGAATATGATAATGGAACTGCAACAGGTGCAGAAGTTACTGTATATGACAAGTCTGGTGCTCAGGCTAATGTAGATGTACAGGTAATTTATTCTCTTGAAGCAGACGCCGCAATTGATCTTTATACTGATTATCAGCGTCAAGAGAATTTTGTTCAGATTGTAGCTGTTAACAATGTACGAGATGCAGCTCGCAACTGTTCTGGTAAATTTACAACTCTTCAACTTCTTAATAGTCGAGAAGAGTATGCTAAAGCAATTTATGATAAACTTGCGCCTGAATGGGAAGCTCTTGGACTTCATGTTACAGAAGTTAATGTTCAAGATATTCGTTATTCAGATGAAATTGTAAAAGCATATAATGACGCTCAAAAAACTGAGATCTCAAAGCAAAACGCGGTTAATGAGCAGGAAGCTGAGAAAGTTAAGATTGAAACTCAAATTCTAAAAGCGCAAGGTGAGGCTGAGGCAAATGAAATTCGTTCTAAGTCTCTAACTCCTGAAATTCTTCAGCAAGAGTATATTGAAGCTCTTAAGAATGGACAAACAATCTATGTCGTTCCTGAAGGTGGATCAACAATTGTAATTCCAAATACTCCTGAATCTAAATAAACATTTTAAGGGGTGTCTGTTTGCAAATTTGATTTGTAAATCCAAATCTTTTTTGTTGACAGGCACCCCTTTTTTGTGTTATAATATAGTTAAAGAAAAAGAGAAAAGGAGATTTTAATGAAGCAGCCTTATTATCTTTGTGGAGAAAGTGTTTACGGTGAATTTATTGAGAGTTTTTTTGGTGGAACCTATAATGAATGTGTTCAGCACGCAAAAGAAATTTTAAAAGACTGTAATGGTGGGCACCTTGATATCTATATTCTTCATGATAATGAAGATGAATTTATTGGAGATGTGGAGGTCTAAAATGACTTTCGTAATTGATTTTGATTGTCATTGGGATGAT
>Ga0247609_10007269_pt1 | contig 10567 bp, 8 predicted proteins | sample 172DNAGHGlowgp2_FD_193487 | JGI IMG/M metagenome (GOLD analysis project Ga0247609, IMG submission 193487) | Sheep rumen microbial communities from Palmerston North, Manawatu-Wanganui, New Zealand - 1728 DNA GHGlow gp2 | ecosystem: Host-associated > Mammals > Digestive system > Stomach > Rumen ...
ATTTTCCCAATTGTTTTGCCTTATAATAGTTATCAAGAAAAGAACTGTAATACTTTTCCAAATCATGAGGAGTAGGGAACAGTGATGGTGCTAATACGACATCAAATGTCAAACCACGAATACAAGGAAAACGATGGACAACAGTTTCAACCATCTCACACATACAAGTAACGCTTTGTGGGGTAAAAGTAGTACGTACTCCAAAAGGAATTTGACAATCAGAAAGAGCATCTATATTTGAAGCAACGAGACTATAATGTCCCCGTTCCATGTTTTGCAATCTTTCTAATAGTTCAAAAGATATAATAATCTCAACATTGTTTTCATGTAAATATTTAGCAATCTCCGTTGTCAACAAACTACCATTGGTCACAACCCCCAATTTATATGTGTGATGATTACCTCTCTCACAAGCAATATGAATATATTCTATTGTTTGTTTGATGACATCAAAACTCATAAGAGGTTCACCGCCTCCACTAAAATGAATAGAGTATGGTTCTGAAGAGTTTTGATGACCGTCGAACAAATAATCAATAAATGTCTTGATAGTCTCAAATGATAATTCTTGAGTAGATCTGCCCTTTGCAGAATAGCAATATATACAGTGGAAATTACATTTACTATTGACTAATATGTCAATATCATGGAGTCCGCTGGTGTCATTCGGGATCCTATCAAAAACGAACGCATCCCTTCGGCAGAAATCTTTTAACAACGAAACATATTGTTTTTGGGGATTATCATTCTCTATTGCACAATCCAATTCTTCAAGGGTCGTTGGCGTTGCTAACGAATAATTGCCGCTTAATGGAGCATAAAGAATCTGAACTTCATCTTGTTCTATTCCAAATATCTCCCCAATAGGGATGCAATAAATATCATTTTTCTCTAAATTCTTAAATTTCATATTTCCTACATTTCTCTTAATTTAGATATGATTTCTGGTCGAAGATCGCGTCCTGTTTTCTTTTGATATTTAAAAAACAACTCACGCAACAGGGATTCGATCAACATTATTTTAGTATACTTACAGATAGTTAAAAAAATATCTTTAGAATATACTCTCCTTTGATTTGGACATCCTGACCCACAATTCCATCGAGCCCAGCATTCCTGGCATTCCGGAATGTTATGTATCGTATTGTGCTTCAGTCGTTTGTAAGCAATATCGTCAAACAAAATCTCTCCTTTTGTCACATCAACCTTGGCAAAAACAGATGCCTCATAATCTGCTTCTTGAGGAGCGGAAATATTGGGACAAGTTGTAAGCGTGCCGTATGGTGTCAAGCATATAAGATTGCCACAGAATCGTTCTCTTATTTTCCAAACAGAATCACCGATTGAAGATTGGAGTTGAATATTAAATTTTCGTGCCAATTCATATGCCTCGCTGAATGACTTAATGTATTTACTGAAATAGTCATCCACTCTTTCTATTGTTGTGAAATATTCAGCATCCACGACAGGCTCACAACTCAATGTTTGAATCCCGTGATAATTATCGTGTAAAAACTCCACTGTCTCAGATATTCTATCAACATTTTCTTTTGTAACAGTAGATCGAACGTTACAGGGAATTTTTTCTTCTATCAATTTCTTCAGATGAGCATCGACTACAGACCATTGACCTCGCTGAAAATTTTGAACATCTGGCAACACTTCGAACGATAATTGTAGTGAAAATTTATGTTTCTTATAAAATTCTATCATTTTTTCATTCAATATTGCGCCATTCGTTGAAAGACGAAAATTCACTCTAATTCCAAATTCTTTTGCGCGAGTTTCCGCATACGCTGTCGTAGCTTCAACAACAGACCACGAAAGGGTTGGTTCACCACCTCCGACAAACATTATTGTACATGTTTGCTTGTCCTCCCTGTGTGATGAAAGAAGAAAATCCACCACCGGTTGAATTTCAACCATAGATAATTCTTGATTAGAACGACCTCCTGCGGAATAACAATATTGACAATGAAAATTACATCTTTCATTAAGAAGCAAAAAAAGTGTTGTTGCATTAGAATATTCAATCTCACTTAAGATTTGCTCCTCAGAAGAAACTTGTCGTAATAGAGCATCGATTACTTTATTAGTTTCCCCTATCTTAAGCATTAGTTCTATGTGGTCTACCTCTTGGGGTGTTGCTAAAAAAAAAGTATTTGCTTTTGGTGAATAAACAAGCATACAGGCATCACTTTTCGCCTCAAAAAAATCTCCTACAGGAAGACAAAAAACATCTTTACTTTTTAAAATTGGGTATTTCTCATCAGTCATAAACCTTGTTTCTTTTTTCAAGTTTCGCCACTATGCTTTCAAAAAGGGCATGAGGGTGACCACCTAACATGGTCGTGGGTCACCCTCATTGAATAATCTCGCTGTAGTTACATGAAGTGTCACCTCCATATACTTCTTAAATGAAAAGTATTCTCTCATAGAAGAAGCGTTAGTCTTTCAACCAAATTGAAACATCTACAAGTACTACAATTCGTTTTTGCAGCCCTTATCTGTTGCACATTATTCGAAATCCTCCTTCAATCGTTTAATAGCCAATGGCCATCAAACAGTTTCGGATGACTTCATTAACTATAATCACAACTACAAGTCATGAAAAAGCATTCGCAACATGCCATTGGAGAGATGTTCACATCTTCGATAACATTAAAAACATCTGTAAGCATAGCAACTCTTTTTATGTTTCCCCTACTCTGTTGCAGGCTTTTCGGGTTCCGCCTTTCTTTGATTATTTAAAAATCAAATATCAAAATCACTATCCTTTTTCAACGCACGTCCAATGCTTTGGAAAACAAATTTAAACAGCTTTCCAATCCCATTGAAAACGAGGGAAATCAACTTCGAAAAGAGTTCCAGCATCCAGCCGAACATTGTATCAATTATATCTCCATCTCCTGACATAGCTTTTTTTGTTTTAATTAAACTTCTACAGATAAACATTCAATGTCTGTAGTGAACACAAATGTTGATAACTCCAACAACTGTACTTTGACAGAAACAAAAGAGGAGTTCGACTCATAGCTCCCTCTTTGGTTATCATATCAAAAACGTGTCAAGAAGCTTTAAACGCCTAAACGTTTAGCGCCTTCCATTCTCTTGGTTTTTGATTCGTACAATTGATCTTCGATTTGTTTAACAATATTCTTCTTGACTAAAATTCTTGCAATAAACCAGGCGGCAAGCACTACAAGACCTACAACAAAATTGAAAATCCCCCAAAACACGAGTGCCAAAGGCCACAGCCATTTGACTATTGTAAACACTTTCTTTTTCTTTTCCACAAATTCAACTTCCTCCTGATTCACAGGGTTGGTGAACGACGTGCGGGAGCCGATGCCGTCCATCAGGAAATGATATTGCTGACCACGATAAGTATAATAAACGAACCAAAATGGAGCTAGCACATAACGCCCCGTTGTTGTCAGTTGATGACTGGTTGAAGCTCTGAAATTTCTGATTTGCTGGTCGCCAATTTGTGTGAGAGCAGCTTTTTTAGCTGTTTCTTCCACCATATTCTTTCCGTGTTTTTGCCACACCAATGATACATCAGCGTTACGTTCAAGTGTCATTAAATTGTCATCATTCATGTCTATGAGCTCAGAATCAAATTCTTTTGACATCATCACATCATACGGGAACAGGTGTGTGAATTGACGCAATTCCTCCGGTATCTCATTTCCTTCATTTGCCAGACATAAAAAAGAAAAATTACCAGATGCATTTCCGTTTTGAGGACGCCATTTTGTTACTTTCTTTGTAGAAACGGTGTTACCACCTTCGAGAAAACTGTATCCGACTTTGACTTTTTCATCTTCGTATGAGGATTCGCAACTCCATGAAGCATTATAAGTTCCCTCATAGAGATACATCGGCAGATAGGCCTGGATAACATCACCCGTGCTAATCGAATCGAAGATGTCGGTTGGGACATAATCTCTATTGATAAGAGTGTTTACCAATGCATTTTCAAAGGTGTTCTCATTAGTGGTGAAAAGGATAATTCGTTCGGGTACGGGAAAATCCTTAGGGTTGATAAGCGGGTTCACTAACTTACTATGACAGTAAGGGCATTCTGCCATCAACTTGTTAGGGTTGAACGTGTTAATCGGTCGTTTGCAAGCAGGGCAGACGACTTGTTGTAGTTTAAGTGTTTGGTTTTCAGCCATGATTAATTATATTTGGTTAATAATAATGAATGATAACAACTATGCAAAACGTGCACTTTTGATAACTTGATTTCTTCGTCTCAAAGCATTATTGACATGAGTCACCTGTTGTGCGATTTGGGCACCATCACCTTGTTCAACAAAAGTATGCAACGTCAAGACTGTGTTTTCCAGTTCCAGTTCTGCTTCCCTTGCTTGGGGAAAACTTTCTAAAGAACTGCTATTTAATGATTCATAGCAATTCATCAACTGTTTCCGCAAAGTGGGATCCTGTATCGTTAAAGCGTCGCTCCTCACCGATTCAGCCAAAGAACGAATATAAAAGCTCTCCCTTCGTTGTTTAGAGAGGGATTCTCTCGTAGCATCGTTCGCGAGCATACTCATCAACAGAAATACAAGAAAGAAGGCGAACATGACTCCTTGTACTAGAACCGGCCACGCTATTGATTCGGGGTGAACAAAGATAAAAACCAACCCGACAACCAATTCCATAAAGAAATACGAGAGTGTTCTCAAATATATGCTGCCTGACAGAATGGCTTCACCCCGGTCTGCCTTGGTCAACAATGGGGTCATCAACAAAAACAAATAAGCAACATGGATGAATCCGTAACTGATCCAAACAGAAAGATTATGTTCAGTTCCTCCAAGAAGGAAGAAGAGCGTGTTAAAAAGTGCTAAAAACACGATACTGATAATGGTTTTTAAAATAATCGATTTCATATTCCAAAATTTGAGGTTATTACAATCTACTCATTATTTCTGCCACTTTAGCATCATATTGTTCTTGCTTGATAAGCCCTGCGTCAAGCAATTGCTTCATTTTTGAGAGTGATTCCATCGGATCAGGTTGGGCTGTTTGAGGTTGCCGCTGTGAGCCTCCCGTTCCAAAACGGCCTTGCCCCCCAAATCCCTGTTGTTGAAGTGGCTGGGGAGGCTGAGGAGTGCCAAATGCCGTAGATGCCATTTGCGCAAAAACATTGCCTGCGGCCACGCCCATACCTATGCCTGCACCAGCACTGGCAATGCCGCCCGCACCAGGGTTGAGAGAAATATTCTCTAATAATTCCTGCTGCATAGCCATGTTGTAGCCGACATTGCCTGCTGCATTAACTCCTTTCACCAATCGGTCCATTAATTCTTTTCGAGTTTCGTCCTCTTCAACATTAAGGTTGTAGAACGAGAAATTCACCAATTCCAGACCATACGTTGCAAAAAGTTCATCAAAGCGAGGTTTCAAAGCAATAGCGAAATCTTCAAGTTGGCTGGAAATGCCTTCAATGGACTGCTGTTGCCTAGTCATACTCTCAAGTTCTTTTCCAACAACGGAACTTATCTTTTGGCCTATCTCTGCCTCGAAAAGGATGCCAAGGTCTGTGACGGTATAGGTGCTCTTGTCACCCATAAGTCGCATAAAGGTAGTTTTGCTGGCCTCGTCATCTTCGTTGATATTGAAGCGCACGCGGAAGGCAGCAGCACCACAAATAGATGTCTTCAAACCGAATTGTCCACCAAGGAAGAAATCCCTTATTTCAATGGGTGTCGATGTACCCCAATCCACTTTTTGCTCATTCGTCTGCACATGATATACCTGGCAAGTGAACGAGCTCACCCCACCTGTAAGCATGTTTCGTATGCGACTTAACACAGGATAGTTTTCTGTCTGCAAATAATGTCTGCCACTGGGCAAGGTTCCCCAGAATTCACCATTTTTAATGAAAATTGCTTGTTCATTGGGTGCCACCGTAATGACTGAGTTGGTGTTAAAATCCTGTCTGGGGTCTAGATAAATAAGCGTGTTAGTGTCATTAGCACGCTGGATGACCTCCATAACATTTTTGCTTCCTCCGGCAAAATTGGCTTCGTTTTCGTTTCTGTGAAATAATCCCATAACTGTATATGTTTTTAACTGTCTTTTCGTCTGTCCATTTCTCTTTCTATTTCATTCACCTCGTCTTTTATTTCATATTGTCGCGTCACAACATCATTTTGAGCTTTGATTTTTTCATCCATATAGCTGTTCCACTCATCTTCGTCTTCATAATAGCTTTTCTCGCTGCTTAATTGCCCAATCTGCTCATCGCACATTGAATATGCATCTTTCAGGGCTTCTGATTGCAACGTGTCCTCTTCATATTTCGCTTTGAGTTCTTCATCAGACAAGTTTTCGTAATCATAATTCTGACAAATTGGGGCTTCAACATTCTCATCAGGGTCTTCATCAAATTCCTTCATAATTATATAATTATTTAAGTCGGTTATTATTTTCAATAATCTCACTTCTGACTTTCTCCATCTGTTCTCCCACCTCATATTGTAAGTCATTAAAACGGTCTCGATCTTCAACGTTAGTCGCATTAGCAGCCCCATCGAAGAATACCTGCTTACGTTCAACCATATCCATATACTCCTTATTTAGAGTTTCAGCTTTTGCTGCGACATCTGCTTCGAGTTCAGTCCGTCGTTCTGCTTCCGCCCGTTGCTCCGCCTCGTACTCCGCCTGACGGTCCGCTTCCGCCTGCTGCTCCGCCTCGTACTCCGCCTGACGGTCCGCTTCCGCCTGCTGCTCCGCCTCGTACTCCGCCTGACGGTCAGCTTCCGCCTGTTGTTCCGCCTCGTACTCCGCCTGATGTCCTTCGTAATTTTCACGGGGAGTACCATCGCTCCACGTGTCCATATTATTTTCGTCAGCCCATCTTTCTGCTTCCTGCTGAGCATCAGCTGCTTCTTGATCTGCTTGTTCACGTAACTCTGCAGGAGAAAGCTCGCTTTCGGCACCCTGATCTTCTACAAAATCGTTGTCAGTTTCTGCATCCGAATCGGTTGGATCCTCCACATTCTCAGCATTTGCCTCTTCTTCTATTTCACCCTGATCCTCAGCATAGTCAGTCTCTGGCTCAACATCTGTCTGTTCCTCCACATTCTCCGCATTTGTCTCTGCTTCTATTTCACCTTGATCTTCAGCATAATCGGCATATAGTTCCGGCTCGGCATCTGTTGGTTCCTCTGCATTCTCGGCATCCGATTCTGACTCTATTTCACCTATATCTTCTGCATATCCGTCATCAGTTCCTGATTCAGCCTCTATAGCCTGCTCCGCAGACTCGGCATCAGTAGCTTCCGGCTCTTCATACGTGTCTTCACTCACATCCTCTTCATACGTGTCGGACGATGTATCCTCACTATAATCTTCATAACTATCCATCTCCGATGAAGTATCGGACGAATAGTCGCTGGACTCAACAGGTTCGCTGTCGTAACTTTCATCAAATTCTCCCATAACACTTATTATTCTTTACTCAATGAATTTTCAATCACCGCTGGAGGAACATTTAGTTTAGTGTCATACTTAATGTGTCTCCACAAATAGACTTTCACGCAAGAGAGCAGCTCTCGGCTGAATGGTATGTCATCGAGCTCTTTTTTTACAAGGATGGATATCTGCTTTAACACAGCAGTTAGCTTCTCAACATCTTTACAACCCATACCTATACGTTCCTTAAATATTCGACGAGCTATCTCTTTAGATAGGATACGGCGATTGTAGTTGCACTGATGATGACAATAGAACACCAGTTTACACTCCGGGTAAGGACGAAGATCCTGCTGCTTTTCCTTCCAATAGGTTGAAAGTTGCCTGATGCCATCATCAGACAACGATATGCTAATTTGGTTGTCCAACCTATAATCAGGTGTGATGATTTCCTCCGGTTCGTCCAAACGGTTAAAGAACAGAAATGCTTCTCCAGGCTTCAACTTGGCCAGCCGCGACATTTGCGTGTCACTCATACTTGTTGAATTGGCAAGTATTTCCTTGTCCTGCACTTCCACTAAGCGAAATGCCACTTTTATGTCAGTGAGGGCAACAATATCAACACCCACTTTGCGGGGTGACTGGTCTGCAATGGCTATTCCCACTCCATACGATCGGATTTCAGCCAACATTCTTTTGACCAATCCTTGGGCAATGGCACTGGGATTAGCAGAACCCTCACCCACATTAGTGTCTGCGTCAAGTAGGACATGCGCTTCCTCTAGCAGGATAAAATTCCGCAATCCGCCTTCCCCTATGTAGTTCGCATTCACATATGCCAGTATGGAAAGTAACAGTAACGCGATAATCAATGCCTTTTGTTCACTATTCTCAATCGCAGCCAATTCTATAATAGTCGGTTTGGAAAGGATATCCTCAATTGGTATGGAGTAGTAGTTGTCAAACAGATTCACCAAACTCTTAAGTCGAACGACACCCGCACGGCCAATGTTCTTAGCATCGCCAGTATAACCAATTTCGTCAAATGTCTCTTGGAAACATTTTATAAAGTCGGCTATGTTGAATATTTGCCCTTTGTCATTTGTCGTATAAGAATCGAGCCATCGGAAATCAGAATAGCAATTGTTGATGGTATCTTCGAAAATCTTATCGAGTGGGGTTGACATAGAAACACCGGCAGCGAATGCTGTCTTTAGAGTGGACTTGTAAGTTTCCAAACGGACGTTCCTTGGCGGCACGAATGGGTTGAAAACAAACGGGGAAATGAAGTTCTTTCCGGGTGTGAACACCTGTAGTTCGGGAATGCTTTGAATTAATGCGCGATATTCGTTCTTGGCAGGCTCTATGACAAGAAAGGGTATGTGGTGGTCTTTCCAAAGCCGGTCAAGCAACCCGACGGAAAAAGTTGTCTTACCAGAGCCGGGTGTTCCAACCACGAGCATGTGCTTGGCAAGATCCTTCAATGTAAATCCTATGGTATTGGCCGAAGAAGATTTCAACTTGCCAACCTCAATATCTCCAGCATTGATCAGATTTTGCGAATACGATTTACTGGTTTTATTCGTCTCATTAACCGTCAAACCTGCATTCACTTTATCATCGCCTATCGGCAGACGGAAAAACGAAGCAGCTTCGTCTGCAGTAATGATGAACGGGAAACGATACAGGGAATTGCTGACGTATCCACTATTCCAAACAGCCATGTTTCTATTACGAAGGAGCAATATGTCGCTAACAACCCATGGTTGCGGGAATATCGTATCCTTGTTCAGACCAACTTCTTCAAGTGAAAGATCAACAATTTGAAGGTTTGCAGACGTTTGTTGAGCAGAGTTTAATTGTCCTAACACCCGTGTTGAAACAGCACTGAGAGACCGATGGTCTCCATATACAATGATGTTATATTGGAACAATGCTCGACTTTTATTGTCGGCATAGTATTTATATAGTTGGCTGACAATGTCCGCATTGGTAAAACTAACATTTCCTATCTGGCGATCACTAATGCCTTGACTCAACATGCTTACGCTTTGGTTCAGGCGGTTAAGTTCTGTCAACTCTTCGTTATTGTAATATGTAGGAATAAGTTGGAAAGAGACAGCACAACCTGGATGCATGATTAGAATGTTGGCAATGCGACTTAAATCTTGATAGCTAGTAGGCAATTTGTCGTAGGCATAGCAAACGGGCATAAAATTGTTTTGCAAGTCTTCCAATCTTTCTTCTTTGACTATAGCTTGACATCCTTCTTTATTGGCAAGATTGAAGATGGAGTAAAAGTCATCGAAAGAGCATTCCTCGTATTCATATTTTCCGCTATCCAAAGTGGCTTTCAACAACCCCAATAAAATTTGAAGGGTCTCCTCTGCTTGTTGCTGAACCCTGTTTATACTACGTAATACTATGAACAAATTGATTTTCGCTTTATAAGGCTGGTTTGCCACAGCTTCAGTTATCCAATCGAGTTCCAATGCCACATCAAGACTCTGACCAGCTAACCTATACATCTCTTTGTATTGTTGGTATATTTCACCGAGCAGATTAGACATGTCTCGAGCATATTTATCTATATGCTCATGAGGATGCATGTTCTCAGATAAAATTGAAACATGAGGAATAGATTTTACAGATAGCACCTCTATCCCTATATATTCACCGCTATTTATTTGTATAGTATCCATCGCAAAATATCATATTGACAAATGAGCCAAACAACAAAGAAAGTGGAGCCTTTCGTTATCAGCATCCTCTGAGTAGGGTCTGGACTCCCGGTTTGAAAGATACTGAAAATCAAGCCCCACCTGATTGGCAATTAAACTCGCAAATAGGTAAGCTTGCTTTTCGTTATCCGTTCAAACCTCTGTGAATTGTCCAGATTCACTCAGACGGAAAAGCGAAAATGCGCTTTCTTAATAATAAAATGCCACCGAAATGACGGTGCAAAAATACAAAAAAAATAACACAACGGGCAAAAAAGTGAAATAAAAAAATGGTGAAATGGTGTCCCGGCTGCGGCGACCACGCCATCCTCGCCGCATTGTTGAACACCTTCCCGAAGACCAACCACAAGAAGGAGAACATCTGCATGGTGTCCGGAATCGGATGCTCGTCC
>Ga0247609_10007270_pt1 | contig 10566 bp, 13 predicted proteins | sample 172DNAGHGlowgp2_FD_193487 | JGI IMG/M metagenome (GOLD analysis project Ga0247609, IMG submission 193487) | Sheep rumen microbial communities from Palmerston North, Manawatu-Wanganui, New Zealand - 1728 DNA GHGlow gp2 | ecosystem: Host-associated > Mammals > Digestive system > Stomach > Rumen ...
TTTAAATAGTTCTTAATAAAATCTTGATACTTTTGTGACATATAATTTACCTCTAAGATATTTATACAATAAAAAAAGACTCTCACTTGGAGAGTCTTTAAAACATGTTATAGAAGATTAATCTTCGTCTCTACAATTATCAATTTCAGCATCTACCCAATCAGTTATCCATTCTTTTAATTTTTTACCTTTTGGATAATTACCATCTTCAAATGCATATTTGAAATCATCACCAATATCACCATTTTTAATACTTGATTGTACTTGAGAATATAACATTGCATCAAAATCATCACCTACTTTAGATAAGTATTCTAATGCCATATTTTCAATTCTATCTACTAGAACATCAATATTTTTATCACCATTTTTTAATAAATCTTCAAGTGTATTCTTTATTGTTTTATATCCAATTTCTAATTGTTCTTTTACATTATTTAAATTAACTGGACTTTCATATACTAAGCCATGACAAAATGCTTGTATATGTATTTTATCATCTTTATACCATTCTTTATTAACAGTTGCTTTTAAAAATGCGTATATACCTTCTTTATCATATATTTCCATTATGTATCTATCAAAGTCTTCATTATAATCAATTTTATAATTATTTTTACTTAAATTAGCTACAAAATCCATCCAATCAATGATAATTTTCCATATTTTAGGATCACCTTCTCTTGGTATTTTATAACCATTATATTTAGCTTGATTAAATCTTTTTGCATTTTCAATTTTATCATCAAGTGACATATCTCCTTCTTTTAAAAGAGTATATCCATGTTCACGTAATTCTTGTTTAGCTTCTGTTAAATTCATAATAATCTCCTATACTTTATTTATATAATAAAAAAGACTCTCACTTGGAGAGTCTTAAATCTTATAGGTTAATTGTTATTACTTTTCCCAAACTGCTAAGCAAGAAGGATCTTGATCATCTACTTCATAGTCAATTTCGTCTAATGTGTCAAGTGCTTCACATAGGTCAGAATATACTTCTGAGTCTACAATGTTATCTACACTTTCGTCATAGATGAATGTGACATCTGCTTCAGATTCATCGATTAAAGTCTTCAACTGTAATTCCTTTACAATATCGAATACTTCATCAATATCTTTCTTTTTCTTCTTGTCCTTCTTCTTGTCTTTCTTTTTACCACCGCAGCAACCTGCACCACATTCATTTACCTTAGTAGATTCATCAACGTCGTCATCATCTTTTTCGCCGTCTTCATTATATTCTACTGGTTCAGCATCTTCATCTGAGTAGTAAATGTTTGTTTCTGGTCCCATGATTGATGGGTCTGCGACTTCAAAACCGTCAACTTCTGTTGTAGGAACATCTTCTTCTGTAGCTGGTTCTTCTGCATCTGTTTCAGTGTCAGAAATTACATTCAAATGAGCACCGCAACATGGGCAAACAGGATCAGCCAAGTCTAATTCATATTCTTCATCAGGATCTGGTTCTGCATCTGGGTCTGCTTCAGCGTCGTCATCTTCGTCACCTTCAGCATCAGCTACTGCATCTTCAGCGTCTGCAACAATATCTTCTTCAGATTCTTCTGGAGCGATTACACCTGTTCCACCACAAGTTTCACATTCTTCTCCATCTTCATCTTCACCAGTACCGTCACAGTCTGGACATTCAATTTCTTCAACTGCTTCTACATCAGCATCTTCTGCAGTATCGTCAGTTTCAGTTTCATCTTCTTCGACTTTGTCATCATCGTCATCGTCTTCTGAAGCTTCACACAACCATGCTGCTTTCTTAAAATATAAATCATCGAATTTGTTCATATTAAATATCTCCTTAGTATATTTATAAAAATTAAAATTAATGAATATGTTTTAGCATTTCAATGATTTCATTTTCGATATAATAAGGATCGATTTTAATGTTATCATTGGCTAGTTTATTTGCTATCGCATTTGCTTTGACTTTTACAATTCTCTTTAATTGAGGATCTGTATATTCAAAACGAGTATTATATTCTGGTTCTATATTACCATTTGCATCGTAATATGGTTCATGAACAGCTAATTCAGTTTCATAGATATTCAATGCTTCTTCACCGCAAATATCTAGTAAATAATCTGAAAAAGCGTTCTCTTTTAAAAACTTGTTTTCAGTTGTTAACTTCAAATCCTGTCCAAATTGATTCTTTACTGAGTCAACAATCTTTAATCGTTTACCACAGCAAGGACAAACTGGATTTGTCAATGATATATCATAAGCAACTTCTTTAGTTACTTCTTGTGTACCATCGTTAACTTCTGTATAGTTATCTAATTCTAAATTATCCATTGTCCATCTCTACACTTATATTATCAATACTTACTGCATTGATACTAATATATTTATATACTTTCTTTGCATCAGTTTCTCCAGGAGCAATACGATAATATGTATCATCTTTCTTAAATGCTCCACCGCATTCAGGACATGGAATATAACCAGGTTCTAATCTGTCTTTATATGGAGTACAGTTTGGACAATTAACAGATTTTACATATTCATATAAATCAGTACCTTCTTCAATAGGATCACCTGCAGTAATTACAGTAATTTCTACAGGTCTATATTGAGTTCCTGAACCAATTTTTATAGGTACATATTTTAAGAATCTAATTTGTTCGTCTTCACCTTCACGTTTAAAATGGAATTCCAATACAGTTTTTAATCTACTTGGATCTGAACTATATTGATCTGGATATTCAACTATTCTTTCTAAAGTATATCCTTCTTGTGCTTCGTATGAAATACCAGTTCCTAAACATCTTGGACAAACAATAGAACCTGGATGTTCAGATTCAAGACAAGTTGAACATTTAGCTGTATTATAATCTTCTCTATGTTTATCTTCTAGATAACCATTACCATTACATGTTGGACATGGAACATCTATCATTACAGGTTTTCCAGTAATATCATAGATTATATCACCATTTGTATCTGTCTTAGCTGTTTGAATAGTTCCTTCACCATCACATACTGGACATACATGTTGTAATAATACACCATTCTTTCTATAATCTAATTCATATCTTCTATCATGATAATCACGACCATTAGATCCATAATATGGATAACCTCTGTCATCAGTCAAATCATGTGTATTTTCTGATACATGATTATGATTATGTTCACCTCTATTAACAATTATTTCATCAACATGATATTGATTTGGATTTTCTAGAGTATGATTTTCAAAATACTGTTTTTCAATCCATTTCTTATCAAAGAAAATTCTAGACCAAATATCTCTTTGTTTTGCTTCATCAAAGCCTTTATATACATAGTACTGAACAAATGTATCAGGAGCATTTACAACTCTATATAAACGTTTAAACCATTGTTTTTTGGTATTTTCTTGTTCAGCTGAACTCATTTTATTCCAACCTGGAATATCAGTCCATTTTGTAATAAATTTAGGTTTTTCATTTTCATTAAGTTCAACATCAGCGTAGTTATACATCTGATTTGCACCTAAGAATGATGGACTATATCTTATTTCATTGCCCCATGGTCCAGCTTGATAATATGCAACTGGAGCAGCAGATGAATCATAGATAATTAAATCTTTCTTAATATCATCATCGACTAGAGTATTATCAAGTAAAATCTGATTACCATTTGCTACTCTATCATCAAATGAATATGTATAATTTCCTAATGATCTAATATACTTATACTTATAATACAAGTATCTTGTTTGAACACCAGTTCTTCCACATGTTGGACAACCAATATTTTGAATATTGGCATAATCATCAGGAATACAATCATTACCTGTCCATGTATTATCATGATGATATGGATTTATCATTCCAATACCAGAACATGTTTTACAAATGTGTCTATAACCTGAAACACCATTCCATGCAATGTTATTATATGGAGAGGTTAATAAAGGTTCATTATATAGTGTTGGTGCTAAATGATTTTCTTCATAATATAAAGCACTGCATGCTGATAAATCATCATGAGCAGAGAAACTTTCTTTATAGTAAATACTCTTAACTTCTCTTTGTGTTAAGAAGTTATGGAAATTACCTTGCCATTCCCATTTCTTATCTGTTTCAGGTTTTCTAATTTCTACAGTATCAATTTTACCTTCATAAGTATTATATTGTTCACTATCACCATATCTCATTGTTAACCAAACATACTTATTTGGCTTTGCATCTAATTGGTCATTATGATATTGGAAAATTCCTTCAAAGAAACCAGGTTTTGGTGTTTTCCAATATTGAACATTATATACATCATTATTTGGGAAATAATTATATCTAGTTTCAAATGGATCTTTTATATAATTATATGCTTGTAAATAACTAATATCACTATTTGTATTATCACGTTCAACAATATATTTTGTATGCATTGCATTATCACCTAGATAACCTACGTGCATACATGTATTACCATCTAATACATTTTCCAATTCTGTTATTTCAGAATTATTCTTTAATTCATTATAATAATTTGTCTTTAAGTGATATACACCATTTCTTGATGGTATTACTTGTAAATTTTCATCTTTATATAAGATGAAATTCATAATTTCATCATAATTCCATGTATATTTTGGTGAGTATTCAAAGGTCTTTGACTTTGAATGCAACATATAATTAAGAATTTCTGATTTACGACCATTATAAATATGCACATTTATATTTTCATAAACACCATTTGGGTCTTTATGATCTTTCATATAAGCATGCAAATACTCATGTGTAATAGTATTATGTAATGGTTTAGTAATTGGTTGTTGTGTTTTTGGATCTGTATAAACAGTTACTTCACCATAATCTAAACATTCAGACAAACCACTTGTTGGTGGTAATGAGAATTTTACTGTTATATTTGCTATATCTTTATATGTAAATGTATCAGTTATATCAGTATATTCTGTTTCTGAAAGTGTTTTAATTATTTCTCTTGTATGAATTCTATATTCTTTACCATGTGAATTTTGTACTAAAGTTGATCGTATAGATTCTGCTTCAACCATTTTTGGATGCAGACAATATTTAATTTTATAATCATTATCTTTTATTCTTTCAACTGATAATTGATAATCACAACCTTTATCAGAACTATTTTTATATGATATTAATGAAAGATTTGTTCCATGGAACAATTTACTATCAGTATACTCTACTGTATTTGTATCACCATCTTTAAATGTTAAACCTATATTTAAATTATCAACATAATGACATTCATTATCGCAATGATATTGATTTATTGCTGATGTTCCAAAACAAGATGGACACAATGTATAACCAATATCATACAAACTTTCTGATGTGACTATACCAGAAATTGCACTATTCCATGTATACAAAGTCTTTACTTCTTTTGATTTACCTACATACAATACGTCATCATCTGTAAATACATTATCAAATGCAGATACAGTACCGTCTGAATTTCTATATCCTTTATTATCGATAATATCAAATACTGGAACAGAATTATTTAAATCTGAACCTGATAAATCTTTTAATGTAGTTGGATAACTGGTCCATGGAGCTTGCGCTGCATAACCTTCATCCAAATTCATATATCCCCAAACTATATCTGATGCATTGTTTTTATATACCTTATATTCATCATCTTTATATACTTCTGTTGCATCAGGAATTTCACTTATATTAGATACTACATAAGGAATTTCACCCAAAAGATTACTATCCTTTGGATCATCACAATAATTATATACCTTAATATAACGATATACAGGTTCACAACATAGTGGGTCTACGTTATCACTGTGTGAACACATATAAATGAAATTATTTTTTCTTCCATTTCTTAATACTTTTATCCATCCATGACCATATCCAGAAGTATCTAATTCGATATTTCCATCAACATCATAGCCAAGTCCTCTCAAACGACTTGTTAAAGTATCATAAGCAGTCTGCAATTTAAATTTAGGTTTATTATTACGTGATATTATCATATCATATTTATAAACGAAAAAAGACTCTATCTTTCGATAGAGTCTTAAAACAAAACAAATTGTCAAATAAATTTTATTTACTTAGCAGTCTTTTCGTCTTCGTCAAAGAGCTTTTCAACGAACTTTGCCTGAATAAGTGCATTCAGATCAAAGCCATCGCCCTGAGTGAGAGCCTGATAAGTCAAGAGCTTGCCAATGGTAAGTTCCTTACCGCTGTCAAGGTCCTTCAAGAGCTTTTCAGTCTGCTTAGCCTGAATAATCTCGTTAATATCAATTCCCTTGCCAGTCGTAATGCCCTGCATAATGGTCATCTTAGTAAGAGGAATATCCTTTCCATTGCCGACAGCGTCCATCATCTTTTCAGCCATCTTAGCCTGGAGAATTGCATTGACGTCAATCTTAGTATTAATCGTCATCTTGTTCTTTGTGTTATTTTCATTTGCCATATTAGCATCTTCCTTTTTAGTTAATTTGTTTTTGTTATATTTTTCTTTGATTTTGTCCATCATGCGTTCACATTCATCAACGTCATCTAAATTGCCATCATAAAATGCTCGCATCTTTCGTTTATTCAACTGGACTAAATCTTCTTCACTATCACGATCCATCATTTTTGCATCCTTTGTTATTTTATCGAGTGCCCTTTCTAAGGTCTCATGACGGTGTCGTTCTTTTAGTTCTTCTTCTCGTTTCTTTCTAGCCTCTTCTACTAATTGTCTCCGTGCATACTCTTCTTGCATACGTCTGGCTTCTTCCATTTCATATCCAAATCGCTTATACACAGAGTTTTCATAGAAATCATCATCTTTAGGTTTGAGTGCACGATCCCACTCGCACCTATTGATAATGCTTTGATTGGCTAGTGCATCTTCTATACCAGCCATTGACCTCCTTAGACGGCTTCATCGAGTTCATTTTCCCAATCAAGGTCCATATCATCGGACAGCTTGAGAAGTTCCTTCAGATTAGCCGGCTTAATAATGTTCAAATTATAACCGAACTTGTCCTTAATACCTTCATCGAAGTGCAGTTCATAAAGCGGCTGAAGGTCCTTGTAAGAGTAAGCTGCGATAACTTCACCATTCTTCATGATAACGTTGTGTTCACACCACTTGTTCCAATCCAGCTTGTACTTCTTAGCAATTTCAGAAATCTTTGCACCGATCTTGAACTTCTTCAGAGATACGTTAGCAACTTCATCACATTCTTCCGCAGCCTTAGCAGCGAAGTAAGCATCAAGGTGCTTCAGAATGTTACGGTCAGTAATCACATGCGGAATCTTATTGAAAGTCACGGACTTACCATTGTACCAGTTCATTTCAATACCGTTCATGAGCAACTTTTCTTCAACCTTGCTCATCTTCGTAATGTATTCTGCATTCTTGACCTGGAATTCCTTATCCATAACCTTTTCAGACAAAGCGATAAGGTCCTTGTAAACCTGTTCCTTTTCGTTGCGGAAACGGTCAGCGGAAACAACGTAGATGAAGTCACGAGAGCGTGTAATCTTACCACGCTTGGACTCAGCAATCTTACGATAGATACGCATACGCTTTGCAGACGGACCCTTAACGAGATTATGAGACTTAAGGAAAGCGTTGAATTCGATCTGTTCATCAACAGTCAGCGGTTCAACATGGTCAATAATCTTACCAATTCCACCTTTAGCAACAATGCGACCCTTTGCATTGCGCTTTGCAACGACCTTCTTCTTGGCCGTAGCCTTCACAGTCTTCTTAGCAGTCTTCTTTACAACCTTCTTTGCATTCTTCTTCATAGCAACCTTCTTGTTAGAGTTCTTGACAGTGTTCTTGGTGGCGTTGGTGTTGTTCTTCATAGTTATACCTTTTGTAAAGTTGTTTAGTAGTATCTTTTATTTTAACAAGTAAAATATACTTAATTATTGGCCCTTTGGAAACCCCTTTTTTTGTAAAACTTTCTTTACATTTCTTTGAAATTTTTGTCATTTTATGTCAAAATGTTATATTTTGACACTTCCAAAGGTTTTGTAAACTAAAGTTTACATTCCCTAGGGATAGGTTTTGACTACTTTTCCATTTTCATCTAATTCTTGCGTATATGCTACGTCAGTCGTCATATCATCGATATGGCCAGAACGAGCATCAATTGACTGTTCAATTTCTTCCAAAGCCTTTTCCTGGGCTTCCTCATAATCTTTTGCTTCTACTTCAATTGACCATTCGATAGTCTTTGTACCAATTACATTAAACTTAGGCATTATTTATCTCCTTTTGAATAGAGTGCCATGCATTCTGCCATAATTTCTAAGAACGTGATATGAACTTCATCACCATTCTGCTTGAATAGGAATGCTTTTCCACCAGCTTCATTCCACTGTTTTACATTATCTTCATTGTCATCAATAAGAATAGACTGACTATCTGCTTCTTTAAACTTCATGGAGCCTTTATTGATAATCTTAATCATATCTTCTTTGATTTCTGGAAAATGCTTTTTAAGGAATTCACGTTTACCATCTTTACCTTCTTGAAGATAAATGGCCGACATGATACCAATTTCAATATCAACACCAATTTCCGCAGCATCTTTAACAAAGCCATTAATCTTGTTATAAAGAGACAGACCATAAGGAATTACTTCCATATCTGCCCAGAATGACGGACCAATTGCTTTGAGCTTAAACCAATTAGGTTTGCCCGTTTTCTTATTACGACCTTTGACTTCTTCAATCTTCTTGTCAAAATCAGCCAACACGCCGTCCATATCAAAATAAATTTTAATCATTTATCTACCTTAAATTTGTTATTGTCATCAAGTGATAAAAGCCAATTCTTAAAATGACCTTTAGCTAAACGAATATATTTGTCTCTAAATGCATCAAATGCAATAAAACCTGCAGCATCTTCAGAGTTATGTTTGATAAAGTCACTATAATCATTGATAAATGCTTTCGCATACTTCAAAGACGGACAAATGTATTTAAACCAATTCCATTTGCATTCCCTATGATTATAGCCAAAGTAAACATCAAACATATAATAAATTTTGTTTACATACACTGGGTTATATGCACATGTTCCTGTGTAGGCTGTGATATAGTCCAGAGGAACGATATGGCTTAGAACTACTCTCATATCATGATTTGTTGGGTCTGGAATAGTTGTTTCCCATTCATTTACTAAACATGCTTTGTCTAAATTTAATGACTTAAATAGGTTTTTGATTTCTTCACTATTCCGACGAATTCCATCATTTACAGGCTTCATTATAAACCTGCCTTTTCCATACAACGTTCAAAAATCTTGTATTCTTTTGTTGCCTTACGACGTTCAATTTCTTTTAGTGCTTCCTGACGAACATTTTCATCATAATTCTGAATGCTATCAAGTTCAGCCTTATAGAAATTCCTAGCAATTGTAGTTGATTTAATATCAGACTCACATGCGATTAGACGAGCCTTATACTTGTCTTCTATCTTCTTAACATCTGTCTGCACAGTCTCAATTTGCTTTTGATCCTGGCGCATCTGATAATGCATACCAAGCGGGAATGCAATAGCACAACCAAACAAATAACAAACTATATACCATTTCATTATGCAACCACCTCTATTAATAGTACTTTTCCCAAACTTCCTGATCCATTCCATAGTCAAGAAGGATAATCTTTCCAGCCTTATTCACACCAAGCTGGTCATCGTAAATATCATGAATTTTGTTCTTCCAGATGAAAGTAGCCAATTCCTTGATTTCCTTAGCGAGCTTTTTGAAAATAGCCGGCTTATATTTGGCTTCATCTTTCGTTTCTCTGATAAAGTCTTTAACAATGTTTTGGACCTTCTTGGCCGTGTAATGTTCATTTACGTTAATATCGACGTAGTCAGAAAAATTGTCAGCGTTAATGTTCACATCCTTATCTTCAAGGAAGCGGTTCAGAGAAGAGCAACGTTCTACGATAAGGTAATAACCCTTTGGGTGATACAATTTGATTTTTGCAACACGGTCAGGCGACTTTTCGAAAACTCGAAGTTCTACCAAGTTTTGAGCCATTCCACGACGGTCTTTTGCCATCTTAATGACAGTATTCTTATCGAGTGCCCAAACTCTGCGAGAAGAGCCAGAACCGATTTTGTAATATCTGCTATAGAGAATATCGAAAACCTTGTCGAACTTTGGCGTATCTTCAAAGTCGAAGTCATCAGATTTGATGCAGTCTTCGTATGCACATTCAATTTGATAGAGAAAATCATTAAGCATTTTCAGAGTCATTTGCTACCTTTTATACTTCCACTTCGATCCACTTGTTGCCATTCTTTTCTTCAAACAAAGTCACACTTTTAAGAATTTTGGTGGACTTTGCCTTAAACTTTTCACGCTTACCAACGGATTTAGTTTTCATCTGGAACCTCTTAATTTTTACAAGTAAAATATACCTATTTTTGGATTCTTTGTTAACCCCCATTTTTGTAAAATGTTTTTTACAAAACTGCTCCAGAATGGCATGTTCGTATATTGTTCGTATAATGTTAATAAAAAGTTTACAATGTTCGTAGATTTTATGACAGAAAATGACAAAAAATCCAGCCCGGGAGGACTGGATTTTAGATTAA
>Ga0247609_10007271_pt1 | contig 10566 bp, 4 predicted proteins | sample 172DNAGHGlowgp2_FD_193487 | JGI IMG/M metagenome (GOLD analysis project Ga0247609, IMG submission 193487) | Sheep rumen microbial communities from Palmerston North, Manawatu-Wanganui, New Zealand - 1728 DNA GHGlow gp2 | ecosystem: Host-associated > Mammals > Digestive system > Stomach > Rumen ...
ATATTTCCGAAAAAGGTAAATTTTGGCATACAATTGCTCGATAAATGTCGTTTTATTGTCTTTTTTCTTTATTTGCCCTTTATTTTTGAGCAGATTTATTTACCTTTGAAGGGCAAGAAACAAGTTAAAATCATTTTTTATAAACGATGAAAGTAAAATTATTTGTTATGGCAATGATGATTGTTGGCACCATGTGCAGTTGCTCGGCACAGGGCGACGAGAGCGTTGGAAAAGGTTGTGACGTGTTCAAGACCGAGGACGGCGAGACCACGGTGAAGATGTATTGCATCAAGCATGGCAGCCTCAGGATGCAAGTGGGTGACAAGTGGATCTATGTCGATCCGGTGACGACGGCCGTCAAGCCCGAGACCGACTACTCTACCCTGCCCAAGGCCGACTACATCCTGGTGACCCATGAGCACTTTGACCACTTGGACTCGGTGGCTATCAACCAGTTGACCAAGGAGGGCACCATGCTCATCACCAATGCCCGCTGTCACGACATGCTGGGTGGCAGGGGCAATGTGATGGCCAACGGTGACTCCCACACCCTGGCCGAAGGCTGGACCATTGATGCAGTGCCCGCCTACAACAACTCACCCGACAAGTTGCAGTTCCACCCCCGGGGTCGTGACAACGGCTTTGTGCTCACCATCGAGGGAATGCGCATCTATATCGCCGGGGACACCGAGGACATCCCCGAGATGGCCGACATCAAGGACATCGACGTGGCTTTCTTGCCTTGTAACCTGCCGTTCACGATGACGCCCGAGCAGTGTGCCCACGCCGCCCAGATGATCAAGCCCACCGTGTTGTTCCCCTACCACTACGGCCAGACCGACATCCAGCAGGTGGTCAAGCTCCTTGACGGCAGCGGCATCGACGTGCGCATCCGCGACTACCAGTAAACTATTCCGGTACCTCGGCAAAGATGTCATCAAGCGTGACGGTGCGTCTTGAAATCTCGGAGTAACCATTGGATTTCAAGCCTTTTGTCGTAACAATGATGGTTTGGGTTCCTTTTTTACATTTGGTTTCGGTGATGAAGGTTTCCACTCTATTCATGATTTTTTCATACTCATCTTTAGAGAGCAAATATTCAGCCTTAGAGTATTTTACCTCGCAGATGGTTATGATGCCGTCAGCACGGTCGATGATGATGTCGATTTGTGCTCCTGGGTTGCTTTCCTTGCTTCGCCAGGAATAAAAATCGGTGTGGATGCAATCAAGCCTCAAGGTAAAGATGATCTGTTGAATGTGGGTCATGCAGACTCTTTTGGATTTCTTGATTTCATTTGGGCGAAAAGTGTGTTTTTTTTATAACTTTCGCCCGAATGAAATCCACAAGGGAGTATCAAATTGAAAAAGAAAGACTGCCGCCGTGACTCTCAACAGTCACGGCGGCAGCCGTTTTATGGATGGTCAGTCGTCAGAAATTAAGCCTAACGCCTAAAACCTAACGGCTAACGCCTAATGCCTAATTACCAGCCAGGATTCTGGCTTGTACCACCCTTGCTCAGCGTGATCTGGTTGCTGGGGATGGGGCACAGGTAATACTTCTTGTCATAGATGCGCTGCTTGGACACGGGAATGGTGTAACCGTTCTCGTCCAGGTTGAAGGTCTCGTCCAGGTCAACTACACCAGCCAGGTAAGCACCACGGTTGATGTTGGGATGAGCCTGGGTGTCGAGCAGGTCAAGCTGGTGCCAACGGATGAGGTCCCAATAGCGGTACCAGTTGTCGGCCATGAGCTCGCAGCGACGGGTGCGGCGGATCTCCCACAGCAGGTTGCTCACGCCCATGTTGTTGGCGGGATCAACAGCGGGTGCGGTGGTCATAGGGGGCAGACCAGCGCGGGCTTGCAGCAGGTTGATGCTGGCATCCAGGTCGGCTTGGTTGATGTTGCCCAGCTCGGCCTTGGCCTCGGCATAGTTCAGATAGATGACAGCCAGCCAGTAGATGGGAGCGTCGGTGTAGTTCTTACCGGTGTTGATGCGGTAGTCAACTTCCATTGCCGTGTTGTCATACTTGGCAATATTGTAGCCGGTGGATGACGTCATGAGCATCGAGTTGGCACGAACCCAACCATGACCCTTGAAGCACAGATACGGATCGAGCAGGACGCTCAGGCGCTTGTCGCGGTTAGCGAGCATCGTCTGGATGCTGTAGGCGTTGTTCGTCGGGTCGAGCACGGGGTGGTCATCGGTGTTGAGCGTGGTGGTAGCCAGGGGCTTGCCATCGAGGAACAGGAACGCGTCAACAGCGTCCTTGCTGATACCACGCTGCTGTGACGACGATGCGGTGTAGTCGGCAGTGGAGTGCATCAGCTGATCCTTCACGTAGTTGCGGAAGAAGATCACCTCAGAGTTCTTGCTCAGGTCGAGCGAGTTATATACCTCACCATAGTTGGCGGTCAGGCTATACTTGCCTGAATTCATCAGCTGCTGTGAAGCGTCAACACACTCGTTGAGGTACTTCTGGGCACGGGTAGCGTCGGCTGCCTTGCCATTCTCCTCGGCAGTGCGATACTTGCAATAGGTGCCCTCAAACAGGCAGATGTCGCTCTTCATGGCAAGGGCCATGTCCTTGCTCCAGGAGTTCTTGCCACCGGCACCCAGGTTCTGAACAGCAAAGTTCAGGTCTTCGAGCACGAGGTCCATGACCTGGTCACGGTCGGTGCGGGGACCATAGACTACATCGCTCTGAGCAGTGGGGTCGAGGATGACCTCGTCGATCAAGTTGACGTCACCATACATGCGCACGAGCTGATAGTATTGCCATGCACGGTTCAGGCGGCCAACGGCGACATAATAGTTCTTCTCGCTGTCGATGAGCGTCGAGTTCTCCAAGCCGGTCAACATGTAGTTGCAGCGGCGGATCTCGGTGTAGGGTGAGCTCCAATAGGTGGAAGTGCCGGGAACAGTGGTGAACATCCAGTCATCAAAGCTGGGATTCACCTGGTCGTCGCTCAGGCTCTTGAAATAGAACCAGCCATAGCCACCACCTGTGCCATAACCACTATAGTTCTCATACAGGACATTGCTGTAGCTGGCTACCTGGTTGGCGTTGCTCCAGAATTCCGGTCCAAGCTCAAACTTGGTGCGCTCGCTCTTGGTGAGCATATCGTCACATGACGACAGTGTCAAAACAGCAGCACCCAGTCCACACAGTATAATTGATTTGAAAAGTTTCATAATTATATCTGTTTTATTGTTTCTTACGTTTCTAATTACTTCACGATGATTTCACAGATGGAAACACGGTTCCAGCTCAGTTCATCAAACATGTTGCTGATGCCCTGACCCTGGGCGTTGATGCGCTTGGCATCGATACCATACTTCTTCACGAGCATATCCTTCACGTTGGCGGCACGGCCGTTAGCGAGCTGGATGTTGCGGTCCTGGGGACCGTCCTTAGAGGCATAACCGTTGATGGTGCAGGTTGCCTCGGGGTGGCTCTTGAGATAAGCGGCGATGCGCTCCACATTGGGCTGCTGGTCGGCATACACTGCCATCGAGTTGATGGGGAAGTGAACCAGTACAGTCATGTACTGCAGGGCCTTGTCAATCATGCCACTCTTGCTGTTCTGGCAAGCAGTCAGATCCTTCTGCAACTGGTTGTTGCGGTTGTTGGCAGCGTTGAGCTGGTTCTGCAGGTCGGCGATGCGGGCGTTGTAGCTGTTCTGGGCATCGGTGAGCTGTGCGCGCAGGTCGTTGATCTGAGCGTTCAGGGCACTGTTGTCAACGGGAGCAGCGGCAGCTGCTGCGCTGCGGGTGGTGCCGAAGGTAATCTGCAGACCCACCGACCAAGTGCGGTTGATGGGATAGGTGCGGCCCCAGGTACCATAACCCAGTGAACCCTGACCGGCGTTCATCTCGGGATCGATGGGGAGGTCACCACTGCCCTTGTGGAGCAGGCAGAGGTTGTTCACACTACCGTAGAGACGGAACTTCTCGATGAAGGCCTTGCGGGTCAAGTTCTCGGGCAGGGTGTAACCCAGCGTGATGTTCTTGAGGCGCAGGTAGCTCATGTCAACGAGGTACTTGGTCTGGGGATAGTAGTTGTGGCTGCCACCCTCACCAGAGAGACCTACCACGTTACCGGCGTACTCGTTGCCGGGGAACAGGCACGGGAAGTCGTTGTCCTCGCTGATGTTGACAACGCCGTTCTCGGGATCATAGATATTATACTTGGTCTGGTTGGCATAGATGGCCAAGTCGGCCGAACGCATCATCGGGAAGACGAAGGCTGACTGGGTCCACATTTCACGCTTGCCCACGCCCTGGAAGAATACGTCCAGGTCGAAGCCCTTGAAGTTACCACCAACGTGGAAGCTGTACTCGTAGCGGGGCATCATGTTACCGATAACCTTGAGGTCACCATGGTCTTCCTGAGTACCCTTGCCACCATCGATCACACCGTTGTTGTCCAGGTCCTTGTACTTGATGTCACCAGGGCCGAAGACGAAGGTCTGGGTCTGGATGCCGGTCTGGTCGGCTACGCCGGGAGCATAGATCCATGAACCGTCGGCATTCTTACCAGCGAAGTCACGCTCGGTGAAGTAGCGGTCGGTCTCAAAGCCCCAGATGTCACCCCAGGTCATGCCCTCATAGGCATAGGAACTGTTGCATGGATAGCCGATCAGGTGAGACTCGTTGTTCCACTTGGTCACCTTGGTCTTAGCATCACCGATGCTTGCGCTGAAGTAAGCACCGAAGTCCTTGTTGAACTGCTTGCGCAGGTCAAGAGTAGCTTCCCAACCACGGGTGCGAAGCTCACCGTTGTTGGTTACAGGAGCTGCAGCACCAACGCTGGGAGGCAGTGCAGTACCGGGACCGAGCATGTCGCTGGTGGTGCGCTGGTACCAGTCAAATCCCATGGTGAGCACGTCGCCAAACAGACCCAGGTCGATACCGGCGTCCATGGTGGTGATGCGCTCCCAAGTCAGTGAAGAGTTCACCCAGCTGGGCAAGCCCAGTTCGGTGACCTTAGCATTGCTCTCGTTGAGCCAGTAGATTTTGTCCTGAGCGATGGGGCTGATGAGTGACTGGAACATGTTCTCACCGACGGCCTCATTACCGATGGTACCGTAGGAGAAACGCAGCTTACCGTTGTCCACGATGTGGCGCAGGCGGTCCCAATACTTCTCCTGGGTGAAGCGGTAGCCTACCGATCCCGAGGGGAAGAATGCCCAGTGGTCATTAACGGGGAAGCTCGATGAGCCGTCATAGCGGCCGTTCAACTCGAGCAGATAGATGCCCTTGTAGTCATAGTTGATGCGTCCAAAGTAACCGGCAGTAGCCTTGTCAAAGGTGCTGCTGTTGATTTTCCACTTGGTCTGGTCACCATAGGTCAGAGCCATCTCGGGATAGGACTCACTATAGAGCTGGGGCCTGTAGGCATAGAAGTAGTCGCTGCTGTAGTTGTCACCATTGACACCCACCATGATGTTGAAGTTGTGGGCGTCGTTGAAGCTCTTGTTCCAGTTCAAGGTGGCGTTAGCAGCCCACTTGTTGCTCTTGCTGTTGTCGCGCCAAGCGTTGGTGTTGCCGTCATTCACGATCCACTGGGGAGTTACACCACTCCAGTTGTAACCATACACGGTGTGGTCGCTCGAACCGCTGTTCATGTTACCGATCTCATAGGTAAAGTCAGCGTTCAAGGTCAGGTCCTTGGTGATGTGCATGGTGGTGAAGGCGGTCATGCTCAGGCGGTCCATCGTCACGTTCTTGCGGGCGGCCTGCTTCTGCATAGCTACTACGCGGAAGTCGAGCTGCTCACCCGTTGTGGGATCGGCGATGGTGCCGCTGGGGATGAAGAATGAGCCCCAGCGCCAGATGTACTGATACATGTTGTTCCAGGTATCGGCACGTGAGAAGTGGCGACGCGAGAAGTTGATGCGGGTACCAACGGTCCACCAGTCGGTCAAGTCGGTCTGGATGTTGGCAGCTGCATTGTAGCGCTTACGCATGGCGGGGTTCCACTTCATGTTGTCCTCCTTGTAGTTGTAGCCGAAGGACATGTAGTAGGTAGTGCGGTTGCTGGCACCACGAACCGACACGTTGTGGCCCTGTGAGGGAGCTGCGTGGTTGTACCAGATGTTCTGGATGTCATAGTCGGCATAGTACATGGGCTGGCTGCCGATGAAGCGGTAGTCACCCACGTTGCTGTCGCTCACGTAGGGGCGCATCTCGCCATAACCGATCTTCTTGCCGCCATTCTGCTGCTTCCATGCCTCGGCATAGGGCAGCAACTGGTCGAAGTACATACCGAAGAGCTCGACAGCGTCCGAACCCTCACGCTTCTTGGCCATGATGGCTGCATTCAGCTGGGTGGGCACATCGGGGAAGTCGGGCAGATAGGTGGGATTGTCCCAACCGAAGTTGTTGCTGTAGCTGACGGTGGCACGCTCACCCTTCTGGCCAGCCTTGGTGGTAATCAGGATGACACCGAAGGCAGCACGGGTACCGTAGATGGAGGATGAAGCAGCATCCTTCAGTACCGATACACTGGCGATGTCGTTACCGTTGAGCAGCTGCAAGCCGTCCATGTCGCTCACCACACCATCGATAACGATCATGGGAGCGCTGTTCTGGCTGTTGCTCAGGGTTCCGACGCCACGGATGCGGATGGTGGGATTACCATCGATATCACCGCTGGCATTGATGATACTCAAGCCAGGAACTGCACCCTGCAATGCGCGGGATACATCCTGCTCGGGTCGCGAGTTGAAGGTCTTGTCAACATCGACGGTTGATACGGCACCGGTGAGGTTCACCTTCTTCTGGGTACCGTAGCCCACAACAACGAGTTCATCGAGAAGGGCCTTGTCCTCGGCCAGGACGATGTTCATGCCCGCTGTGGCGCGGGTGGTCACCGTCTTGTAGCCGATGAATGAAATCTGGAGCTTGGCATTGGTGCCTGCTCGCAACGAGAAGTTGCCGTCCACATCGGTTGATGTGCCACGGGTCGTTCCAACCTCGACAATGCTGGCACCGATGACGGGTTCGCCCTGTTCATCGACGACACGGCCTGTCACAATGCTGGTGGCGGAACTGCTTGCCGTCACCTGTGGCGCGGGTGCTGCTTGGGCCTGGTAGCCAGTACCACACAGCATCATCAGCGCACCAAAAAGAGCTAATGTCTTTTTCATAAGCACGTTTTAATTTGTTAATATTTAGTAAATTAATTCAAAAAATTCTGCTATCGTATAATCGCCGCATCGCACCCGCGGGCGCGACTACTAACTTGATTTTTTATTAATATGGTGCAAAATTCTACATTTTTTTTGAAATAACAAAATAAAACAGTGAATTTTACAAATGCAAATGTTAAAAACTCGGAAAAAAAGTACGCAATTCAAAATTAATTGTTGAAAAACGACCATTTTTGGCTGTTTAAGAGCATTTTTTCAACATTTTTTTTGGTCAAGTTAATTTTTGTTTGCAAATTTGCCTTTTGAAAGTCAGTTTTTAACATGATGTATTATTTTTACATCATGTTTTAACCTCAACTTTTGCCAAAAAAAACTGTTGGAAATTGAAATTTAGATAACAACCAATTCATTAACTTCAAATCAATTAAAAGCAAAGTGCGTATGAAAAAACAATTAGCACTGCTCTGCACACTGGCGATAGCTATGGGTGTCCCCGCTGGACTGGCTCCGAGTCAGTCGGGCACGGGCTTCACAGCTGTTGCCCAGAGCAACCGAGTTTCAGGCGTCGTGAAGGACGCCAACGGAGAGCCGATGATTGGCGTTAATGTGAGGGTAAAGGGCACTAATACGGGAACGACCACCGACCTGGATGGCCGTTACTCGATTAAGGCCGACCCCAACCAGACGCTTGTCTTCTCCTTTGTGGGCTATGACGCAATGGAAGTTCCTGCGTCCCAAGCCGCCAACGTTCAGATGGCCGAAGGTGCCAACACCCTGCAAGACGTAGTGGTAACGGCCGAGTTCGGTATGAAACGTGTTGCCCGCACCGTGGGTTCCTCGGTGCAGAACGTGAAGGCCCAAGACATTATCGAGTCGGGCCGCACCGACTTTATCTCGGCCCTGCAAGGTCGTGTGTCGGGTATGAGCGTCGTTAGTTCGGGCGGTGCCCCTGGTGCCTCAACGACCGTTGTACTGCGCAGTGCCACGTCACTGAGTGGTAACAACCAGCCGCTGTATGTCATCGATGGTATTCCCATGAACAATACCTCGTTCAACCCCACTACGGGTCTGGCTGCCGCCGATGGTGGTATCACTGGCCTGACGCCCCGCACAACTGACTACTCATCGCGTGGTAACGACTTCAACCCCGAGGACATCGAGTCGATGACCGTCCTCAAGGGTGCCGCCGCCGCAGCTCTGTACGGTAGTGACGCATCTAACGGTGCCATCATCATCACCACCAAGAAAGGTCGCTCTGGCCGCGCTCGCGTGACTTACAGCAATCAGTTGACTTGGTCCAAGGCCTACGGCTGGCCCGAGATCCAGGACAAGTACATCAATGGTGCCTATGGTGCTGCCAACTTCTACTTCACGAGCCGCTACGGTTCGTTGTATGACCACTCACTGCCGTTCTATGACAACACGGCTGCCGTGCTGCAGACTGGTTTCATGCACCGCCACAACCTGTCGATGGAGGCTGGTAACGACAAGATGTCGATTCGCGCCAGTGCATCGTTCTTTGACCAGGACGGTGTCATCAAGACCACGGGTCTGACACGTACCAACCTGTCGCTGGCCGGACGCGCCGAGCTGACCAAGTGGTTAGCTATGGAAGGTAGCATGCAGTATGTCAACGCCAAGAACGACAAGGCCCTGCGTGGTACCAGTGGTCCTGTGCGTGCCAGCTACCGTTGGCCCAGCGTCGATGACATGAGCCAGTATCTGGCCGAGGACGGTGCCCACATGAAGTATCCTGCTTACTACACCGATACCGACCTCTTGAACCCGCTGTTCGGTTTGAACAAGAACCTGATGCACGATGAGACCGACCGCATCATCAGCGCCTTCTCGTTGAACTTCACCCCCATCACTCACACCTACTTGCGCTTGCAGATGGGTTGGGACGTGAGCACCTCGACCTATGAGAACGGTGTTCACCCCTACTACACAACAAACGCTAACCAGAGCGTGGATGACAGCAACAACAGCGGTTCCTACCATATTACCAAGTATAACACCAACGATCCCACGCTCAACGTGCTCGCTGGCTATAACAACAACTGGATGGACAACAAGTACTCGCTGGGCGTGCAGGTGGGTTACCATCAGCTTGAGAACGGCGTGACCAGCTTGTCATCCTATGGTTACAACTTCAAGGTGATTGACTTCTACAGCATCAACAACTGTACCGAGAGCACCGTGACCAGCAAGAAGCGTTCCACCAAGCGCCGCGTGCAGGCTATCTCGGGTCAGTTGGAGCTGGGTTATAACAACATGATCTTCTTGACCGGCCGCTTCCGTAATGACTGGTCATCGACCCTGCCCAAGGACAACAACCACTACTTCTATCCCGCAGGTGAGCTTTCAATCGTGCTGAGCGAGATGAAGTTCATGAAGAACGTCGGCTTCATCAATTACCTGAAACTGCGTGGCGCTGTCGCCCAGGTAGGTAAGGATGCTCCCGTGCTCTCGATTGATCCCGAGCTCGAACCCACTGGCCTGAGTGGTGGTGGTTACAAGTATGGCTACACTGGTCCTAACCGCAGCCTCAAGCCCGAGATGACCACCTCCTATGAGGCTGGTGTTGAGGCCCGCTTCTGGAACGACCGCATCAATGCCGACTTCACCTGGTTCCGCACCCATTGCGCCGACCAGATTGTGACCGGCTTCCGCATGAGTTACGCTACCGGTTTCGTGTTGAACAACATGAACGTGGGTACGTTTAACACCTGGGGCTGGGAAGGTCATGCCGACGTTGACGTCGTGCGCACCAAGGACATCCGCTGGAACATCGGCGTGAACGTGTCGCACACCAACAGTGAGGTCGTTTACCTGCCCGAAAACCTCAAGGAATTCTATAACGCTTACTCCTGGAACTCGGGTGGCATCCGCAACGGTGTGATGAAGGGTCATCCCATCAGCACCGTGACCGGTCAGGCCTATGAGCGCAACGAGGCTGGCCAGATCCTGATCAACCCCACCACGGGTCTGCCCCGCGTTTCTAGCGACTGGAGCATCCTGGGTAACCGTGAGCCCAAGCTCCGCTTTGGTCTGACCACCGCACTGAGCGTGAAGAACTGGCGCCTGAGTGCTATGTTCCAGGGCCGTTACCATGCCGACGTTGTCAATGGTACCATGCGTGACATGTTGAGCAATGGTCTGAACTGGCTCTCGGTTGACATGCGCGAGAAGGGCTTCGTCGTGTTTGACGGCGTGCTCTATGACGGCAAGCAGAATACCGACAATCCCACCAAGAACACCATCGCTGTCAACCTGGGCGAGTTTGGTCAGTACACCTACACTGGTGGCGATGAGGACTGGATCCAGCACAAGATCAACTACATCCGCTGCCAGGAGCTGCGCCTTGCTTACATCATCCCGCACAACTGGTTGAGCAATGTGACCCGTGG
>Ga0247609_10007272_pt1 | contig 10566 bp, 13 predicted proteins | sample 172DNAGHGlowgp2_FD_193487 | JGI IMG/M metagenome (GOLD analysis project Ga0247609, IMG submission 193487) | Sheep rumen microbial communities from Palmerston North, Manawatu-Wanganui, New Zealand - 1728 DNA GHGlow gp2 | ecosystem: Host-associated > Mammals > Digestive system > Stomach > Rumen ...
ATCAATGTTGAATGCAAGGTTGGCACGCCCGCTTTGAACGGCCCTGTGTACATTGCAATTAGCACGGCAAACAGCAACGTTATTGGCGATTTCACCGCAACGGTTGGCACTCTTAACACCGACACCATCCTGCTTCCCAACTGCAAATGGGGCGGTACAAAGGACGCCAACAATATCGTTGAACTCGTTATCCTCAAAGCTGACAACGCGTAGGTGTCATCATGAATGCGTTAAAACAACAGATCAAAAAATTGGACGCTGAGATTCTTATTACGCCTGAAATCAAAAAAAGTCAGGATGATCTCGATAAACGCATAAAAGCATTCGAGAAATTAGAACTTCCTGCGATGATGATAAAAAGAAGCATCGAAAGGGTGGTTGGAAGTCTGCGTAATAGAGATACAAGAGACTACTCCGATGCTGTTGAATTCGTTTTACACACCATTCCTTCCTTTGAAAAGTATCTTTCAGATTTAAAGAAAAGGTGTGACGAGTTTAAACGCATTCCTGAAGTAACATACGAGAGCCTTCAAAAATTATTATCAGAAAATACAAGGAGATAAAGATATGAAAGATTTCGGTAGATTTGACGCAGGCGTTGTCAATGGCGGTGGTATCAGCGGCGTTGCACGCTTCAATGATGGCCGCACGGTTCGTCATTTCAACGACAGCGCGATTGCAAGCGGTAATGCTTTCCTGGTTTCCGAACTTGAAAAGCGCGATCCTAAAATCCGTGAACCCCTTACGAGCGTTACTTATTCCCGTGACGTTCCTCTGAAAGTTGGCGGTGGTTGGGTTGAATATGTTTCGGCTATGAACATCGACTTCGGTTTGACCGGTGGTTCGCAGAATGGCCCTGTTTCCGCTCCCGGTGCTAATGGCTCGCCTGTTGTCCAGATGAATCTCGATAAAGATACATTCGGCGCGCATGTATTCTCCACAATCCTTCGTGTTCCCTTTGTTGACATGCAACGCATGCAGGTCACTGGCAAGAGCCTTGATGCTCTCTTGACTGATGGTGTCCGTCTTGCCTATGACAAACACATGGATGCAAACTGCTATGTCGGTTTGACTCAGTATGGGACACAGGGTCTTGTTAATAACAGCAATGTCACTGCGTCTCAGGTTGCACAGAATTCCGGTGGTACTTCCCGTGCATGGACGGACAAAACGGCTGATGAAATTCTCAAAGATGTGAATGACGCCATCACTGCTGTTTGGGCTGCTGCACAGTATGATTTGAGCGCAATCCCGAATCACATCCTGATTCCGCACGAACAGTTCAATCACATCGTTTCGCAGAAAGTTTCGCAGGCTGCTGATAAATCCATCCTGGAATACTTACTTGACAACAACATCGCGAAACGCAACGGTCAACAGCTCGTTATTGCCGGTTGTCCGTGGTGCAAAGGCGCTGGCACAAGTTCAAGCGATCGTATGGTTGTTTATTGCCATCATGAACGCTTCCTCGCACTTGAGGAACTTGTTCCCCTTTCACGTACCATGACACAGCCGAATGTTGAAGCCCTTGCTTATGATTCTGTCTACATGGCTAATATTTCACAGCTTGAAATGTTCTACACTCAGACCATCCGTTACTTTGACGGCATTTAACATGGAGAAATTATATGATTATTCATGTTAAACAGGCATGTGAATTCATGAACAAAGACGGCGAGAAATTCCAGTGCCCAAATGGGTTTATCGGTGTCCCGCCTGAATGGGTAGCTAAGAATGATTATTTCAAAGCGATGTGTGACAGCGGCTTAATCACTGCACACGTCGATACAAAAAGCGTTGATGCCGAAGCTGAAAAATCAGAAAAAGCGGATAACAAGAAGAAGAAATAATCAACATGGGCGGGTTAAACGCCCGCCTTTATCTATCAGGCCAAAACATGTTCATTGCAACCAAAAGGATATTAAGACACATGAATGAAACGAAGTTAAAAAGACTTATTAAAAAGATGACGGATAGTATCTTTCTGGATGCAATGACGCCTGAGTTCAAAGCGGCTAATGCAGAGCTATTAAAAGCCATAAAGATGAATGACAAAAGCGGCGCTGTACCTCATGCAGACCTCGAAGCCATAAACAAGGCCATGAAGGAAAACGACGCAGACAAGGCAGGCGCGGCTCTCAAAAAGGTTCAGCTCCAATTCTCGAAGGCAGAAAAGAAGTTGGATGATGATGTCAAATCCATTCAGGCCAAACTTGAAACGACGAAGAAGGCAGCCGAAGCGGCAAAAGCGTCATTGAAGCAAAAGAAGGTTCTTGCATCTGTCTTTGAAAAACTTAAAGCGCTTGTATCCGGTCTTTCGAATAATCCCAAAAGTGCATCTAAACTCACTGCATTGACCGACAAGGTTAAAGATTATGGCGACTTGTCGAAACGTGTATCGCAGATAATCACACTCGTCTCAAGTAACAAAGACGCGTCAAAGCAAATCGACATGTTAAAGAAGTCAGTCGATGCGGCTGAAAAGAAATACAAAAAAGACCTTGCGAATGCCGAAAAGGAATCAAAGAAGGACGATGACGCGTTAGAGGTTGCCAAGATGCAGGTGAAGATCACTCAGGGAAAGAAAGACGCATTCACGAAGGAACGGCTGTATATTGCAAATGTCGTAAAGCAGATGCCACAAGGCGATTTGAGACAGAGCGGCGTAAAAACAAACCCGGTTTTTGAGCAGATGATTAAGGCTAAAAAATTTATAGAGAACGACATTAAAAATGAAATGAACAAACAAGTCAAAATTATGAAAGAAAAACAAAAGAAATACTATGAAAACACTGAAGACTATTCAGACGATCTAAAAGAGGCGAGCAGGCTCAAGAATAATTTACTGTCAGACATAAAGTATCTCGTTGCAAAAGCAAAAGAGTCTGGCCTAAGCCCCAAATGTATAAAAGTTGCAAACGACGTTGCGAACCTTGTGAAGAAAGGGGATTCAAGATGGGACAGTCCTAACGTTGTTAAGGAAAATATATTAAGAAACACTGGAAGAAATATGCTCTCGTTGACAAAAGAGAAACAAAATGAGTTTCGCGCACTTGCTGAAATGGTGAGAAGCGGACTTGCCGTTTATCAAAAATTTGTTTTCAGCGGAGGACCCGAACGCTCAAGGCAGTTGCTAAGTGGTGGCAAAAAAACGGTTGTTGAATATATGAAAACACCGGAAGGAGACAATGCTTATCAGGAGGCATTCCAGAAAATTGGAAAGTTGGCAATAAAAATCAAAGACCTTTTCCCTAATTTTAAAGCGAACAATGATGTTAGAATATTTAAATGGGATTATTTCGAAAAGCCAAGTTTGTTTATTGCGTCTCTTTTAAGGAGTCTTCAGGATTCATTCGAAGATTCTGTGTGAGTAAAAAAACGGGTGATACCATGATCTATCAAACCCCAAACGTTGAAGAATTAAAAGCCCGTGCCTCAAATATCGTAGAAGGCACACCCGGCGCATACACCCTCGCTGTGTTCTTCGAGGACTTTCCACAGTTCAAGAAGGCGGGAACGGATGCAGGGTTTATTCCTGATGCCGTTATCAATACATTCATTGCAATGGCAAATAACACCGTTTCCCTTGAGCGTTGGGGCGAGGCATGGCGCTTTGCGTGCGGTTTGTTTGTTGCTCACTATGCGACAATGTATTTACGACAAAACAAAGGGAACGACACGGGGAGTGCAACAGCCTCACAGGCGGCTGATTCTGGTGCATTGATAGGCATCGTTTCAAGCGCGTCTTTGGGTGATGCGTCTGTCTCTTATGATACATCCACGGCGACACAGGCGACAGCCAATTGGGGACAATGGAATTTGACCACATACGGTCAACAATATGCATCTTTAGCAAGGCTGCATGTTTTAGGCGGTTCGTATATTATTTGAGGTGTAACCGATGTTTTCAATGCCTGGCATAAATTGGTACACCGACACCTTCGATTCATTCCGCGTTGTGGATAGTGTTGAAGGTGGCATCACGAAACACGAACGGCAATCTGTTCTTGTTGGTGTGCCTTGCCGTGTCTATTCGAACCCTACCCCGTCTCCGAACATGAGCGAGACAGCGGCGACAACGGACGCAGGAAACATACTTTGCTGTGATGTCAGTGTGGACATCAAAGCGGGCGATGAAATCATTGTGCATCGAAGTGCAGGAATCAAACCACAACCTGTGTCAAACACACGTTATTTCGCGGGCAAACCGAATATTTATGTAGAACCTTTTGGCGGAATCATCGCAGACCTTAATCATATTCAGGTTGCTTTGTTCAACGAGGAACGGATTGATTAGTAATAGGTTTCAATATGAAAGCAAGCAAAACACTTTGTAAAATAGTTCGTTCAATTCATCTTGACGCAATGATGCCTGAATTTAAGGCTGCGAATGCCGAACTCTTGAAAGCCATAAAGATGAATGATAAGAGCGGTGCTGTCCCCCATGCAGACCTCGAAGCCGTGAACAAGGCAATGAAGGAAAACGATGCAGAAAAAGTCGGTACTGCATTAAAGAAAGTACAGCTCCAATTCTCAAAGGCGGAAAAGAAACTCGATGATGAAGTCAAAGATGTGACCGCCAGACTGGCAGAGGCAAAAAATGCCGTAGAGAAAAGCAAAATAGATCTCAAAGCAAGCAAGACCGATGCGGCATTGTTCGACAAGGCGCGAAAAGCTGCTGATGGAATCAAAGCAAATCCTCGCAATGCGTCGAAGCTGCCACCTGTTGCAGACAGGTTAAAGAGACACGGTGACTTGTCGAAACGAGTTAGTCAGATTGTAACCTTGGCATCATCGAACAAAGACGTTTCCAAGCAAATTGATATGCTCAAAAAGGCAATCGATACAGCCGAAAAGAAATACAAAAAGGAAGCCGCCAACGTCGAAAAGGAAGCTAAAAAGGCAAAAGACGCACTGGACGTTTTAAACATGCGCGTCAAAGTTACTCAGGGCAAAAAAGATGCATTTACAAAAGAAAGATTATATTTAGCAAATGCAATCAAACAGGTTTCACAAGGAGATTTGAGACAGAAACGAGGTGGTATCGTCACTTCCAAAAGTGTTGAGCCTAACGGGGACGTTCTTGTTTCTACATCGAATGACAAGCCTAGCACAAACAAAAACACAGAGAAGAAGAGAACAACGGCGAGCTTTATTTCTGGCAAATCTGGAAAAATTGGATATGGAGCATACCTTTCGATAGAAGGAAACGAAATAACAGTAGAGGTGAAGTCAGGATTCCCAACGCCATATATACTCCGCAAGGGAATATGGATGGAAATACCGACAATAGGAGTCGAAGCATGGGTTCCTGAGGGAGATCCTCGTTTTAGGTCTAAAGGTGGGAAGGGATATTTAGTTTGTGGTAAATATCAGAAAGAAATCCCATAAAAATTAATACAAAGCAACGTCTATATAAAATAAGACTTTGAAATCTAGTAACGAGCAAGCGACTGATTAGCCATGATACGCATTACGTCAAATCTCAAAGCATACCTCGCAAGCATGAAAGAAGTAGTCAATGAATCACGTGAACAAACCGAACGTGATATCAAAGATGCATGCAACGAGATGGTTTTGCGCGCAAAGGAAACCACCCCGCCATTAAACGGAGAAAATAGGGGGAAGAATACGAATACAGGCGATTTAGCTGCATCATGGAAATATGAAATCACATATTCTAACGATGGGTTAAAAACGAGCGTAAAACTTGAGAATGATGCACATCATGAATACGAAAAGAAGCTACCTAACGGTACAACAATAAAAACAGAAGTGCATTATGCTTCGTACGTGAATGACGGCCACATCATGAAACAGCATTTTGTTCCGGGATTATACATCGACGGGACTGGAGCTTTAGCTAGGAAAATATTCGAAGAAGGTGAAAAAATAAGTGGTCTGGTTGTTGGCACACAAACGGAAAAAGTCGAAGGTTACAACATGGTCGAAAAGGCCAAAGAGAGATTCTTCGAAGCATATCGAACTATCCGTGAAAACACCGTCAAACGCACACAAGAGAGGCTGAATAATGGCAATAACAATTAATACGCCTGTTATACATAAAAGCTATGCCTCTGTTTTATCACGGATAGATCCGAACGCTTTGATATTCGACAACCCGAATCAGCAAGGAACAAAACTGCCTGCGTGGTTCATTGTCCATCGTGAACCAGTTTCGAGTACATGTGCAATTGGTGGCTATCAGTGGCTTGTATATGCAATCGATATCTACTACATGGTTGAATACAACAAACCTCGTTTATTCGATGAATATGCAGCCATCGCCGACCAATTAGATCTCGAACTGGAATACCTGCCAATATACGGAACTGACACGGTTGTACATGTGTTTGATCGTTCGTGGGAACTTGCCATGAACGCGCTCAAATACTCAACGACGCTCCGTCTCAGGGTACGCCCGGGAACTACGCCAGCTCCGTACATGAACGTAATTGAAAACTTTGAAGTGTTTATCAAAACGAAACTTGCGCTTCTCAGGGTTTACTTTACGAATACCGAGCATGAAAATCTGGACGTCAATATGCCGTCGCAGATGTTCTGTTATTACGGTGACACGTTTGTTTTGCCGACGGTTGAGGGTGTTTATCGTGACGAAGACAATCTGAGATGGTCGCCTGTCAGGTGGAATATTGGTTCATTCGGAGAGACAATCGGCCCGCTGCATGAAAACGTCACGGCTGATTTGGCCATGGAACAGGTTATCGGTTATGACGCGCCTATGGGCGGCACAATTGGTTTAGGAACACGGATCGGGAAAGACGAAATTATGCGTCATACACCGCTTTCACAAGCCAAAGTTCCAAACTACATATTCACGAGAACATTAAGTTCATTCGATACTATTGAAGCGGGAAATATTAAATTATAGGGAGTGGTTATGGTAAAGTTTGTTCGCAGAGACTTGGTTTGTGGAACAGATATTCGAATGGATAACTTCAGCGACAGGTGTCTGGACATCGTAGAGATTATCTGTGACATGATCGTAAACAGCGGCACAGGATGGGGGTATGATCCGAGAACGCCGTCTGGAACTCATCTGTATGTTCCAAGTAAAAACAACACTTATCAGTTTCCGTTTTCGTATCTGATCAATGAAACGAGTGGTGCAAAACTTCTCGTTACTGCGTTTATCGGTAACAGTAGAACGACACAGTATGCTCAAGATACTTCTAATCTGGTTAAGGTGAGCATGAAAAATTACCTTTACCCTAAAGCTGCCGAGGATAATTTAACCAGTGACAGATACTGTCTTGATCCGGTTGGTGTGAATATGGCAATGATTCCGTCTGGAAGCAGCTCTATATTCCCTGATGAAATACCTGCAAATTTCACAGATTTGTGGATCCCCAACGATGCCGTTCCAATCGTTACCCAAACACCGAATTATAACCAATATCTTTATGGCGGTGAATATCCGTTTGGCCAAATTAGTACTGGCAATATTTTGTCTTACGGTCTGTTTATTGACACAGAATTTGTACTCGTTTCATCCTCTATGAGTCAAAATTCAACACGCTCACCGTTATATCCTTCCTATGCACTTGGGAAAATATTCGGAACACTTGCTAATGAAGATGTCGATTATGGGTATCAAAGCAAATATGGAGCAATTCAACTGTGGGGGAACCTTAGTGATAAAGGTAATACGCAGAATGTTACAATATCACAAAATGGAATTTCAACCACAATAAAAGGGGCAAATCTCTCTTACGAGCCATCTAGAACTACGAATCATCCCGTTGCTTTTATGTTCGCAGCAAACGGGGAGCCGATACGTTGCATGAGCTTTTATGGTTCACCTTCATGGCAATTGCTCGGTGTACAGAGTAACAACGAAACGACATCTGGCGCTACTCGTTGGATTCCTCTTGCCGTTGCGAATCTTGATGAACCGATACGTGGTGTTGTTCCGGGCGACGGTTTAAAGGGATATCTCGACACAAATCTTTTTAGAATTGCCGTATCGACCAAAGGTAATTTCTACAACAATGGGCAGTTTGTGGCATTCGAACAAGGTTTGCTCGTTGCATGGGACAAAGATGCGACTGATAATATTATGTAGGTGACACCATGAGCAAAAAAAAAACAATTAAAGCAAATTCAGTCAACGAAACACACGGCAACATTGAGTTTGAACAAGGCGGATCAGACATTTCCGAAATCGTTGAGATGATTGCACATGATGAAGCAAATGCGAAGCATGAATCAATTTATCTTCGTGACACATTGCTCAAAATGGATGAATTCAAAAAGTATGGCTTAAATCAATACTTTTTACGTGCAATCCTGACAGAAAATTATTATACTTTGGATAAAGCACACAAACTTATCCAAGACTTTCTCAATAAACATTAGTATTGGAGGTTGAACATGGCAGGTGGAACATGGATTGACCAGAACAAGGTCAGACCGGGTGTATATATCAACTATAAGAGCGCTCCTGCTTCACTCGCAACGATGGGTGAACGTGGCGTTGTCGCTATTGCTCGTATCCTCGATTGGGGTGAAAAAGGCAAATTCTACACAATCGAAGACCCAAGCGATTGTGCAAAAATCGGTCATTCAATCACGGATGATGAAATGCTTTTCATCCGTCAAATACTTCTTGGCAGCAATCGCACTCAGGGTGCGACAAAGATTCTGCTTTGGTCATTGAGTACAACGGGTGGTGCAAACGCAAGCGCAACTATCGAAGACACAACGGCAACTGCAAAATATCCTGGTGCGTTCGGGAACCGTATTTCGTTTGACATTGAATATACAGATGAGAATACACCGTTTACGATTAACACATATCTCGACGGCGCAATGGTTGACTCTCAAACAGCCAATGATTGGAACGATGTGCACGAGAACGATTATGTTACTTTCAGTGGAGATGTAACAGCAGGTGGCGTACAGAAATCTCTCACTGGTGGCGCGAACGGAACACCTACATCCACAGCTTACAGTGATTTTTTGAGCGCTCTTGAACTTCAGAAATTCGACGTTGTTATTTATGATGGTGCCGAAGCCGTAACAAAGACAGCATTTGCAGATTTCGTAAAACGTCTCTCGAATCAGGAAGGTGTGAAGTGTCAGGCCGTTTTGTCGGATGCGAACAATCCCGACAATGAATGTGTTATCAACGTATACCCACAAGCCGTTACCCTCACAGACGGGACACAGCTCGCTGCATCTGAATTAACTTGGTGGGTTGGCGGCGCAAGTGCAGGTGCTAACGTCTACGAATCATTGACCTATGCGGCATATCCCGATGCAATTGAGGTTGATCCTGTTTTGACATCATCACAGCAAGAGGACGCTATCAATGCGGGTAAATTCGCTCTTATTGCACAGTTCGATCGCATTCAGGTGTTGACCGACATTAACAGCTTTGTGACGTTCTCGGTTGAAAAGGGCAAAGCATTCAGAAAGAACCGTGTCATTCGCACGATCTTTGGGCTTTGCAATGATATTTATAGAACGTTTGCGACATATTATATCGGTGCAGTTCATAATGATGAGGAAGGACGCAAAGCGTTGAAGGCAGAAATTCTTGACCTCATGAACCGATACCAGGGCAATCGAGCTTTGCAGAATGTCGAAGCAGAGGATGTCACGGTCTTACAGGGCATTGAATCCGATGCCGTCGTTATCGAAATTTACTGTCAACCCGTTGATAGTATCGAAAAGATTTACATCAACATCACCATTTCTTAATAGGGGGTGAATTATGGCTTATTTGCTTGAGAAAGATGCTCTCAATGGTAAAGAGGGACGTGCCATCTGTACAATCAACGGTAGACAGGTTGAAATGTTCGGAATGAAAAAGATTCAGCTTGACTACTCGCTTGAGGAAAGTGACTTCAAAGTCGTGGGCACTCGCCTTGTTCAGAAGAAAACCACAGGTATTTCTTTGACGGGAACGATGGACATTTATTATGGAACGCCTGAATTCCGCAATCTCGTTCAGAATTACATTAAAACCGGTGAACTTCCCTACTTCACCATGCAAATCACGAACGATGATCCGGCTTCATCCGTTGGCGTCCAAACGATTGCAATCTACAACGTGAAACTTCAAAGCGGTGTTCTCGCAATGTTGGATGCTGACAGCGATTTCCTTGTTGAAAGCGTTAGATTCTCGTTCACGTCATTCGAATATTTGTCACAGTTTAACCGACCTGCACAGCTTGGCTAAACATGGCAATAAACGCGTCTGGTTTCGCAACTGACAAACACCATCCAGAAAGCCGGGGAATCGGACGCGCTTTTCTTTAACCACGTTTAAAACGCAAATTTTAGCAAAAGAGGCAATATGTCTAATTTATCCGCATTTCTTAAGCCGACATATACAGAGAAAAAAGTCGAAGTCGTTATCTCTGACAGATTTCTGAACGAAGACGGCACTCCGGCACCGTTCATTATCAAATCATTGTCGCATGAAGCGTTTGAAACTATCCGAAAACGTTCATATAAAGAGCAATTGGTAAACGGGAAAAAGAATCAAATCATTGATAACAACCTATGGTTATCGCGTTGCATCGTTGAATCATGCGT
>Ga0247609_10007274_pt1 | contig 10566 bp, 10 predicted proteins | sample 172DNAGHGlowgp2_FD_193487 | JGI IMG/M metagenome (GOLD analysis project Ga0247609, IMG submission 193487) | Sheep rumen microbial communities from Palmerston North, Manawatu-Wanganui, New Zealand - 1728 DNA GHGlow gp2 | ecosystem: Host-associated > Mammals > Digestive system > Stomach > Rumen ...
AAGAATTAATTTCTGGCAATTATATTCATCAAAAAAGACAGGTGCGATTGTCGAAATATTAGAGAAATTGAAACCCAATTTTTTTGAACGAGTTCTTCATATTGTAAAAAGATTGTTGAAATCACTTATAAATTCATTTAAATGAAACTCGCCATCCTAACCCAACCCCTCCAAAATAACTATGGAGGCATTCTCCAAGCATGGGCATTGCAGAATGTACTGAAACAAATGGGACACAATCCCATTATGATTCAGTTTTGCAGAATGGAGAATTATCACTCATTCGAAATGAGACTGCAGTACATCAAACGGTTTATTTGGAACTGTGTCAAAGTAGTAGAAGGAAGGCAGTGGTACTCTTTACCAAATCAGGTGCAAACATCGTACATTAGAAAAAATACAAAATATTTTGTAGATAAGTACATCACTCCTATTTCGCACCTCATTATCTCTCCTTCACAACTGAAGGCATATTGTGATTCAGAAAAATTTGACGCCTATATCGTAGGATCTGACCAAGTATGGAGACCAATATATTCGCCTAAAATCACAAATTTCTTCCTTGATTTCACAGCTAATCAAGAAGTGAAAAGAATTGCTTATGCGGCCTCTTTCGGAACCGATCAATGGGAGCTTTCTGCCTCTGATACAAAAGAATGTGCCAAACTTGCTCAAAAATTCAATGCCATCAGCGTTCGAGAAGATTCCGGCATCAGACTTTGCAAAGAACAGTTGGGAGTTGATGCGATACAGGTATTAGATCCTACCCTATTGCTGGATAAAGAAGATTACATACAATTGATAGATAAGGAGAATGAGCCCCGACACACAGGGAATCTGTTCTGCTATATATTAGACAATACACCGAAGAAACAAGAGATAATCAAAACCTTTGCCAAGGAGAAAGGATTAGTTCCCTTTACTACGATGCCCCCAAAACGGTTTACTCAAGAAAACTTCAAGACAAATGCAGATGATTGTGTTTTCCCAAGAGTGACAGAATGGCTACGTTCATTCATGGATGCAGAATTTGTTGTGACGGACTCCTTCCATGGTTGTGTGTTTTCGATCATTTTTAATAAACCATTTGTGGCATTAGGAAACGAATCAAGAGGACAAGCAAGGTTTCTTTCTCTTCTAAAAATATTTAATTTGGAGGATCGATTATGCTTTTCGGAAGAAGAAATACTGAAGACCAGCTCAAAAACAATTGACTGGATTAAGGTAAATAATAAAATTACGGAATGGAAAGAACTCTCATTCGATTTTTTAAAGAATTTATAATTTAATTCCTAATAATATATATTAAACTATGATAAAAACTTCCAATGATACAAGATGTAAATCCCATATTAATGAATTGTGCAAATGAAACGATTTAAGAAAATACTGTCTCGTCATTTATTTTGGTACGAAGGAGACAAATCTCAAATAGCAAAAGAAGAATCTCAAAATGTTACAAACTTCAAATTGTCTTATAGGAAATTGCCAATAGGGATTTTGTCATATTCTAATAATGAATGGCATTTTGCATATTCTGATGAATTCAAGTCACAGGATAAGATTCCATATATTATCAATTTTCCTAACAAAGAAAAAGAGTATAAATCAAAGGAACTTTGGCCATTTTTTTCTTCGCGTATTCCGAGTAGAATTAATACAGTTGATGAAAAATATTCTATGGTTGAACTGCTTGATAAGTATGGATATAAAGTAATCACTAATCCATTTGTGCTTGCAAAACTTTCATGACGATTGTCTTTTGCCTATAAAATTCGTTCGTTATAGTTTTGACAATTATATCCATCACACAAAACAGATATAATTGAAACCAGAACTACTACATACGTCTCATCCGAAAATTCAACTTTTGACCAGACTTTTGACCAGATCGTAAAGAAACATTTTAAACAGAATCGATCATATCAAAAGGTAAAAAAAACGTGTGCATAAATATATCGTATTATTGCAGCCAATCCAAATATCGTGATGAGAGAAATGCAGGAGAATACAAATATCAAGCCAACTAGTTTAAAAACATATCTTCGATATCTTGTTGAAGCCGGACTTATAGAACATGTTGGTTCTGACAATGGAGGAAAGTGGGAAATCAAAATATAGCCTATTCAAAAATAAAGATATGACAGAAGGTCCATGGGCTATGTATAATTTAAAAAAGACAAATAACACATGAATTCGCCAGTTATTTCCGTTATTGTTCCCGTCTATAAAGCGGAAAACTATCTGCATCGTTGTGTAGATAGCATCTTAGCACAGACCTTTACCGATTTTGAGGTTTTATTGGTAGATGATGGCAGTCCCGATCGGAGTGGTGAAATCTGCGATGAATACGCACAAAAAGACGGTCGAGTAAGGGTGTTTCACAAAGAAAATGGAGGGGTAAGTAGTGCAAGAAATGTGGGGATTGACAATGCACTTGGCAAATACACGATCCACGCAGATCCCGATGATTGGGTGGAACCCAATATGCTTGAAGAACTATATAAGAAAGCTCAGGAAGAAGATGCTGATATGGTGATTTGTGATTTTTATATACACACAAAAAACAAGGAAATATATATTTCCCAAAAGCCATCAGAAACATCAAACAATGTTCTATTAGATGATATAATGAATCAAAGAGTTCATGGAGGTTGTTGGAACAAATTAATAAAAGCATCTTCATATAGAGGGAAGTTAATACGCTTCCCTGAAAATATGATTATATGGGAAGATCAATTCTATATATGTAATATATTATTGATATCTCCATTAAAAATTAATCATATAGCCATACCATTATATCATTATGATATAGCAATTAACACAGATTCTCTTGTATATCGTAATAAGAATATAAAACAAATGATTATGTCACAAGAATATTTTATATCATATTTCTCTAATATCTTAGAATCTCGTGTTCAATTGTTAAATCACTTTAAAATTGTTACAAAAAACAAGGCATTTATCACAGCATATAAAAAAAAGGACATAATCGATTATTATTCTGAAATAAATAGCTATTATTCTTTATTATCAAAAAATCTTTTATGCCCATTTGTTGCGTTAACAATAAAATTTCCATGCTTTTACAAAATATTTTATATCGCATATCATATCCTTAATAAAATAAAAATATGGTTTCACCTAAGATATCAGTAATTGTACCAATATACATGGTAGAATCTTATATACATGAATGTATTAATTCTATTATCAATCAAACTTATAAAAATTTAGAAATAATTTTAGTTGATGATGGGAGTCCTGATAAATGTCCATCAATTTGTGATGAGTATGCAAACCTAGATTCCCGTATTATTGTTATTCATAAGAATAATGGTGGATTATCAGATGCAAGAAATGTTGGATTAGATATCTGTACTGGTGAATTCATTTCATTTATTGATAGCGATGATTTTATAGAAGAAGAGATGTATGAACATCTCATTAACATTCAAAAGAAAAATGGATCAGATATTGTACGTTGCGATTTCAGACCATATTGTAACAAAAAAAAAGAAAAACATTCCATATACTATTCTAATATGGAAGAAAAAAACTATTTTGAATTAGATGCTCTAAGGGCTTTATTAACATACAAATTCTCCTGTGCTTCATGGGATAAAATATATCGGAAAGATTGCATTGGAAATTTACGTTTTGAAAAAAATCGAAATAATGAAGATATGCTTTTCCTTTATTATCTCCTACAAAAAGTATCATTAGTTACGGAAACAAATAAAGTATACTATAATTATAGGATAAGGGAAAAATCAATAAGTAGAGGGAATAACAAAATACTAATTGACATGCTTAAAAATTATTACACAATAGAAAATGATATATTAAAACTAGATCTTCCTTTAATTAATGAACTTAATATTTATAAAATAACAACATTTATAAGTATATGTAGAGCATATATAAAAAATAAAGGCTTATCTTACATTAAAGAATATTCAGCTTGTTGTAATTATATTAAATCGAATATATATAAAATTCTTATGTGTAAAAATTTACGTATAAGATTTAAATTATGGGCTTTAATTTTAATACTAAAGAATTAGAATGAGCACATACTTCATCGTTTTCATAATATTAATTATTTGTTGGTATCTCTATAGTCAACCACAGCGCGGATTTAAATTTCAGAACTTCTATTACTGGTTTGCTGTACTCATATTAGTATTTATTTCAGGAGTTCGATACAAAGTTGGTACTGACTATGGAACTTATATGTACAATTATGATTGGTTATATACGAAAGGAGATATTAGTATAACCAATCAACCAGCTTTATACGTTATAGCCAGAGTTACAGAACTTTTACAACATGATTCAGCACTATGGTTTTTTATAATGGCTGTAATTACGATTATTCCTATTGCAATAGTTATAAAAAAACATAGCATTGATGCTATGTTGTCGCTATTATTTTTTGTATTAATTGGCTCTTGGCATTTTTCATTTAACATAGTAAAACAATGTGCTGCAATGAGTATCATATTTATTGGATTCAGTTTTTTATATAATAAGGACTTAAAAAAATGGATAATAATATGTTTATTAGCTGCAACATTTCACTTATCTGCACTATTTATGCTTCCCATGTATTTTGTTGTTGATACATCTTTTGATAAGAAAAAATTGCTGATATGTTTTGTCTCAGCAATAATTTTGTCATTATCATACGATTTCCTATTTACATCATTTTCGGACTTAAAAACAACTGGTGTTATATCCATGAACTCAGATGATGTGAAAAATAGTGTAAACTCACTAAGAATTACTGTGAATTGTGCTCCCGTTTTTTTTATACTACTGTTTAAGAAAATGTATGATTTCAATGATAAAAAATTTGTGTTATGTTATAATCTTTCTATAATAAATGTTATTCTAAATTTTGTTGCACTTAATAGTATCTATCTATATAGAATTGTTATATACACAAATGTATTTAATGTATTGTTATTCCCATACATAGCAAAGCCATTTAACAAATCAACAAGATATATTATTATGATGGTTATGATCCTATTATATTTTATATTTTGGACATATGATTTATATAAAGGTGAATATACAAGAAACTACGATTGGATTTTTTAACATATAAATAATGACAAAACCTAAAGTTACTATTTCTGTTCCCGTATATAACACGAAGCAATATCTAACAACGTGTTTGGATTCATTAATAAACCAAACATTAAAAGATATTGAAATCATCATAGTTGATGATGGCTCAACCGATGGTAGTGGAGAAATATGTGATGAATATGCGAAAAAGGATAATAGAATTAAGGTATTTCACAAAGAGAATGGAGGGTTAGCATCTGCCAGACAAGTTGGTTTAGATAATACAACAGGAGAATACTATACAGTTTGTGATTCTGATGATTGGGTAGAATTGGATATGTATGAAAAATTATATAGCAAAATAATTGAAAACGATTCTGATATGATTATTTGTGATATTTTCTACAACTATCCAGATGGGATACAGAAAATTCTTTCTAACTCATTCACATGCATAAATAGCAAAATAAATATTATAAAAGATGCTATAACTCGGAAAATACTACCAACAACTTTCAATAAATTATATAAAACTTCTTTACTAAGAGAATACAATATAAATTATGAATCAGGGATTAATCAGGGAGAAGATAAACTTTTTTTTTATAAACAGTTATTAAATTCAATTTCTATATGCTATATGCCACAGGCATTATATCATTATAGAAGAATATTAAATGGTAGTAGTTATACTAATAGTCCAACTCTCAAGTCTGTAAAACAAATAAATTATATAGTAGATTGGGAAATAAAAAATTTTGATAATGTTATTTATGGGAAAGAATTATTTATTAGCAAACTGAATCTGGCATTTACTGCAATAAGAGCTAATATTAGCAACGAAGAATACAATAAGATTAATATTAAATATCTATCATTAGATAAATTCATTCGATATAAAATATTGTCATTAAAAACATTTTTAATTCTATTATCAAAAATTTCATATCCTTTTTCAAAATTTATATATAAGAAAACTTATAAAATATTTTATAAATAGTAATTTCCTTATGAATCAGAAAAAAATAAGAGATTCAATATGTTTTTTTAAAGCATGTATTTGCTTTATTATATATATACCACATATAGTAATATGCATTTTTAGCAAAAATAAATTGAAAATTTACTCTGATGCTAACATCCTTGCGCAACATTTAAAAATTAAAATACTTAATCTAAGCGCAGTACTATACTTCTTACACAATAATTCTTTTTTTAGGACCTTATTTTATCATAGAATAGGACCGGTTGCAACATTGTTAATTGGATGGTGGAAACCAGGTGATAAATATTTCTTAATTTCTGCAACAACAAAAATAGGATTCTCGTGCAAGGTTATGCATCCTTTCTCAACAATAATAAATGCAAATTCAATAGGTGATAATTTTTATTGCTTAAATAACACTACTATTGGATTTAAGAATAATAAAAGACCTACGATAGGTAATAATGTTTATGTGGGTGCAAATGCTTGCATCGTAGGAGATGTTCACATTGGGAACAACGTAATTATTGGCGCAGGAGCGATTGTTGTCAAAGATATCCCTGACAATTGTATTATTGCAGGGAATCCAGCTAAAGTAATTAAAAAGATAATATAAGCAATGAACTACAAAAAAATATTCTCTAATCAGAAAACTCGATTTGCCATACTAAAATTCTTATCGTTTATACCAGATAGGATAATGCTCTCTATACAATATTATATCAAGTTAGGAAGATGGCCAAATCTAAATACACCTAAAAGATATTCGGAAAAACTTCAGGTTTATAAAATGAAATATAGAAATCCCTTGATGGGTAAGTGTGTTGATAAATATGAAGTAAGAGAATACGTGAAAGATTGTTATCTAGAGGACCTCTTAAATGAATGTTATGGAGTCTATAATGATGCAGCTCAAATAAATTTTAAAGATCTTCCAAACAAATTTGTAATAAAGACAACAGATGGAAGCGGAGGAAATAATGTTATTATATGTAAAGATAAAAGTTCGCTGGATATAAATGATTCTATATCAAAACTGAATTCTTGGTTAAACGTAAAAGACATTAATCCTGGTAGAGAATGGGCATATACACAAATAAAGAGATCTAGAATCATAGTCGAGAAATACATTGAATCAGATGAGTTATTAGGTGGTCTAATTGATTATAAATTCTTTTGTTTCAATGGGAAATGCGATTATTTATATGTCATAGCAGATAGAGTAATTGGTAGAATTGCAGGATTCGGTATCTATGATAGAAATTTCAATAAACTAGAAGTGACTCGTAACGATGAGAACCCATTACAACGAATTATTGAAAAACCATCAAATTTTGATTATATGCTACAATGTGCAGAAAAACTATCTGAGGCGTTTCCTCATGTAAGAGTTGATATGTACAATGTAGAGGGGAAAATCATTTTTGGAGAACTTACTTTCTATGATGGAAGTGGGTATATGAGTTTCACTCCTGATGAATTTGATTATATTTTAGGAACAAATTTTCAGATATAATTAAACCACAATACAAATTAATTAATAAGGTTTAATCCAATACTGCACAACAGAATAAACAGACTACTAACAACACAAAATTTTTCTTTATGAAGGTACTTCTTATTGTCAATGGGACACAAGCCCTGTATTCGCATCGTCTTGACATCCGACACGTTGCTTCCAATGTTATTTCCTTCAAAACATAATGATTCATAGAATAAAAGAAATACACAATAGACAAAAAACACAATCTATCACCCTTAGTAAATCTAGAAAATTGATTAGTATTAATATCTAAATTAATAAAAATGAACATATTACTAATAGCCAATGATACAAATTACATCTATTATTTAAGACGTGAATTAATAACTCGATTCACTCAAGAAGGTCATAAAGTTATTCTTGTCGGTGAAATCCTTGATTATGTTGAGGATCTAAAAAAAATATGTACTGAAATAGTTAATGTAAATAATAATAGACATAGTAAAAATCCGCTTAACGATATACATTTACTAATTCAATATATCAAAATAATAAAAAAATACAATCCCGATATTGTCTTCACGTATAATATAAAAGCAAATGTATATGCAGGTATAGCGTGTCAAATACAAAATAAAAAATATGCACCGAATATTTGTGGATTAGGTACTCCATTGGAAAATGGTGGAATGATGCAGAAAATATCAAAAGCATTATACAAACTTGGTATCAGAAAAGCACATACAGTCTTCTTTCAGAATGAAGATAATTTACTCTTCTTTTTACACAACAATATGCTAAATAAAAATTCACACTATGTTGTTTTACCAGGATCTGGTGTAAATCTTGAAAACTATCCTTTGTTGAATTATCCAAACAGCAACGAAATACATTTTTTATTCGCTGCAAGAATAATGAAAGAAAAGGGGATAGATATCTTCCTTGATATAGCAAGAAAATTCAGTTCCCCGCAAATTATATTTGACGTGTGTGGTCAATGTGATGATGAAAAGTACAAGGAAATAATAAAAACAGAACATGAGAAAGGAAATATTATCTATCATGGACTACAAAAAGATTTAAAACCTTTTTATAAACAGTGTAGTTGTTTCTTATACCCTTCTTACTATCCTGAAGGGATGAGTAATGTGTTACTTGAAGCTGCTTCTAGCGGGCGTCCTGTCATAGCAACAGATAGATGTGGATGCCGAGAAATTGTTGATAATAATATATCTGGTTTTATTGTTAAAAAGAACGATGTTGTATCTACAACGGATGCTGTAGAAAAATTTTTAGGTCTAACCACACAAGAACGTACAAACATGGGAATCGCAGGAAGGAACAAAATAGCACGGGAATTTGATCGACAAATTGTCGTAGGGAAATATATAGAGGTTCTAAATAATATCAATTGAAGTTTTTGATAAAAAAATTAATTCTATGAACATCACGATAATTGGCGGCTCTGGATTTGTTGGCACCCGCCTTGTTAGAAAATTGTTATCTAATGGATATATTGTTAAGATTGCAGATAAACGATGCAGTGTAACTTATCCTGAATTGTGGCAACGTTGCGACATACGCAACTTGCCTAATGAGAAAGCTGATTTCCCTGAATCTATAACAGATAAATTATCCGCACCAGGTAAACATGCAGAGGCACAAAGATTGCAACCTATGCACTCACTAATAGAGGTTCTTAAAGGCAGTGATATTGTCATTAATCTTGCTGCTGAACACCGAGATGATGTCACACCAATAAGCCTTTATGATGACGTAAATGTGAAAGGTAGTGAAAATATTTGCAATGCTTGTTACGAGCTAGGAATCAAAAAGATAATTTTCACATCTTCTGTCGCTGTCTATGGCTTTGCTCCCGCAGGGACCGATGAATCAGGAGAAATCAATTACTTTAATGACTATGGTCGAACCAAATATCTTGCAGAAGGGAAATATCGTGAATGGCTTAAACAAGACCCAGAAAATAGTGTTACCATAATTCGACCAACCGTAATCTTTGGAGAACAAAATCGTGGAAACGTTTATAATTTGTTGAAACAAATAGCTAATGGTCATTTCCCAATGGTCGGAAGTGGGAAAAATCGTAAAAGCATGAATTATGTTGAAAACGTTGCTGCATTCTTAGAATACGAATTAAGTCATGATATAGAACCTGGTGAACATCTTTATAACTATTGTGATGAACCAGCTTATGATATGAATAATCTAGTATTAGATGTTTACAAGTTTCTAGGTAAACCAAAAAAAGGTTTGTTCCATTTCTCCTATAAACTAGCATATTGTGGAGGAAAATGTTTTGATTTGTTAGCGTATTTGACCCATAAAAAATTCACAATCAGCTCAATACGTATAAAAAAATTCACACAAAACACCTACTTTACTTCATCTAACATAAAAAAAACATCTTTTATCCCCCCTGTTAAATTAGAGGATGGTCTAAAAAGAACCATTGAGTATGAATTTGTCAACAAAGTTCAGGGACATACATTCAATTGTGAATAGGATAGCTAGGTATGTAATTATAATTTTATTAAGAGTTAGGCATTTGTCATGGATAATGCGGCATAGCCCATGGCAACGCTGTACGGACGTGGCGTGCGACGTCTGCTGTGGATTGTACACAGGACTGAAAACACAAAACAAACATAGTCCAATGCACCCTAATGACCAACAAAAAAATAGAGCCGTGAATAATAAATCCACGGCTCCGTTCTGTCATAATTCAATGATTATAATTTTTCGATTTGGTCTTGGGGCAGATGAGTGTATTTCATAATAATCTCAATGGGAGTATGATCTTGTTTCATCTCTTTGGCAACCTGGAGGGCTTTTTGTTGCATACCTCGCTCAAACCCTTGCTTCTCCATGTCGATTTCGTCGGCAAGGAGTTTCATGCTGGCCTCGTACTGGTCATACTCCTTCTCGCTGAGGGCTCCCACCTCGGCACGTTTGATCAGCTGACGTAATCCCTCGTCGGCTCGCTCATATACTG
>Ga0247609_10007275_pt1 | contig 10565 bp, 4 predicted proteins | sample 172DNAGHGlowgp2_FD_193487 | JGI IMG/M metagenome (GOLD analysis project Ga0247609, IMG submission 193487) | Sheep rumen microbial communities from Palmerston North, Manawatu-Wanganui, New Zealand - 1728 DNA GHGlow gp2 | ecosystem: Host-associated > Mammals > Digestive system > Stomach > Rumen ...
TAAATTGCATAGAAATATGAAAGTAATGAAATTCGGCGGAACGTCCGTAGGTTCCGTGAAAAGCATTTTGAGCTTAAAAGAGATTGTGGAGGCAGAAGCCGGACGGGGGCCTGTCGTAGTAGTAGTTAGCGCCCTGAACGGCATCACCGACAAACTGATTGCAACGTCAGAGTTGGCGAAGAATGGCGACAGCCACTATCGCGAGGAGTTTGAAGCGATGGTGACACGCCACCACCAGATGATTGACGCCATCATCCAGGACGACAAAAAACGCATCGACTTATTCAACAGTGTAGACCAGCTCTTCGACCAGTTGAGGAGTATCTACTATGGTGTGTTCTTGATTCACGACCTGAGCGAGAAGACACAGGACACCATCATCTCGTATGGTGAACGCCTGAGTTCTCATATTGTCGCAGCCATGATTAAGAATGGTATGCGCATGAACAGCCGCGACTTCATCCGCACAGAGAACAAGGAGGGCAAGCATGTGCTCGACACCGAACTGACCAACAAACTGGTGAAGGAAGCCTTCAGTCCAGTATGTTGCTGTGGGACAGCAACAAACAGGACTGTCGCCGTGGTGCCTGGCTTCATTGCTCGCGACCGCGATAGCCATGAGACCACAAACCTCGGACGTGGCGGTTCTGATTATACTGCAGCCATCATCGCAGCAGCCCTCGATGCTGACATCCTCGAAATTTGGACCGACGTCGATGGTTTTATGACTGCCGACCCGAAGGTCATCAAGAGTGCCTATACCATCAACGAGCTTTCTTATGTAGAAGCTATGGAGCTTTGTAACTTCGGTGCGAAGGTCATCTATCCCCCGACGATTTATCCCGTTTGTGTCAAGAATATCCCCATTAAGGTAAAGAATACGTTCAACCCCGAACACCCGGGCACCCTCATCAAGGCCACGATTGACAACGACCAGAAGCCCATCAAAGGTATCTCAAGTATCAAGGGCACTTCGCTGATTACCGTCACAGGTCTGTCAATGGTAGGTGTCATTGGTGTCAACCGTCGTATCTTCACCACGCTGGCTAATAAGGGCATCAGCGTCTTCATGGTGTCGCAGGCTTCGTCAGAAAACTCCACCTCTATTGGTGTACGCGACGAAGATGCCGAGGCTGCTGCAGAGGTACTGAACGCCGAGTTCGCCAAGGAAATTGAGACGGGTGCCATGTTCCCCATGCTGGTGGAGAGTGGTCTGGCCACTATCGCCATCGTAGGTGAAAACATGAAACAGACACCGGGTATTGCTGGTAAACTGTTTGGTACACTCGGACGCTCGGGTATCAGCGTGATTGCCTGTGCCCAGGGTGCATCAGAGACAAATATCTCGTTCGTGGTTGACGGCAAGTTCCTGCGCAAGTCGCTGAACGTGCTGCACGACTCGTTCTTCCTGTCGGAATACAAGGTGCTCAACATCTTCATCTGCGGTATCGGAACTGTGGGTGGCATGTTGCTCGAACAGATTCGCACCCAGCAGCAATTCCTCATGCAGTCACGCCGTCTGAAGCTGAATGTGGTCGGCATTTCGGATGTTGACAACTTCGTGCTCGACCGTGATGGCATCGACCTCGACAACTACGAAAAGATTCTGCGCGCAGGTTTCAAGGCAGACACCGACCACATGCGCGAGGAAATCATCAAGATGAATATCTTTAATTCTGTCTTCGTTGACTGTACTGCCAGCAAGCAGATTGCAACACTCTACCAGACTTTCCTGGAGCACAATATCAGCGTTGTTGCAGCCAATAAGATTGCTGCTTCAAGCGACTACGACAGCTATGTGAAGCTGCGCCAGACAGCTCGCGACCGTGGTGTATGGTTCCGCTATGAGACCAACGTAGGTGCAGGTCTGCCGATAATCGGCACTATCAACGACCTGTGTAACTCAGGCGATAAGATCCTGAAGATTGAGGCTATCCTCTCAGGTACGCTGAACTTCATATTCAACGAGATTGCTGCTGACGTGCCGTTCTCTGAGACCGTTCGTCGTGCCAAGGAACAGCGCTATTCAGAGCCCGATCCACGTATCGACCTCAGTGGTACTGACGTGATTCGCAAACTGGTTATCCTGACCCGTGAGGCTGGTTACAAGGTGGAACAGGACGACGTAGAAAAACATCTCTTCGTACCTGACAGCTACTTCGAGGGTTCTATCGAGGACTTCTGGAAACGTCTGCCCGAACTCGATGCTGACTTTGAGGCGCGCCGCAAGGTATTGGAGAGCGAGAACAAGCGTTGGCGCTTTGTCGCTACAATGGAGGCTGACGAAAACGACCCATCAAACTTCAAGACCAGCGTGGCCCTGAAGGAGGTGCCTTATGGTCATCCGTTCTACGGTCTCGAGGGTTCGAACAACATCGTACTCCTGACCACCGAACGCTATAAGGAGTACCCCATGCTCATTCAGGGCTATGGTGCCGGTGCCGCCGTAACTGCAGCTGGTGTCTTCGCCAACATCATGTCAATCGCAAACATTTAAAGTTTTATGATACATATCATCATTCTTGGTGATGGCATGGCAGATCTTCCCGTCGAAAGACTCGGTGGGAAGACCCTGCTGCAATATGCCCATAAACCCATGATGGACCAGTTGGCGCGCGAAGGGCGTTGTGGTCGTCTGGTAACCGTTCCTGAAGGTTTCCCTCCAGGTTCTGAGGTCGCCAATACCGCCATTCTCGGTTATGATTTGAATAAGGTGTACGAAGGTCGTGGCCCATTGGAGGCTGCCTCAATTGGTTACGACATGGCTGATGATGACTTTGCTATCCGTTGCAACATCATCACGCTGGAGAACGGCAAGATTATCACGCATAATGGGGGCAATCTGGAAACCGACGATGCCCGCGTGCTCATTGACTATCTGAACGAAAACCTCGCCAAGCCCATCAACGAACGCGAGGGCTGCGAGCGTGTGAAGTTCATCACCGGCATACAATACCGCCACCTGTTGGTCATCAAAGGAGGCAACAAACATATCGTCTGTGCCCCACCCCACGATCACCCCAACGAGCCTTGGCACCCCCTGCTGGTAAAGCCTGAACCTGTCTCTGCATGTTGCTGTGATACAGCAACAGCCCCAACTCGCCTCACTCCCCAGCAAACCGCCAACCTCATCAACGACCTCATTCTCCGCTCTCAAGAATTGCTGGCCAAGCACCCCTACAACCTCGCGAAAGCAGCAAAGGGTGAGCGCCAGGCCAACAGCATCTGGCCTTGGAGTGGCGGCTATCGTCCGTCCATGGAGACGCTCATGCAACAGTACCCGCAAATCAAGAGTGGCACGGTCATCTCTGCTGTCGACTTGATTCAGGGCATAGGCAAGTACGCTGGTCTGCGCATCGTCAAGGTACCTGGTGCCACAGGCTTGGCTAACACCAACTACGAAGGCAAAGCACAGGCAGCCATTGACGCTTTGGAGCACGATGACTTTGTCTTCGTCCATGTCGAGGCTAGCGACGAGGCTGGTCACGATGGTGACTTGGAACTGAAACTGAAGACCATCGAGTATCTGGACCAGCGACTCATAGTCCCTATATATAATAAGGTAAAGGATAAAGATGTCTGCATTGCCGTGTTACCCGATCACCTGACACCCGTCGAACAACGTATCCACGTTGGTCAGCCTGTGCCGTTCCTCATCTGGCACAAGGGCATCACGCCCGACAGCGTGCAGCAGTACGACGAGGTTTCGTGCGTCAGCGGTTCCTATGGCATGTTAAAACTCGATGAATTTATGAAAACATTTATGAGCTTATGAAATACTACAGTACAAACGGAAATGCGCCGATTGCGGATTTGCAGAAGGCGGTAGTGAAGGGACTGGCAGAGGACCGCGGGCTTTACATGCCCGAAGAGATTTATACGCTGCCGAAGGCATTCATCAACGACATGCCCAGCATGAAGTTCCAGGATATCGCCTACAACGTGGCGCAGAACTTCTTCGGCGACGATGTGGACGGTGATGCCCTTCAGGACATCGTCTACGATACACTTTCGTTCGATTGTCCGGTGGTGAAAGTCACGGAAAACATCTATGCGCTGGAGCTGTTCCATGGCCCTACGCTGGCGTTCAAGGATGTCGGTGCTCGTTTCATGGCGCGGTTGCTGGGCTACTTCCTGCGCTGCAGTGGTTCTTTAGGCCAAGGCAGTTCCGCAGATCTCGGCGGTTCAGTATGTGGCTGTGCCACAGCCACGAATTCAACGGTCAACGTCCTCGTGGCTACCAGTGGCGACACAGGTAGCGCCGTAGCTAACGGCTTCCTCGGCGTTGAAGGCATCCATGTTTACGTTTTATATCCCAAGGACAAGGTGAGCCCCATCCAGGAGTGCCAGTTCACAACCCTGGGCAAGAACATCACAGCCATCGAGGTGGACGGTGTATTCGACGACTGTCAGGCATTGGTGAAGTCAGCATTCATGGACGAGGAATTGAACAAGCACATGCGTCTGACGTCGGCCAATAGCATCAACGTCGCCCGATTCCTCCCGCAGGCGTTCTATTATTTTAATGCTTACGCCCGGATGAAGTCTCTCACCTCTGACATCGTCATGTGTGTCCCCTCAGGCAATTTCGGAAATATCTGCTCAGCATTGTTCGGACACGAGATGGGACTGCCCATCAAGCGCTTCATTGCTGCCAACAATGCCAACGACGTGTTCTTCAACTATCTGCAGACCGGTAAGTACGAACCGAAGGCCTCGGTACAGACACTCGCCAACGCCATGGATGTCGGAAACCCCTCGAACTTTGCACGCATCCTGAACCTCTACAGCAAGAACAATGCGTTGACACCCGAGGCTACGCACCACCGCATTACCAACCTCATAAGCGGTGCCACCTACAGTGACGAGCAAATCAAAGAAACCATGCGTCAATGCTATAGCGAAACGGGCTATGTGCTTGATCCTCATGGTGCTTGCGGTTTCCGAGCCCTGCAAGAAGGATTGCGTGAAGGCGAGGTTGGCGTATTCTGCGAGACGGCCCATCCTGCTAAGTTCAAGGAGAAGGTCGACGACATCCTGGGCATCGACATCGAGATTCCTGCCCGCCTGCGTGCATTCATGGAAGGCAAGAAGCAGAGCGTGGAACTGTCAAAGGACTTTGCCGATTTCAAGGCCTACCTGATGAATCAGTAATAAATAGTCCCACCCATCCCATCAGTGTCAAAAGAAAAACAAGTGGCTGCAAACGTTAACGTAATAAATTACGTAAAAATGATACGTTATTCGGAAAATATTCACTATCTTTGCACTGAAAATAAAACAAACTATTTAATATAAGTATAACATTATGTTGAAACCGTTAAACAAAAAGTTCGCTCCAAAGAGCGTGATGCCCGAGAAGGTCATTCAGTTTGGTGAGGGTAATTTCCTCCGTGCATTCGTTGATTGGATTATCTGGAACATGGACCAGAAGACCAACTTCAACGGTAGTGTTGTCGTTGTGCAGCCCATCGACCGCGGTATGGTAGACTGGCTCAATGGTCAGGACTGTCTGTATCACGTCAACCTGCAGGGTCGCGAGAACGGCAAGCCCGTGAACACCCTGGAGCGTATCGATGTTATCAGCCGCGCGCTGAACCCCTACTCTCAGAACGACGCCTTCATGGCATTGGCCGATCAGCCTGAGATTCGCTTTGTCATCTCCAACACCACCGAGGCTGGTATCGCCTTCGATCCCGCTTGTAAGCTGGAGGACAAGCCCGCTTCAAGCTATCCCGGTAAGCTGGTGCAGCTATTGTATCGCCGCTATCAGACCTTCAATGGCGATCCTACAAAGGGTCTCATCATCTTCCCCTGCGAGCTCATCTTCCTGAACGGCCACGTGCTGAAGGATTGCATCAATAAGTACATTGAACTGTGGCAGTTGCCCGCTGACTTCAAGAAGTGGTTCGACGAGTGCTGCGGTGTTTATGCTACCCTCGTTGACCGTATCGTTCCAGGATTCCCACGCAAGGAGATTGCTGAGATTCAGGAGAAAGTTGGTTATCACGACAACCTCGTTGTACAGGCCGAGAACTTCCACCTGTGGGTCATCGAGGCTCCGAAGGAAGTTGCCAACGAGTTCCCTGCTGACAAGGCTGGTCTTCACGTGCTGTTCGTTCCCTCAGAGGAGCCCTACCACAAGCGTAAGGTGACCCTGCTGAATGGCCCCCATACCGTACTCTCACCTGTTGCCTTCCTGAGTGGTGTCAACATCGTTCGCGATGCCTGCAACCACGAGGTAATCTCGAAGTACATCCACAAGGTACAGTTTGAGGAACTGATGCAGACCCTCGACCTGCCGATGGATGAGCTGGAGAAGTTTGCCGGCGATGTGCTGGAGCGTTTCGACAACCCGTTCGTAGACCATCAGGTGACCAGCATCATGCTGAACTCATTCCCCAAGTTCCAGGCTCGCGACCTGCCCGGCGTGAAGACTTATCTGGAGCGCAAGGGCGAACTGCCTAAGGGTTTGGTATTCGGTCTGGCTGCTATCATTACATATTATAAAGGTGGCAAGCGCGCCGACGGTGTGGAGATTGTCCCCAACGACGACGAGAAGATCATGGGCCTGCTGAAGGAACTGTGGGCTACTGGCGACACACAGAAGGTTGCTGACGGTGTACTCGGTGCTGAGTTCATCTGGCAGGAAGACCTCAACAAGGTTACCGGCCTGAACGCAATGGTGAAGCTGTTCCTCGACCTGATTCAGGAGAAGGGTATGCTGGAAGCCGTAAAGACTATTCTGTAATTGAGCGAATCGATTGAAATAAAGGGGGCGAGAGTCAATAACCTGAAGAATATTGACGTCACCATTCCCCGCAACAAATTGGTGGTGATTGCCGGAGTCAGTGGCTCCGGCAAATCATCTTTAGCCTTCGATACTTTGTATGCCGAAGGCCAGAGACGTTATGTGGAGAGCCTGTCGGCATATGCTCGTCAGTTCCTGGGCCGTATGAACAAACCCGAATGCGACTACATTCGCGGCATACCTCCCGCTATTGCCATCGAACAGAAAGTCATCTCGCGCAATCCACGAAGTACTGTTGGCACAACGACGGAAATCTATGAGTATCTGCGCCTGCTCTATGCCCGCATCGGACGGACCTATTCGCCCATCAGCGGGCAGGAGGTGAAGAAACACTCCACCGAGGATATCGTCCGACAGGTGCAACAGTTCCAGCCTGGCACGAAGTTCATCATCCTGGCACCCATCATTCCTGTCGAGGGTCGCACGCTGGAACGCCAACTGCAGATGTATGTCCAGAATGGCTATGCCCGTATGTCTGTCAGTGGCAACATCGTCCGCATTGATGATTATCTCGCAGATTCATCATCCATCCTCGCAACGCCACACTCTCAAAGAGAGAACCCTCAGACATCAAACCTCTATCTCGTCATTGACCGCCTCTCCGTCGATAATTCCAAGGACTCCATCTCCCGTCTCATTGACTCTGCTGAGACAGCCTTTTACGAGGGTCACGGCGAACTGCGCCTGATGGTTTCCCCCTCTGGTCTGACCTACGATTTCTCCCAGCGTTTCGAGGCCGACGGCATGACGTTCGAGGAGCCCAACGACCAGATGTTCTCCTTCAATTCGCCCGCTGGTGCCTGTCCTGAGTGTCAGGGTTTCGGCAAGATTATCGGCATCGATGAACACCTCGTCATTCCCAATACCACGCTGTCGGTGTACGACGGTTGTGTGCAGCCTTGGCACGGTGATAAGATGAAGATGTGGCAGGATGAGTTCTGCCGTCGTGCTGCTCAAAACGATTTTCCTATTTTCGAACCGTACTATAACCTGACGCAGCAGCAGAAGGATATACTTTGGCACGGATTGCCCAGCGACAAGAGCCGCGACAAGTACGACCGCGTATCCATTGACAATTTCTTCCAGATGCTGCAGGAGAATCAGTATAAGATTCAGTATCGTGTCATGCTGGCGCGCTATCGCGGAAAGACGACGTGTCACAAATGTCATGGCACGCGTTTGAAGCCCGAGGCAGAATACGTCAAGATTGGCGGACGCAGCATTACAGACCTCGTGCAACTGCCTGTTGTACGCCTGAAGCAGTGGTTCAATCAGCTGGAGCTGACGCCACAGGAACAGGAGATAGGCCGTCGGTTGCTGACGGAAATCAATTCGCGCCTGCAGTTCCTGCTCGACGTCGGACTGGGCTATCTGACACTCAACCGTATGTCGAACTCGCTGTCTGGTGGCGAGAGCCAACGCATCAATCTGACAACCTCCCTGGGGTCTTCTCTCGTAGGTTCACTCTACATCCTCGACGAACCCAGCATTGGATTGCATTCACGCGATACAGACCGACTCATCAAGGTGCTCAAGGAATTACGCGACCTGGGCAATACCGTTGTCATTGTAGAACACGACGAAGAAATCATGCGTGCTGCTGATTACCTCATCGACGTAGGTCCCGATGCCGGACGCCTCGGTGGTGAAATCGTCTATGCTGGCCCGTTGACTGTACCCGAGGGTTCGTCCGTCGGGAAAAGCTACACGCTCCGCTATCTCTCACATACCGACGAAATCCCAGTCCCCACTAGCCGCCGTCCATGGAACCAGAAAATCACCATCAAGGGTGCCCGCATGAACAACCTGAAGGGCATTGATGTAGACTTCCCCCTGAACATCATGACTGTCGTCACAGGTGTTTCCGGTTCGGGCAAGTCGTCACTCGTCAAAGGCATCCTCTACCCCGCAATCAAGCGCCGATTAGGTGACGTCTGCGATGCACCGGGAGAATACATTGGCCTGGAGGGCGACTACCAAAGCATTAAGCACATTGAATTCGTCGACCAGAATCCCATCGGCAAATCTACCCGTTCCAATCCCGCCACCTACGTCAAAGCCTACGATGCCATCCGCGACCTCTTTGCCGACCAGCCGCTGGCCAAACAGATGGGCTTCACGCCACAGTATTTTTCGTTCAATGCTGACGGTGGACGTTGCGACGAGTGTAAGGGAGCAGGTGTGATTACCGTTGAGATGCAGTTTATGGCCGACCTCGTCCTCGAATGCGAAGCCTGTCATGGCCACCGCTTCAAGCACGATATCCTCGATGTCCGCTATAAGGACAAGAATATCTACGATGTCCTCAATATGACCATCAGCGAGGCCATCACTTTCTTTAGCGAAGGTGGCCAAGATCCAAAAGCTAAAAGCAATTCGCTAAACACGATCGTATCCCGCTTGAAGCCGCTGGAAGAAGTCGGACTCGGATACATCAAGCTCGGCCAGAACTCCTCCACGCTCTCCGGTGGTGAGAACCAACGTGTAAAGCTGGCCTACTTCATCGGACAGGAGAAGCAAGACCCCACCCTCTTCATCTTCGACGAGCCCACGACGGGTCTGCACTTCCACGACATCCAACGACTGCTGCACGCCTTCGATGCGCTGATAGAACGTGGTCACAGCATCCTAATCATCGAGCACAATATGGAGATTATCAAATGTGCCGACCATATCATCGACATTGGTCCTGACGGAGGCGACCGCGGAGGTCAGCTTGTGGCTTGCGGAACACCTGAACAGATAGCCGCTTGCAGTGAAAGTATCACAGGAAAATACCTGAAAGAGAAACTGAACGGATAAAAATACTGCAACCTGCGAAACTTTCACGGAAAATATTTTGCAGTTACAGAAAAAAGTATTATCTTTGCACCCGCTTTCGGAAAATGTCCGGCCGTAAGGTCTGCAAGAACGGGAGCAAAGAGTTCTTTGAAAGGCTGCCGATATGGCTCAGTTGGTAGAGCAACGCATTCGTAATGCGTGGGTCGCCGGTTCGAGTCCGGCTATCGGCTCACTTTCCACAAGGAGTCAGTCATCTTCCCCACAGGAGATACTGACTCTTTTTTCATGGCACTTTGTCGCGTTCAGGCGGATTTAGCTCAGTTGGTAGAGCATTGGCTTCCCAAGCCGAGGGTCGCGGGTTCGAGTCCCGTAATCCGCTCAAAATCGCACACCCTTTCGCGCCATCATCGAAAAAAACAAGGAAAAGTGAAAAAAGTCGCTTAAAAATTTGCAGGGTTCAAATAATTGTAGTACCTTTGCACCCGCAATTAAGGAGATAACCCCACGGTTGAAGCTTAAAGCCTCCTTTTGGAAGGATGGGTGAGTGGCTGAAACCAGCAGTTTGCTAAACTGCCGTACGGGTTCCCGTACCGGGGGTTCGAATCCCCCTCCTTCCGCAGCCGGTGGGATTTCTCTGCGAGAGCGCGCTCTTTGAACAAAGTGAGGTAAAGTTGCAGGTCGATTGCGCTCACAACACGGTCGATTGACCTAAAGGTCATCTCCCTCGTGGCTCGGTAATTCAAGCGAGCTTGATTACACTCACCACTCGGTCGATTCATCTAATGGTTAGGATACAAGATTCTCAATCTTGGCATAGGGGTTCGATTCCCCTATCGACTACTTAAAAGGGGTCACCTGCATAATCACGTGTGAGCGTACACTAAAACCGTGATGTTTTTCGTTCTTGTAAGAAACGAGATATCACAATGAATCCACAATACGAAATACTTGCCAAATGTTTGTTGCCAACACA
>Ga0247609_10007276_pt1 | contig 10564 bp, 7 predicted proteins | sample 172DNAGHGlowgp2_FD_193487 | JGI IMG/M metagenome (GOLD analysis project Ga0247609, IMG submission 193487) | Sheep rumen microbial communities from Palmerston North, Manawatu-Wanganui, New Zealand - 1728 DNA GHGlow gp2 | ecosystem: Host-associated > Mammals > Digestive system > Stomach > Rumen ...
TACGGCATAACAAAAGACTCAAAAGGCAACTATTGGTTGTGTTCGAAAGACTTTGGAGTATTCCATGTCAAACCGCTGGCCGGCGGGGGATACGACATCGTGAACTACCGTCATGACGACAACGACAACTTCTCACTGAGCAGTAACGCCGCATATCAGGCTGTCGAGGACAAGAAGGGCAACATCTGGGTAGCAACATATGGCGGTGGCGTAAACGTGCTCGTACCCACCAAGAGCGGAGGCTACAAGGCATATCACTCGAAGAACGTGATACGGCGCTACCCTTACAACTCCTTCATGAAAATGAGAACTGTAGCCATTGACAGCGACGGCAACGTGTGGGCAGGTTCCACGGACGGTATTCTGATAATGTCGCTTAACAACAACAACATAAGCATCAAAAAACTCGAAAACTCGAAAGAGAAAATCAACAGTATACTCTATAGTACTGATATTGTTACGCTGGCACGTGACCTAACAGGCAACATGTGGGTGGGAACAAACGGAGGCGGACTGTCACGCACCATAGGAAAAGACAGTAAAGGAACGTGGCTCTTCGAGACATACTCTACCGAGGACGGACTTCCTTCTGAGGAAATAAAAAGCATCACCGTCGACCACCGTAACAACGTGTGGTTTGCCACCGACCATGTGCTGTGTTCCTTCGATGTCCACAAGAAGATATTCTCAACGTTCAGCAGCCTCGAAGGAGTCGATGAGACCATATGTTCGGAGGGTGCGGCTGTTACCATCTCTGACGATGTAATCCTCTTCGGAACACTGAAGGGGTATTATACCGTGGACCGCAAGAAACTTACCAACGGCAACGGCTCGATGCTGAAGCTGCGTATCACAGATTTCTTCCTAAACGACGAACTACAGAGTCCGCGACTAAACGACAACTTCGACTACTACATACCTGAGGCTAAGAAAGTGGTGCTGAAGAACCATAACAGCCTCATAGCCGTACGATTCGCATCGCTTAACTACCAGTTGCAGCACCGTGTCCATTACCAATATCTGCTCGAGGGCCACGATGCCACATGGCAGAATGCCGACAAGTCGCGAACCGTCAGCTACTCGTCGCTGCCCACTGGGACATACCACCTCCGGATAAAGGCATTCCTTCTCGAGTCACCCGACAGCTACGACGAGCGCATCTTGGAGATTGAGGTTCCGCCATACTTCCTCCTGTCGAAGAACGCCATTTGGCTATATATGCTTATAGCCTTGATTCTCTCGCTTGGTATAATGTTTTGGCGTCAACGGTATGTTGCCTATGGCGAGAACATTCGTCAGCTGAGGATGGACATCAGCGATGTCTACACTTATGACGACGAAGAAAGCCAGAGGTTCATCGATCGTCAGATAAAGTGGCTTGAGAAGAACTACTCCAACAAAAACCTTAAACTGGAGGAACTGGTAACGATCTCCAACATGAGCCGCACAAACTATCACGCTAAGCTCAAGGAACTGACAGGCTTTACACCCGAGGAGTTCCTCAATGACTTCAGACTCCGTAAGGCTTCTCAGCTGTTAGAGACCACCGACTCAAAAGATGATGAGATAGCTTTAGAGACCGGTTTTGATAGTGCTGAGGAAATGACACGCGTGTTCAAGGGCCGCATAGGTATGACACCGAATTCCTACCGAAACTCACAACTACACAAGGTAGCGACTTTCGCCAAGGATGAGCTGCAGCAAGAACAGAACCAGCAAGGTTTCCAGTCCGACACTGAAAATGGTCCCGACAGCTACGAGATAATTGAGTGACAGCAATTATGTCAGGTCAAATATTCCGGTAGGGACGTTGCGCTTGAGTACTTCAAGTTCCAAATCCTTGCCTGGCAATATACCGTAACTACGCAGTACCGTCTCAATAGTCTTGCGCGCAAGCTCAGGATGATTGTTCTCTTCGCTTAGATGACACAGCCAGACGTGCTTCAGGCGTTCAGTCATATTCTCAGCAATAGCCCGGGCACAATCGGCGTTACTAAGATGCCCGTTGCTGCTGAGAATCCTACTCTTGAGGTATTGAGGATAAGGCCCGTTCTGAAGCATCTCCACGTCGTGGTTAGCCTCTATCACGAGATAGTCGGACTCGGCAATGAAGGGTTTCATCTCCTCGGTGACACATCCCGCATCGGTCATTATACAGAACGAAACGCCTTCAGCCTGAATCATGTATCCCATGTTCTCGCTCGCATCATGTGGAACGGGAAATGGTGTAATGTGGAACCCGCCAAGGTCAATAGGGTCGCCTGCTGTCACTATGCGTTTCATCTCGGGACGTATCTTACGCTGTACGCAGTAGTTGCGCTCAATCCCCTTATGTACATCAGCGGTGGCAAAAACGGGCAGGTGATATTCATAGCTGATACTACCCACCGACTTGATATGGTCAGCGTGATCGTGAGTTACAAGAACATAGCAGACTTTGCCAAGGCTGAGGCCAAAGTCTGCAAATTGCTTCTTCAGTGTTCTAAGTCCAACTCCTATGTCAATTATCAGGCCATCCGTTTCGGTGAACAGGTAGTAGCAATTACCGCAGCTCCCACTCCCAAAGGATATGAATCTAAGCATTTTGTCGTTAATTTTGTGCAAAAGTAACAAAAAAAGGCGGTATAACCAAATGAAAACATTACCTTTGTACTTTATTAAGATTTGTGACATGAAGATTTTTGTTTTGTTGATAGTTTCATCCATAGTACTTTCCGCCTGTTCCGGAAAGGATTACGACCGTCTTGACAAAGCTGCAATAGTGGCCAAGGAATTTGCTCAGGCATATTTCGACTACGATTTCAAGCAAGCCCGCACACTCGTTACCGAAGATAGCCAGAAGTGGCTGCTCTTTGCCTCGAGTAACATCACCGAACAGGAAATTGATGCTCTGAACAACCGCAGCAAGGGGGCAACAATAGATGTTAAGGACATAGAGCATCTGAACGACACCATTGCCGTGGCAACACTAACGGTAGAGAACTACCTGAAAGCCAGCAGCATAGGTCGTGCCGGTCAAATGACGGACACTGCCGACGAATACCGTGTGACCCTAGTGGAGCGCAACGGACGGTGGCTCGTCAGAATGGAAGGCCTACCGCGAAATGAAAAGCATAGTCACGGCTGAACTTCGGGTGCAGGATAGGATAATGCTCCTCGTCGTCCTCCTCATAGGCTGGATTGACGGCTTTCATACCTAAGTCGAAGCGTACGATGAAATAGTCGAAGTTGAAGCGAAGGCCGAGACCATAGCTCACTGCCAGCTGACTCGGCAGTTCTTTCAGCGAGAGCTGTCCTCCAGGCTGATCCTTGTACTCTCGTAGCGTCCAGACGTTTCCCGCATCGACGAAGAGCGCTCCGCCAAGCTTCCAAAACAGGTGTGTACGATACTCGGCATTTAGGTCCAGTTTCGTGTCGCCAGTCTGGTTTATGAAGTCTATCCTTCCGTCCCGTCCTTTGAACTTTCCCGGTCCGAGCCTTCTTACGCTCCACCCTCGTACGCTGTTGGCACCTCCCGAGAAGTAGCGTTTCTCGAACGGCAGTACAGTAGAGTTTCCGTACGGATATGCCACGCCGATGCCGAGATGGAACACCAGCTGGTTGTTATAATCTAACCTCAGGCTGCGAGTAATATCTACATCTGCCTTTACGTACTGCGCATAAGCAATGTTGAACACGCGGTACTGCCCACGGCTGTCCTGGCTGGCTTTGAAGAGATGCGAGCCGAGATTAAGTACATTTCCTGAACTCTCAAAGTTAGCCTTGAAAGCAGTTTGACCGTCGTTAAAAGAATATCCGAAACCTATTTTTGTAATGAAAAGATCCTCATAGTTGTAACGGAGAATAGCGTTACGGCTGTTGACATCGTCGAGATACAAACTCCTGAAGGTCTCGCTTATCCATGGCATGAAGACATAGTTCAGGTCCAGCAAATCCAATTGGTACTGATGGCGGCGGTTCTGCTGCTGCCACCTGTAGCGCCATGCCCCCGACACAAGACGGCGGTGGAACTCCGGCCTGTCCTGAAGGTCGTACATCAGCGACACCTCGCTTGTGCCGTTCACATTGCGCCTCGCTTGACGGCTCAGGAACGGCGAGATGAGCCTGGGGAACTGAAGGCGTGTCTCAAGGCTGTATTCCACGAAGTCCTGATTGCTATAACCTTCCAGTCCGCGTATGGCCTCATAGGCGCCACGAAGTTCTATGCTTAGGTTCTCTGAACCGTGGAAAAGGTTACGGTTCTGGTATGTCAGCGACGCTGCCGCACCGAGGTCTCCGGCGGTATTTGTACCCTCCGGCTGAAAGCTCAATGTCATGGGTTTGTTTGTCTGCAACTGTATATTACAGTCCAGGAGGTCTGCATCAGGACGTTCTGTGAAGGAAATATTCGTGTACCGGACAGCCCCAAGTCTCCCGAAATGATTGTACGTATTACGCAGTGCCGTTGCCGAATAATAGTCACCGGCATCAATGTGCGTGCTCTCACTGAGAACCTTTCTCCGAAGATGTATCAGCGTGTCCTTGGGGTTTCCGCTCGCGAAGTTCACGGTAGCCACACGATAGCGCGTATGCAGCGTGTCAGCCAGCGAGAAGCCGCGGTACTTGTGCAGCCAAAGCGTAACATCGACATCGTGCGATGCCGACGACGTATCGGCAAGAAAGGTTATGTTGTCCTTATGGAAACGGAAAAATCCTCTGTCAGCAAGCTGGCTCGTAATACGTTTGCGCTCTTCGTCAAGTTTTGACACACTGAACTGAATACCGCTGCGTATACCCCAACGGCTGCTGTCATCCAGTCCGAGCAGCCGCTCTATCTCCGAGTCGTCTATCCGGTATCTAACCTTTCCTACCTTATAGGGTTCTCCTGGATGTAGCGTGTAGACCGCCGTAACCTTCTTGCCACGTACCTTTGGCTGCATATCGACTGTAGCATCCATGTATCCCATATTCTGAAGCGACAACTGCAGGTCACGGCACGAAAGCCGTGTCAGCGAAGTATCAAGCAGGACAGGTGACTCGCCAATATTATGCAGTGTACGGTTAAGCCATTTCGAAGTGTCGCGTCCAGCCAACGAATAGGTGTATAGCGGCAGCTTAAGAAGCGAAAACCACCGAGAGTTTGCTCGTTGGCGAACATAGTTCTTCAGCTGCCCGGTGTTGACATCCTGATACCCGTCACGGTCAACCTTTACTTTCACGCCATCAAGCAGGTACATTCCCTCCGGGACATACTTCGTCTCGGAGCATGCCAACAGCATCAGCGCCATAGCAAACAATATGAATATACGTCTCAAAAGCGGCTTTTTCTGTATTTAGCTTGCAAAGGTAAAAAAATATTTTTATCTTTGCAACCAAATACCAAGAAAACTGTCGCGAAAAATGTTAAGTAGAAGCCAAATAAAACTCGTGAAACAACTCGAGTTGAAGAAATACAGAAGTCGCGAGGGACTATTCGTTGCCGAAGGGCCCAAAGTCGTCGGCGACCTGCTTAAGTCCGGATTCCTTCCGCACTCTCTATTCGCCACTCCAGAGTTCAGATGCGGCGAAGAGGCGCAGACTGTCTCCCACGACGAGTTGTGCAAGCTCAGCTTCCTGCAGCATCCCCAACAGGTGCTGGCTCTCTTTCCCCTTCCCCCTGTCACATGTCCCAGCCCTTCGGGACTGAGCATCGCCCTTGACGGGGTACAAGACCCCGGCAACCTCGGAACGATAATCCGCATAGCCGACTGGTTTGGCATCGACACAATATACTGCAGTCACAACACTGCCGATGCCTGGGCACCAAAGGTGATACAAGCCACAATGGGCAGCATTGCTCGTGTAAAAGTAGTGTACACTGACCTCACGGTGCTACTCAGCGAGACCGCACTGCCTGTCTACGGCACACTCCTCGACGGCGACGACATTTACCGCCAGCAGCTAAGCCGCGAGGGAATCATCGTCATGGGTAACGAGGGCAACGGCATCTCCGAGCCAGTGCGCCATCTTGTCAGTCACCGCCTACAGATACCTTCCTTCCATAGAGGCGACAGAGCCGAGTCGCTCAACGTTGCCATTGCAACAGCCATAACCTGTTCGGAGTTCCGCCGTCGGTAAGTGGATAAGAAAAACGAGCTTTTCTTTGCATTTCTCTCCTTTTTTTCGATGCTCGACACCTTGCGTCGCTTGCTTTTGAAAGAACTTTGCCACAATGTGGCGAACTTACTGGCACTCGGAAGAAAAAACAAACGAGTTTGTTTTGTTCTTCTCTCGTTTTTTCGTAACTTTGCACCCGCTAATAATATAATAAGGTAAAAAGGAAAAGATGATTACAGTCACAAATCTGGCTATTCAATTCGGAAAGAAGGTTCTCTATAAGGATGTGAACCTTAAGTTTACAGGGGGAAATATTTATGGTTTAATAGGAGCAAACGGTGCCGGCAAGTCCACACTGTTACGTGCCATCAGCGGCGAGCTCGAACCAAACAAGGGAACGGTAGAGCTGGGACCAGGCGAACGCCTGTCGGTACTGGAACAGGACCACTTTAAATACGATGAGTTCACGGTCATGGACACCGTACTCATGGGGCACCAGCCTCTGTGGAAGAACATGAAGGAGCGCGAGGCTCTCTACGCCAAGGCCGAGATGACAGAGGAAGACGGCGTGAAGGCCGCCGACCTTGAAATGGCCTTTGCAGAGATGAACGGCTGGGAGGCAGAAAGCGAGGCAGCACAGCTGCTCCAGAATCTGGGCATCAAGGAGTCGGCGCACTACCAGCAGATGGCGAACATCTCGAACAACGAGAAGGTGCGAGTCATGCTGGCAAAGGCACTCTTCGGCCATCCCGACAACCTGCTTCTCGACGAGCCTACCAACGACCTCGATCTTGATACAGTGCAATGGCTCGAAAGCTACCTTAGCGATCTTGAGCAGTGTGTGCTCGTGGTATCACACGACCGTCACTTCCTCGATGCCGTCTCGACGCAGACCGTCGACATCGACTTCGGCAAGGTGACGCTCTTCTCGGGCAACTACTCGTTCTGGTACGAGTCCAGCCAGCTGGCACTGCGCCAGGCACAGAACCAGAAGATGAAAGCCGAAGAGAAGCGCAAGCAGCTCGAAGAGTTCATCCGCCGCTTCTCTGCAAACGTAGCCAAGTCAAAACAGACAACCTCGCGAAAGAAGATGCTGGAGAAACTGAACGTCGAGGAGATCACCCCGTCGACACGCAAGTACCCGGGCATTATCTTCCAGATGGAACGCGAGCCGGGAACACAGATTCTTGAGGTAGAGGGACTGAAGGCCGTTGATTCCGACGGAACCGTACTCTTCGATAATGTCAACTTCACCATCGAGAAAGGTCAGAAGACTGTCTTCCTGAGCCATAACCCTAAGGCTATGACCGCACTTTTCGAAATCATCAACGGCAACCGTCAGGCCGATGCCGGCACTTTCAAGTGGGGCGTAACCATAACCACTGCCTACCTGCCATTAGACAACACCGAGTTCTTCCAGTCGGAGATGAACCTTGTCGACTGGCTGTCGCAGTGGGGACCTGGCAACGAGGTGACGATGAAATCGTTCCTCGGACGTATGCTGTTCAAGGATGAAGACATACAGAAAAAGGTGTGCGTGCTCTCCGGTGGCGAGAAGATGCGTTGCATGATAGCACGCATGCAGCTGAAGAATGCCAACTGCCTTATCCTCGACACGCCGACGAACCATCTCGACCTGGAGTCGATACAGGCCTTCAACAACAATCTCGTGCAGTTCAAGGGCAATATCATTTTCGCCTCGCACGACCATGAGTTCATCAACACCGTTGCCGACCGCATCATTGAGCTGACTCCGAAGGGCACCATAGACAAACTGATGACCTACGACGACTACATCTACGACGAGGACATCAAGGCCAAGAAGGCCGAGCTCTATGCCTGATACGACATTGTGGCACGCTTTTTGCAATGAAACCTGAAAAATCACTATAGCTATGAACGAAGAAGAAATAAAGAACCAGGAAGAAGAGTTCGCCGAGAACACAGAAGAAACTCAGAACACAGTATACGCAGAGGACACCAATAGCGACAATGACACTGCCGAGGCTACCGACGCCCAGGAGACCGAGGTGAAAGACCCCCTGTCACAGGCTCAGGAAGAAATCGAGGTGCTGCGCGACAAATACCTACGCTCGGTGGCCGAGTTCGACAACTACCGCAAGCGCACCCTCAAGGAGCGTGCAGAACTGATACTCAACGGCGGCGAGAAAGTCATAACGGCCATACTGCCCGTCATCGACGATATGGAACGCGCCATGGATAACGGTTCGAAGACCGACGACCCGGAGGTGCTGCGCGAGGGCATGATGCTGATTTACCAGAAGTTCATCAAGACGCTTGAGGCCCATGGCGTCAGCCAGATAGCGACCGACGATGCCGACTTCGACACCGATGTGCACGAGGCCGTTGCCATGGTGCCCGGCATGGGCGACGACAAGAAAGGCAAGGTTATAGACTGCCTGCAGAAAGGATACAAGCTGAACGACAAAGTAATACGTCATGCCAAAGTGGCAGTAGGACAATAACGTAAAGTGGCAGTAGGACAACAAACGTAAAATGGCACAAAAAAGAGACTACTACGAGGTACTTGGCGTCAACAAGGATGCCTCTGAAGACGAGATCAAGAAAGCCTATCGCAAGATAGCCATCAAATACCACCCTGACCGCAACCCCGGCGACAAAGACGCCGAGGAGAAGTTCAAGGAGGCCGCCGAGGCCTACGACGTGCTGCACGACCCTCAGAAACGCCAGAAGTACGACCAGTTCGGCTTCTCGGGTCCCTTCGGTGGCGAAGGTGGCTTTGGCGACTTCGGTGCCACGTCGATGAACATGGACGACATCTTCTCGATGTTCGGCGACATCTTCGGCGGCCGTGGCTTCGGCGGCGGCTTCGGCGGCGGGCGCCGTCCCCAGCAGCACCGTGGAGGCGACCTGCGTCTGAAGGTACGGCTGACGCTTGAGGAAATCAACAAGGGAGTGACCAAGAAGTTCAAGGTGCGCAAGGACGTCGTCTGCCAGCACTGTCACGGGACAGGTGCTGAGGACGGCAGTGACCGCGAGCAGTGCCCCACGTGTCACGGTTCGGGTGTCATCAGCCACACCACACAGAGCATTTTCGGAATGATGCAGACACAGGGCGTCTGTCCCACCTGCGGCGGCGAGGGCACAATCATCAAGAACAAGTGCCACGACTGTCACGGCGAGGGCATCGTCAAAGGTGAGGAGGTAGTAGAGATAAAGATTCCAGCCGGCGTGGCCGAGGGTATGGTTGTCAACGTCCCCGGCAAGGGCAATGCCGGCCGTCGCAACGGCATCAGCGGTGACATACAGGTATTCATCGAGGAGGAGCCTCACGACACCTTCGTACGCGACGGCAACGACCTGGTCTACAACCTTCTGCTCGATTTCCCCACTGCAGCACTCGGCGGCGAAATCGAGATTCCCACCATCGAAGGCACCAAGCTTCGTGTGAAGGTTGACGGCGGCACACAGCCTGGCAAGACACTCCGTCTCAGGGGGAAAGGCCTGCCCGCTGTACAGGGCTACGGCACGGGCAAGGGCGACCTGGTAGTGAACATCAGCGTATACGTGCCCAAGACTCTCAGCCGCGACGAGAAAGAAGCTCTCCAGCGCTTCAAGGACAGTGACAATTTCAAGGGCGACAAGCAGACGAAAGACACTATTTTCCAACGCTTCAAGAATTACTTTAACTAAGACTTCACAAACCAATTAACAGCAGTGCTATGACATACGACGAGACGACCCAATACCTGTTCCGCCAGACAGCCAACTACGAACAACAGGGACAGAGCGGCTACAAGGCCGGACTGGACAACAGTCTGGCACTGGACGAACACTACGGACATCCGCATACGCAGTTCAAGTCAATACACATAGCGGGCACCAACGGCAAGGGGTCGTGCTCGCACATGCTCGCAGCACTACTGCAGAGAGCCGGCTACAGGGTCGGTCTGTACACCTCGCCGCACCTGCTAGATTTCAGCGAGCGCATACGTGTCAACGGAGTGCCCATAGCACATGAGTATGTCGTTGAGTTCGTTGAGAAAGACAAGGAGCTGTTCGAGTCGCTCGGCGCATCCTTCTTCGAGATTGCCACCGCCATGGCCTTCAAGTACTTCGCCGACTCCGACATCGACATTGCCGTGGTAGAGGTGGGGCTTGGCGGACGTCTCGACAGTACAAACATCATCACGCCGCTCGTCTCAGTGATAACGAACATCAGCTTCGACCACACAGAACTCCTCGGCACGTCGCTCGAGCAGATAGCTATGGAGAAGGGCGGTATTATTAAAAGAGGTGTACCCGTCATTATAGGCGAAGCCACCGACGAGACACGTCAGGTCTTCAGTGCCCTCGCAAGCGAAGCCGACGCACCAATCATCTACGCCGAAGACCACGCCGAGATACTATCCTATGAGAAGCGGCCACAGGGCGGCTTCCGTTACACCACGCGACATCTCGGTGTCTTGGAGTGTGAGCTCAGCGGCGAGTACCAGCCGAAGAACCT
>Ga0247609_10007277_pt1 | contig 10564 bp, 7 predicted proteins | sample 172DNAGHGlowgp2_FD_193487 | JGI IMG/M metagenome (GOLD analysis project Ga0247609, IMG submission 193487) | Sheep rumen microbial communities from Palmerston North, Manawatu-Wanganui, New Zealand - 1728 DNA GHGlow gp2 | ecosystem: Host-associated > Mammals > Digestive system > Stomach > Rumen ...
GCGGAAACCTTGTCATAATCATAGGTTACAACCCACTCGAACGGTGTGGCACCGGACACGTCCACCTGATTGACTCCACTTACGGCGGAAAGGGCCGGAATGACCTGTGACGCTGCGAATTCCGCTATCCGTGCCGCTGGCAATGGACTGTTGAGTTGCCAGACCACCTGTCCTCCTCCGGATTCGGATCCTCCGGACGATAGCAACGGATAGGAAGTGCCCGGAGGAAAGGATGGCCACAAATTGGCAATCCGGGTGGAAGCCTCAAAACGAACGGCCTGAAGGTCAGCTCCTTTGTCAATATCCATCATGATGGACGCATATCCCACACTGGATGTGGACGAGATTCCACGGCAGGCCTGCATCCCGGCCAGGGATGCTTCCAGCCGGGAAGTCACCTCGGCCTCTATCACGGCGGGAGACGCATCTGGAAGGGACACCGTCACCGTCAGGGAACGACCTCTCGGAGCAGGAGCATACCGCAAATTGAGCCCCCGGACGCCAATAAACCCTGCCAAGGACAAGGCGGCCGTCACCAAGATAACCGAAAAAGAGGAATATCTGTGAACCCTTTGCATGACTGTCAGCGTTTCATCCGGTACAAACAGTCGTACAAGGCCGGGACAACGAAAAGGCTCACCAAGGTTCCCGCCGTCATCCCCGCGATGATTACGAGGGACAAGGGATACTGGAGGTCGGAGCCCATGTTACCACGGATCAGGAAAGGACAGACGGCAAGGACCGTTGTCAGGGAGGTCATGACAATGGCTTTCAGCCGGCGGTGTCCGGCCTCCAGAATGGCATCTTCCACACCCAAACCTTCTCTCCGAAGGCGGTTCACCGTATCGATTTTCAGGATGGAGTCGTTGATGACGATGCCTGTGACCACCACCAAACCAATCAGGGACATCAGGTTGATGCTTTCACCGCACAGGAAGAGGACGGCCAGCGCAGCAAATGCATCTATGACGATTTCCAACAGGATGATGACCGGCTGGACGACGGACTCAAACTGGGCGGCAAGGATAAGGAACAAAAGCACGATGGCGAGGAAAGCCGTCACGGCCAGATCGCGGATCATCCCGCTGGTCATGGACCATGAACCGGAAAAACCGACCTCGAAACGTCCGTCCCCGGCCACCACCCGGCGGACCTCCGATTTCGTATGCTCCACCTCACGGTAAGGGACGTCTAGCCCAAGCGGATAGAATTCACCTTCCGGCCCGGACACGATGGTCTTCAAGTCTTCGGTCATCGTCCGCCGGAGAATATGAGAAAGCGGAATATCAGCTTCTGCTCCCCGGACCGTCACCGCATCAAGCAAACCGGACAGGTCGTTCTTGCCGTATCCCAGCACCACAGGTACGGTATGGTCCCCTTGGACGATGTTCAGGATCCGGTCACTGTCCAGAGCACTGCGCAAAGAGGACATCAGGGCAGGAAAACCAATCCCGTACAGTGCCATCTGCCGGGCATCGGTCACAAAGAGCACCTGCTCTTTGGCGGGGATGGAGGCGATATCCACCCCGGGCAGTGTTTTTTTGATAGAAGCCATGCACTCCCGCAGGGACGACAGGTCGATCTCGTCGGAAGAGACCGGCCGCAGGCGGGCGACCAGCGAGGCCTCACGATCCGGAAACACCATATCGAAGATGTTTCCCGATGGTTCATAGGCATACGGAACCCCAGGCCAGATCCTGTCCATATATTCCGCCAAGCTCCCGCGTGCACGATCCAACTCCTGCTGGTCCCGGAAGTTCATATAAACCAGTGCTTCCCCGCTTCCGATGTCACTGTCATGATCCAGCACGAACTGCTGCACGCCCGCCATCGTCATCGTCTCTTCCGCCCCCGCTATCTCCTCCAGGCCGGTACAGCGCCGCAGGTTTTCCTGCGGGGAAACACTGCTGTTCCAGTCCACCCGCATCATCATATCGTGCTGCGTGATTTCGGGAAGATAGGACTTGGGAAGCAAGATAAACAGCAGGATGCCTCCAAGGAAAGAGCCGACGACGATGGCCCAGGCCACCCAACGATGGCTGAGCATCCACCGACTCCAACGCAGTTCCCAGCGTTCCATGGTCCGCACAAAAGCGAACCGGGCCGCCCACCTGCCCTCCTTGAAAGTCTCCTGCCGACGGTACAGACACCAATAATAGACCGGCACAGCCGTCATCGTAACGGTCCACGATGCGAAAAGGACAATGGCAATAGCCAGCGCCTGGTCCCTGAAAAGCACTCCCGCCACCCCGTTCACGCTCACCAGGGGGATGAACACGGCACAGGTGGTCAGGATAGAGCTCAGCATGGGGCCTGCCACTTCACCGGTTCCCTTCACCACGGACTCCCGGAGCGGTTCTCCACGAAGCCAACGTCCCGTGATATTGTCCACCAGGATGAGGGTATTGTCCGTCATCATGCCCACTCCAAGCAGCAGTCCCGAAAGGGAAATGATGTTCAGCGACATTCCCAGGATCCTGAACAGGAGCATCGAAAAAACCAGAGAGAAAGGAATGGTCAGCGCAACCAGCATCGGGCTCCGGAAGTCCTTCATGAACAGGAAAATGACTGCACACGCCAGCAGGATGCCGATGATGATATTCAGAATCAGGCTGTTGATTGAGTAGTCCAGCAACAGGGTTTGGTCCCGGATGATGGAAAACTCCACGCCGGGATAGTCGGACTTGAACGCCCCCAGCAGGGAGTCCATCGCCCGGCGGAGATCGGCCATCCTGGCATCGCTCTGTTTGATGACGGCCAGGCTCAACGACGGCTTTCCGTCATAGGTCAGCATCCCGGAACGAGGTGCCGGGACAACCTCCACGCTTGCAATATCTCCCAGTTTCAGCAGTTTCCCGTTATGATTCAGCCAAAGGTTCCGGATATCATCGGCATTTGCAGCGTTTGATTGGAACCTGACGCCATACCGGTATTGCCCGTCCCGGATGGTCAGGCTGCCCAGGCGGATGTCTGCCGATGAGACCAATGCCTCCATCTCAGCAACGCCGATGCCGGCGCCCTGAAGGCGCTCCTCATCCGGAAGGATCAGAATCTCGGGCTCTTCCAAGCCGCTGACATCCACCATCGCGACTTCGTCCAGCTGCTCGATACGCCGCACAATGATATCCTGTGCAAAGTGACTGAGTTCCAGGAAATCGCCGCTGCCCGTGATGTTGACATAGAAGACCGGGATATCCGTCGCCCTGGCCTTCAGTACCTTGGGGCGACTGATCTCTGGGAGAGAGCCCATTGTCCGGTCCAGTTTCTCGTTGACCTCGATATAGCGGTAGTCGATATCGTCCGAATGAGGAAAGGACAGACGGATCCGGGCACTGCCATCCTTCGATTCGCAGGTTATGCCCGCCACGCCGTCTATCTGCTGGAACTGGCTTCTCAGCGGCCGGACAACGGACACATCCAACTCCCGGGCCGACATGTCCGGAGCCTCGGCCTGAACCGTAATGTAGGGAATATTCACGTCAGGAATCAGGGAAAGGGGCAGGTGCCCGATGCTGACAACGCCCAGGACAAGGATGGCCACAAGGACCATCGTGACGGCAATCGGCCGGTCTATGAAGTACCGGACCATTACCGGGAAGGCTCTTCGAGAACGACCCTGGACCCGTCGGCCAGATTCAGGTTGCCCGTGACGATGACTTCATCCCCTTCGGAGAGGGATGCCCCCCGGCTGGCGTTCGCCTCCACGACATAGGATTCCGCATTGGCGTCCAGGATGTTCACATATACCCAATGCGCAATACCGTCATCTGTGTAGGTAAAAAGGACATTGAGGTTGTCCCGGATGACCACGGCGCTCTTAGGAACCACCAGACAGGAGGAAAGGATGCGCTCGACGATGACATGGACGTTCATTCCGTCCAGCAGGGAGGTCGTTCCCTCCAGGCTGCCGGTCACCTCGACCAGACCGTTCCTGCTGACCGACGGGTTGACGGCCGTAACTCTCCCGGAGTACTCTGTTTCCGAACCGGCAAAAGGGATGACCCGGATGACCATTCCGGGAGAGATCCGATGGACGTCCGATTCCATTACGGAAAAGGTGACGTCCATCCCACCGTCGTCGATCAGGGTGCAGAACGCACCGGTGGAAACCTGGTCGAATACCTTCTGCTGAAGATCGGCAATGACCCCGGAAAAGGGAGCACGGAGGACGGTGCCGGCCAGCTCCAGGCGGACCTTTTCCAGGTTGTTCAGGGCTGAGGCATAGCCCGACCTCGTGGCGGCCATTTCCCGGGTCTGGGCCGGAATCCGGGCCGAATCAGCCGGGGCATATCCCTGTCCGGCCAGCCGGTCCAGATAATCCAGTCTGGCCTGACGGAGCGTAATTTCGGCCGATGCCACAGCCAGCTCCAGGTCGGGACGGTCCAGGCGTGCGATTACCTCGCCCCTGCGGACGCGTGTCCCGTTCCTGCCAGCAACAGACCGGAGGGCCCCGCCTGTCCCGAAGGACAGCGAAGCCTTCCGTCGGGCCGAGACCTTCCCGTTCGACAGAATCTGCGCCGGAAAAGACTTCTTTTCCAAGGTGATGACCTCAACCCGGTTCTCTTCGCTCCGATACCGCAGTCTGTCCCCGGACGTTGCTTCCTTCCCGCCGGATTCACCCCTCCGGCCGCAGGCAACGGTCAGCAGAAGCAGGCCAACCATCGCGATGTGCATGATCCTTTTCATTCTCCCAATAGTTCTTGTGTGTCAATATCAAGGGGTCTGTCTTTCAAAAAATCGTACAAGGTCAGTTTTCTCAGGCTCAGGTATGACTGCCAGTAGTTGCCGATATCCGTGACATACTGGACCTGTGCATTGTCCTTCTCCTGACGCGCGTTGACAAGTTCAGTCACGGTTACGGATCCGTCACGGAAGCGTTCCTGCACCAGGGAATAGCGTTCGGCGGAAATGTCCGCAGCCCTTGCCGATACCTGGCATTGGCCCCGCTGGCTGTTGAACTGCGCCACCTCGGAAAAGACCCGCCTGCGGAAATCATTCTCGTCCTGCTGCGCACGTGCCTCCACAACGGACTCGGCCGCCTGGGCTTTCTGGACCCGGCCCCGGCCCAGGCCCCAGTCGAAGATGGGGATACTGAAACTCAACCCGGCGACCTCCTGGTTCAGCGGACGACGGTACACCCCCTGCAGCTCCGGCGCCGTGTTGGAGAGACCGAAACGGGCATTGAAACTCATCGAGATTCCCCGGTCCGCTTTGGCCTTGGCAACGGCAGAGCGGGCCTCCAGGATATTGATCTCATTCTGGAGCGGGAAGGATGAGTTCTCCAGGGACAGTTCAAGAACCCGGTCATAATCCAGCAACAGGTCCGGCAGCACCTCCCGGAAGACGGGCTGCACCTCGGCTTTCTCATCATAGCCCAGTAGCGAATTCAGTCGCATCTGCGCTTCCCGTACCATTACCGACGTCTCATTAATCTGGATGCTGTCGGTTAGCATCCGCATTTCCAGCTGGAGGAATTCATCCCGGGTGACGCTTCCCAGGGAGAGCCGTGTCCGGGCAATCTCCCTCATCACGGCTGAATCCTCATAGTTGGCCCGGGCCGTTTCTTGCCGGAGCTGTGCCAACATCAGGTCGAAAAAGGCACTCGAGGCGTTAATGGAAACATCCTCCATCGTTTCCAGATAAACCCGCTTGCTCTTTCGATAAGCTTTTGGTTCGATCAGTTTGTCCCACTTGTAACGATTATAGGCAAAAAGCGGCTGGTTATAGGATAGCGTAACCGGCTGTGCGTACCAGGTCAGGCTTCCGACGTTTTTGAACTGGTCGATCCGGGACAGGTCAGAATACAGTGTCAACGTTCCGCCCGTCCAGGTTACGGCTTGATTGACCGCCAGTCCCAAGCTGTTCTGCAGGTTATAAGTCCCGGAATAAACCATTTCGCCTGTCTCGTAGTTCTGAAGCAGATTCAAGGACCGGTTGAAATTCATGAGGTTCCCGTACAGCACGAAGGAGGGAAGCCGGCTCGCTTCATAGGAACGGTAGGCCCAATAGGACGATATGAATTCATTGCGAGCAGCCAGAGCCTTTACCGAATTCGTTCGGGCCTCGAAAACCACCTCTTCCAAGGTCATCTGCTGCGCCTGCGCTACACCAGAAAATACCAAGGCAAGCGTCACGGCAAAAAGTGTTTTCTTTTGGCTCATTTTCTTTTGTGTTTTTTCTCGGGCACAATGCCTGTAACGTAATCTTCCGGTACTAACCTAAATTATTCATAGGCCTCTTTCCAATATGTCAATTCATCCGGTAGAATACAAGAAAGGCTTCATCTGCATATATTGCGGCCTCGTCATCCGGGTCGGCGCGTTGAAAGCCCATATTCCGGACCATGTGATCATAGATGGTCTTGCTTTGTAGCCAGCCAATGAAAGAATTCTCGCTTGATCCAACGATCCCGACAAACACCTTCCCGTCCGATGTCAGCGCATTAGCGCTCAACTCTTCTTTTGCAGAATCATACAGGAAATAGTTTCCGGTACTTCCTGTCGTAAGGCTGAGAAGAAGATAATCTCCGGCCATGTACGGAACCCTGTTTAAGAAAGTATGATAGCCGTCAAACAGTTTGGCTATTTGACTTTTATCTTCCTTGCTCACTCCGTTTGCAAACGCAAACCTGAATCTGTCGGTCGGTGTCCCATCCTGACCGTCGAAAACGCAGAATCCGTCTTCTTCAAACGAGCCATAGACTATTTTCCCTTCATTCCCGGAGAGGTAATGCCTGATACTGACAGCATCAGTTTCCTTCTCTCCATATTCAAAGTACTTCTCCTTAATCTTCAGATTTTGATCCGTTATAAAAATGCGATATCTCAATGCTGGCTCCGTGACACTATTCCCCTCCATCGGGGCATATGCAAAGATGAATCCGCCACTAGTAAGAGAAGCGAAATCCCAGGCAAAGAATGGCACGTCCATTCTTTTATCAAACAACAATGATTCTCGTTCATAGGTCAAAACACATTTTTGGAACTGGTCCAGGATATAGACATGATGGGCATCCACACAAAAACTTTGGATAGAGAGGTATTCACCTGGGCCACGGCCCTTTTTATCGATGACACCAAGAAACGCACCCTCGCGATTAAACGAAAACACTTTTCCGGAAGAATAATCCCCGACAAAAAGCCTGTCACCAGAGACCACCACTTTATCGATAATTCCAACAACATGTTCTTCAGGCGCTTGAAGGATTAAATAATCTACAGACGTAATCATTCCTTGCCTGATCGGCGACAACTCCGATTCATTGCATGGGATCAAAGTCTCAGACATTATCATCTTTTCCTGGCCGATATGTGTACACCCCGCCACGGCCACCAGAAGCAAAAGAATCAGACGGGCTTTTATGGTATTATTCATATTATAAGGTATTACCCGTGAATTGGACAACCGCTATACTGGCAATCATTGTGATTAACGATATCACAGACCGTCTTCAGATTCGTGCAGTTCGTGACAAGATTATTCCATGTTATAACGGCATATCCGCAAATCTCAGCACCCGATAAACCAGCGAACGGAACACCTGCCCAAGACCTGCGCCCGACTCGGTCACGAGCCAGAGGGCAAGTCCCATCACCAGCAGATCAATGATTCCCGTTCGTCTCATGCATCACCCGTTAAGTAATCCTCAAATCCCGTAACGGAATCGGGTAACAGAAAGTGGCCCCATCCTCATTCTGGGTGAAGACGTAACACACACCCATATGCGAAACGGCATAGCCGAATTCATCTCGCGTGACAAAGCGGATAACAGATGATGCTCCTTCTACCTTGTCGTAGACAGCCAGAGCAGCCCCTTCCGGGCTCATGATAAAGGAAAAAGACAACGTCTTCTCATCTTCATATACTTGCGAGATGAAAGATGCCTTTCCTTTGGATTGATTGAAATGGTCAAGTGCATCATATTCATCTTTCCCGTCTTTCATCACCTCGAAATTACGACTGCAAAAATCCACCTCGTACTTGATACGGACACCCTCATTCGAAACAGAATAAATCTGGTTCCGAAAATAGCGTATATACAGAATTTCTCCATCCGGCCCGTAAGAAAAAGGGTAGGACAGCATGATGCCGGACTGGATTTTCAGTTCATCCGTCAGGTCAGTCATATAATGCAGATCCTTGTCCCAAAGAGAGAGAGTTCGGGGGTTGGCATTCCCTGAAAGGATCTCTTTCCGATGATACGTCCATCTTTCTGAACGGCAAAGGCCTGGAATGTTTTGGGATCGCCACCCCCGGAAAGAACTTCGCAGAGTTCCCCTTCAGGAGAATAAACAAGCGTCTTTCCTCCTGAAAAATCCTGAAGATACAACCGCCCGTTTCCGGTATTGAATCCCCAAAGCGAAACATACTCATCGGAGGCACGCCCCTTTTGCGAATATAAGTGGAGCATTTCCCCTGTCTCAAAATCATATCCGGACAAGGTTCCTCTTTCATGAATAAGCATTACACTCTCTAGAAAACAGACATGTTCTATAGTTCCGAGAATATGGTCAGCCTGAATCAGGATGGGAGTATAGTTATCCAGGTCAACAACCCTGACGTCACGGCAATCGATACGAATCACTTCCCCACCTCTGTCAACGTTGGGGGCACAAGCCGCTAGCATGCTCCATCCGCAGAGCAGTGAGAACCGTGATTTCCGTCGCATACTACCGAACATTATTCAGGATATTTATGCCAGCTTCAATAGAACAACTTGTTGCACCGACACCACCATGATAGCAGTAGTTTGAGCTTTCTGCATCAGCCAAGACTTCAGCATTCACCACTAAATCAATTTGTCCATCAAAAGAATGAATCTTCGTTGAAACCACTCTGGAAGTCAATAAAAATCCCACAAAAAGAATGGTCAAAATAAAATATCTCATAGTAATTAATGTGTTAGAATTTGAAGTTCATATATATCTTCACTGTTTTCAACGATGTGATGGAGATAATACAGATGCCCCCTCCATTCCGTAATACGGTCATACTCCGCAATATCTGACATCAGAAAATGTGACACGGCAACATCTTGACCGGAAACCGTGTAGAGCGAATAATACCGTTCACCAAAACCGGCGTAGGGCCGATTCTCTCCTTCTAAAGTCAGTACCATGAACGCTCCATCGGTTTTACATAGCCCAACAACGAGGCTGTTCTTCTGGAGAAATGGAATCAACCTGTTCCTATCCGATATAATGTCATCCTGCAAATCATCCACGACGAACGACGGAGAAGTCCAAGCAGCCGCCCTGGAGATATCGCCTGTCTTGAGATTACAGGCCCATACCGACAGTTCATTTCTAGGCATATAATACAAGATATCACCATCCATGCAGAAGGGAGACACTGCATCGTTCACATTCAGGACTTTGTGACTCCACACAGTCTCTTTACCCACAGAGGACACCTCTCCGGTTTCTTTATTCAACAGGTCGATGATATGGGAATCCCGGACGCCATTGGTATAAATAACGATATACTTTTCTGATACCAGAAAGTCACTGCAGGCAGAAGGGTACTGCCACTCCCGGACCGGAGTTCCATCCGGTTCGTACTCTATGAACTTCAGAAGTTGCGCACTCCATACCACAATTCTTCCGTTCCAAGTCCGAACCCGGCCCGGTGAATAGTATTCCAATGGTCCTCGTCCGGATCGATCAATGACATTCAACAGGTTCCCGGACAAGTTAAAAACAGAAATCGCCTCACTGTTCCTGGCAGACACAACGAAGGATGTGTCTGACAGGAAACATAAGGATTTGATGCTGCCAACAGGGTTTTCGTCATCCCCCAACCTGCAGATCAACCGCGAATCGGGTTCTGAGAAAACCAAGTGGGAAGAATAGGAACACCCTGTCACAAGCAGCGGAATGGCGGCCAAGAGCGGCCTGGTGTGAAAGATACTCATCCCTCAGGACAACTATAATGGCCTCCCGTTACACAATCAATGCTCTGATTCGATGTTCCTGAATTGTGATACGTCACCACCCAGATAGGGCTCGTCTTATCCGGATAATGCTCATTCTGTGTCAACGCCTCAACATTCAGATCGAATAAAGAAGCATTTTTCTCCCCATAGAAAGTGCGAACAGATAACGTCAAAGACAGAACAGTGCCTGCAATTAACAGAAATAACAATTGTTTTTTCATAAATAAATAATGATGCGAAATAAATAGGGACGAAATGAAAGACTCTTCCTCGCATTATGCAGGATAATGATTCAGATAAACTTCACCAAGGGTAGAGCAGGCATAATTGGGTGATCCATTCACATTCACATCCACATACACTATCTCCTTAAAAGGGAACATCTCTAAGTCCAAAAGAGCTTTATGCTGATCTTCCTCTTTCGGTGAGAGAATGATGACCACGGAAAACGTCTGCAAGGAATCGGCCCAATCAAAAACGGAATCAAATACATTCAAGTGCGATATGGTGCAGGAAGTACATTCGGAAGAATCCACATAGTAGACCAGTTTCGGACCGGGAGTTTCTTGATATCCGAAGCCTCGTTCCCCGTCTTTGACATACAACATATCCTGCGGAAGAACAATGGCC